>Ga0315281_10003639_pt1 | contig 22556 bp, 17 predicted proteins | sample YL17G07_0_MG_FD_204540 | JGI IMG/M metagenome (GOLD analysis project Ga0315281, IMG submission 204540) | Sediment microbial communities from Yellowstone Lake, YNP, Wyoming, USA - YL17G07_0 | ecosystem: Environmental > Aquatic > Freshwater > Lake > Sediment | place: USA: Wyoming | collected... | reverse complement strand
CAGCTCGGCCTGCGTGATCAGGCGCGCCCCGCTGTCCTCGGCGATCGCCGTGAGCGTCACCGGTGTCGTCACCGGCGCGTCGTTCACCGCCGCCACCGTCAGCGTCACCGTCTGCGTGGCGCTCGGCAGCGTGCCATCGTTCGCCACCACCGTGATCGTGCGGCTCGCCGTGGTCGGCGTGTCGCTCGTGTCGTTGTAGACAATGCCCTGGAGGATCGACTGGTACACCGCCGTCGTCGCCGCCCCCGTGATCGAGAGCACCCCGGTTGCGGGGGTATAGCTTACCGTTAAGCCCGCCCCCGAAGCCGCCGTCGTCGCCGCCGCATTGAGCGCGAGCGACTCCACCCCATTGCCGTCGGGCCGCGCCGTGAGCGTCACCGTTAACGAACTCAGGGTCGCCGAATCCACGTCGGTCAGCGTCCCTACCGGCGCGATCAAGACCGGCGTCTGTTCCGTAAACGCCGTCGTCACGTCCTGGCCCGCCCCCGCCGCATTCAAATCCACCACCGGCGCGTCGTCCACCGCAATGACGTTGATCGTCGCAATTGCCGTGTTTGAGTTGAACGTGCCGTCATTGACCATGACAGTGATGGTACGCGGTGTAGTCGAGGGCGTGTCGGTCGTGTTCTCGAACTGAACGAGATCGATGGCAGCGGCATACTGGGCCTTGGTGGCCGAACCAGACAGCGTGACTGCCGTGTCCGTGCGCGTCCAGGCAATGCCGCCCACCGTGCCACTGGCAGCAGACGAGCCACCGACCAGCAGGCGATCCCCGGTGGCCGGATTCGTGAGCGCAATCGCCGCGCTCACCATATTGGCGCTGTCACCATCGAAGATGGAGCTGTCGATATCGGCGATCGAGACGGCTGCGCCGTTCTCTGTGTAGGTCGCTGTCCAATTGTTGTCGGCTGTGTCAGCTGTCGTGGTCACGGTGGTAACTGTGGTGGTCGTGGTCTTCGTGCTGGTGACGACCACATTGTCGATGGCAGTGTCGTCGGACCCAGCCCCAGTAGCCCCGTTTGTGTAGAAGAACGCGAGCGGGCCGGATGCCGTCACTCCGGCCGGAAGATTGATCGTGATGGACGTCAGCGCGCCGGTCACCTCATTCCCCACCGAAAGCGTCGTCGCGGGTCCCGTAGCACCGTTGGAATAGGTCCAGGTACCTACAAGTCCTGCAGCGTTCGCAGTGCCGGCCTGGAACGTCTGGAATGTGGCGTACGTGACGCCGTTGTAAGAGACGACCAGCCTGTTGTCGTTCGGCGAGGAAGTATCTGTGTTCTGCCAGGCCATGCCAAACGCAATGGAAGTGATCGCGTCCGTGGTCCCGACCGTCGTCGTCACGACGGTTGTGTCAGTGGCCGTATTGGTCGTTGTCACCGTGGTGTTCGACGTATTTGCCGGAACCGTCAGCGGCTGGGTGATCGTCACCCCGCTTGCGGTAAAGTCATACCGCCCATCTGCCCCGGCTAGTACGACTGCGCCGTTCCCGGTAGTGCCAGATTCGACCCAAGGGGCCGGAGGAGTACCGACTGCAACCGTGCCGAAATCTCCGCTTGAGACAAGATTGGTCGTTGACGTCGCCGTCGATACGACCGGGCCGGTCGTTGCCGTCGTCGGCCCGGAGTTGAGATCCACAATCGGTGTCACGACAACCTGGATCGTCCTCGTGTCGCTGTCGGTGAGCGCAGCGCCGCCGGTATTGCCACCGTCATTGGTCAACATCGTCAACGTGACGGAGCCGGCTGTGGCTGACGCAAAGGTGGGTGCAGTGCTGGCGAGGAAGGCGTTGACATTGGCAAGCGTTCCGCTGAGCATAATGGAACTCGTGCCGCTGCCGGTCACCGTGACGGAGCCGCCCGAGGTCGCAGAAAGGGTGCCGGAGCTCACACTCAATGTTGTCGTGATGGTTCCCGAAAGAGCGTCGACGTCCGCAATGGATAGACCTGACAACGGAAGTGGCGCGCCCGCACTCGCCGTAAACGATGCCGGCAACGTATTGACCGGGGCATCGTTCACCGCCGTCACCGTCAACGTCACCGTCTGCGTCGCGCTCGGCGTCGTGCCGTCGTTTGCCACCACGGTGATCGACCGGCTCGCCGTGGTCGGCGTGTCGCTCGTGTCGTTGTACTGGATGCCCTGCAGGATCGACTGGTACACCGCCTTCGTGGCCGAGCCCGTGATCGAGAGCACCCCCGTCCCGGCCGTGTAGCTCACCGTCAAGCCCGCCCCCGTCGCCGTCGCCGTCGCTGCCGCATTGAGCGCAAGCGACTCCACTGCATTGCCATCGGGCCGCGCCGTGAGCGTCACCAGCAACGACGTCAGGTTGGCCGAATCCACGTCGGTCAGCGTCCCCACCGGGGCGATCAGCACCGGCGTCTGCTCCGTGAACGCCGTGGTCACATCCTGGCCCGCCCCCGCGGCGTTCAGGTCCACCACCGGCGCATCGTTCACCGCGATGCCGGTCATGCTCTTGACCCCGGTGATCGCAGGGGCCACACCATCGCTAACGCTGGTGGCGATCGTGAAGTTGCTGTTGAAGTTCAGCGCCGGCGTGAAGGTCACACCCACGAGCAAGGTGTTGACATCCGCGAGGGCGCCGCTGGCGGTCCAGACCCCGGTGCCGGCGTTGTAGGTGGAGGTCACGGCACCCGAGGTCGCGGTGGTCAGGCTGCCAGCGGCCGTATTCGACAGGGTCAGGGTGGCGGTAATGTTGGCGCTGTCCACATCGCTCGCCACGATGTTGATCAGGTTCAGCGCCGTGTCTTCGGTGTAAGTCTCCGCGGCACTCAGGTTGGTGGCGGTAGGTGGATCGTTCACCGCCGTCACGGTCAACGTCACTGTCTGCGTCGCGCTCGGCGTCGTGCCGTCGTTTGCCACCACGGTGATCGACCGGCTGGTCGTGGTCGGCGTGTCGCTCGTGTCGTTGTACTGGATGCCCTGCAGGATCGACTGGTACACCGCCTTCGTGGCCGAGCCCGTGATCGAGAGCACCCCCGTCCCGGCCGTGTAGCTCACCGTCAAGCCCGCCCCCGTCGCCGTCGCCGTCGCTGCCGCATTGAGCGAGAGCGACTCCACCGGATTGCCATCGGGCCGCGCCGTGAGCGTCACCAGCAACGACGTCAGGTTGGCCGAATCCACGTCGGTCAGCGTCCCCACCGGGGCGATCAGCACCGGCGTCTGCTCCGTGAACGCCGTCGTCACATCCTGGCCCGCCCCCGCGGCGTTCAGGTCCACCACCGGCGCATCGTTCACAGGCGTGACGACCAGAGAGGCCGTATCGGTCAATATGGAGAAGGCCGACGAACCGCCGTTATTCCCTCCTTCCGTTTTGACCCCCGACAATCCGTTGCTGCCGCTGGTCTGGTCCCAGGCCCGGAACGTGATGGCGCTGGCCACTGTCCCGTTGAAGTTCAAGTTGGGCTGGAAGTAGAGCCTCGTGTTGGCATCCGCCGCCAGTAGCAGGGCGCTGGCGTCGGCCACGGCCCCGACCGCGTTCCACGTCGTACCGCCGTTGGTCGTGTAGAACCAGGTGCCGTTGGTCGTGTCGGCTGCGGTGACGGCGATGCCTAAGAGCGCCCCGCTATTCCAATCGGTCACGTTGTCGACCTGTCCGGCCGGAACGGCGAAGTCCACCAAGTTCGAAACCAACGTGCCCACCGCGCCCACGGGAGCCCCGGCGTCTTCGTTGATCGCAGCCAGGGCTGGACTCTTAGTGCCATCAAGAACTGGTGCAATGTTCGCTGCCACAGCATTTGAGGCGAACTCAGATGTGTCAGTGAAGGTCGTGAACGAGCCGTTACTCTTGGTGGCGGTGGCACTGACAAAGCTGGGGCCGGAAACGGTGGCCGTCAACGTCGTGTTGAAGGCCGCGTTGCCGCTCCCATTGGTGGTGACGTTGACAAAGCCCAGATACGTTTGGCCTTCGCCGAAGCCGGTTGGGTCCTCGGCAGTGTTGCCGAAGAACTCAATGCGGAATTGGCTGTTGGCCGTGCTGTTTAACGAGCCGACGATATTCACCTGTGTACTGGAAACCATTTGAGCGGATGTCAGCACCGGGTAGTTTTGTAGATTGTTGGCTCCGGTGTCGCCGTCGCCGGTATCGTTGGCGGTGACGCCGTCGTTGGTCAGGTCAATTCCGAGGCCGGTGTTTGAGAAGATTGAGTTACCAAGAATCGCGTTGCCTATGGAGGTCGCCGAGTCAACCCGGATGCCGGCATCGGCGTTGTAGGCAATCGTGTTTCCCTGGCCGGCGGCGGTGCCCCCGATGCTATTGTTGTCTCCTCCAATGATCCGAATGCCAGGCCCGCTGTTGGCGATGCCTGCCGTGCCGGCTGCATTGGTGCCGATCAAGTTGCCGTAGACCACGTTCCCGGTGCCGTCGATGTGGATGCCGTCAATGGTGTTCCCGGACACGAGGTTTCCTTGGCCGGGTAACGAGCCGCCGAAGAGGGTACCGTTCCCTCCCAAGATGACACCGCCCGAATTGGGATCTAACAGGCTTCCGTTGGGCACCGCCGCTGTCCCCATCGCGTTCGTCCCAATATAATTCCCTTGAATCACGATCCCCACCACGCCGGGATCGACGTCCATTCCCTCGTCATTGTTGCCCGACAGCACATTGCGATCTGCAGCGGCTGACGTTCCAATCGTGGTGTTATTCGAGCTGGTGGTGTTACCGATGCCGTCTACGCCATTGCCGAAGTCCAAGGTTCCAGTGGTATCGGTGCCGATCCAGTTGCCGACGATCAGGTTGTTGGGGCTGTCGATCAGAATGCCATCGAGGCTGAAACGATTGATGACCAGGCCGCGAATCGTGCTGCCGGCGCTGCCGGTGTCAAGCCAGAGTCCATTGGCGCTGCCGGCGCCGGCGCCATTGAGTTCAATGGTGAGGATTGCATTATCACCGACCGACAGAGTGTTGACCGATGAGCCAGCCTGCGTGTAGCCGTCGATCGTGACCGTGCCCGTAATCGTCGGCAGAGCGGAGGCTAGGTTGATCGTATGCACACCCGCGCCGGCGATGCTGAATACGATCGTGTCGGTGCCTGCGGCCGCGTTGGCATCAAGGATTTCCTGGCGGAGCGATCCGAGACCCGAATCGTTCGTATTGGTGACGGTGAAGGTCGCCAGCGCATGATTCCAGGTTGCCTCCGTGCTTGCACTGATCACAACGGAAGTCTCAATTGATCCGGTAGTGACTTCAAGTTGCCAGTCTGCGTACTCAGCGGCACTCCCGGTACGATCGGTGCTCGCGGCCACATCGGCGCCCGTGAGAGTAGCCAGAGTATTCATGGCCAGTTGCCCGTCCGCGCCGAGGCCAAAGTTACAGCCATAGATTAGGATGTCGGCGGACGCCGACAAACTTCGGCCGATCTGTTGAAACTGTTCAGCGTAGGTCCCGCTGATCGAATCTTGCGTCAGGAAGCTCGCGCCGAGATGCATCTCAGCTTCGGACCCATCGCCGATCAAGTGGATCGCATCAATGCCCGTGCGACCAGCGAGAATCTCCGCCATTTGCGCCACGCCGTCGCGGGTAGGGTCGAGCACATGCACTTCGACGTTGGGACTGATGCCATTGAGGAGCTGCTGGTAGTCGAGGACGCTGGCAGAAACGAAGAGGATTTCATGGTGCGCGGCAGCCGAATCGTATGCCGTCAAGGCATCGAACAACGCTTGGTCGCCGTTGGAGGGTGCAGCTTCGCCCGTCGGCGCATGGCCCGCGGGGTCCGCTGTCGCCGCATCATGACCCAAGAGGGACGCATCAGCCTGGTTTTGCGCGATCTGCTCGGTGGTGACTTGGCCCGCTGTCGCAACCGCCGCGCCGTCGAACATGATGCGCGACTCGAGTGAAAGCAATGACCCGCCGAACATCGACGGGATGACCCGCGCATCCGCGGAGGCATGACTGAGCCCTCGCGCTGGCTTGACCGCCGTTTCCTTCTGCTTACGTGGTGTTTTCATGGCCTAGTGACAAAACCATGGATCCTTGATCTTCACCATAGAAGAATCTAGCAAGGGCGGTGCCAATTCTCGTAGCAAATTCATCTTTTTTGCTGGCCAGTTAGACTGTGCTCGGTGGGGAGGTTCTTCGGAGGCTGCGGAATGCGTCTCGGAATGACGTTTTCTGGTCTGACACCTTTGAGGGGGGACAACCGTGAGGGCTGGCCTTACATATATGCCCTAGGCACCGCTTTCGCGAATGAAGATGCGGGCGCTCTGTTCCCATGCTCGTTGGGCAAAGCTGATACGAGGACCTTCCACCAGTACGGTCCCTCGCACAGCTTGGTTCCATCGAGGCGGCGACTCGATGAGGTGCAGCGTCACGCGATAGACAGAAGTTTCCGGTTTCAGTCTGCGATTGGCATCTTCATGAACCGGCACGTCTCCGCCATAGAGAGACGCAAGGTAGGGCACGGTGAAGCTGCTTTCGTCGCTGTCTCGAATCTCTTCGATGCGCGCGGCTAGGCTGGGCCGCTCGGCATCGTCAGGAATAAACCGAGCGTATTGCCCGACTTGCAGGTACTGGACCTTGGTTTCCTCCACGAGGGCGTGCAGTTCCTCACCCTGGGGATCCACGACGTAGACCAGCGGTAGCTCTTTGTTGATCCACTGTCCCACATGTAGCGCTTCGGCTCGATCGGTAACGAGGCCGGCGATGGGCGCGGTGAGGTGCAACGTCTGCTGCTTTTCCACGAGTCCCTCAAGTTCTGACAGGTGGGTCCGTAGCGTTTCCAGCGTCTCCTGGGTCTTGGAGAGGTTCTCTCGATCGACGCTTTGTCGTTGCACTCTCAATCGTTCGACTTCAATGCGCTTGTGGGTCAAGGCGATATCTTTCTCTAACATTGGAGCTTCCACCATGACGAGCAGATCCCCGGCCTGCACCAGTTGGCCTTGCTTCACCGCCAACTCCACGATCTTTCCAGCAGCCGGCGTGTAGATCGTGGCGTGGGGGGTGGCTTCGAGCACGGCGGGAAGACGGATGTGATCGGACCAGGGAATGAGCAAGCCAGCCGCCAGTGAGGCCAGGACACCGGCTGATACCCATGCTCGGCCCTGTTCACGAATTGCTCCGCGTAAGGTCCACCAGGCCTTGAGTTCGCGCACGATCGGGAACACGATGAACCACCCAATCTCAATGGCAAATAGGATCAGGCCCAAGAGCTTGAAAAAATAGTGGTACACCATCAGCGCGATGCCGAAAAACAGCATAAACCGGTACGCCCACACCCCCCAGGCGAAACAGACCAAGAATCGGCGTTGGGCCGCAGCAACCAGCTCAGGCATGGGCATGTCAAGACCGAACAGGAGTCGCCGTAGTTGCCACTGCCCGAAGGCAAAGGCTCGATCATGCAAGTTGGGGATACCCAGCCAATCGGAGAGCACAAAGTACCCATCGAATCGCATGAAGGGGCTCAGATTAATGGCCACACCGACCATCAGACTCGTGGTCGCCACGACAAACACCAGGCTCCGCACCACACCATCGTCCAGAAAGTTCCACGCGAAAATCGCCAGGGCAGCCAACGCGCATTCGACAACCATCCCGGCGGCGCCGATGGCGGCACGCTGGTGACGGGAGGTCAGCTTCCACGCATCCGAGGTGTCCGAATACAGCATCGGCACCATCACCACCATGGCAATGCCCATGGTGGGGACCCGACAGCCATAGCGCGTGGCCGTGTAGGCATGCCCGAGTTCATGGAACACTTTGACGAGGGCCAGACAAAGGACGTACAGCGCGAGGCCGCGCGGGGTGAAAAAATGCAGGATGGTGGCCGTGAAGGTGTCCCACTGCCGCGAGACCAGGTATAACCCGATGAGCCCGATGCCGCCGATCGCCCAAGCCACGGCTCGTGAATAGAGCCAGGCCACGAACGGTAGCGTCGCACGGAGAAACCGATCCGGGTGGAAGAGGGGAATCTGGAAAAACAGATAGTGATGCACCAGCCAGATTATCCACACCGGGCGCGCAGCCTCCGCCTGCTCGGCGTAGGCTCGATACCCACCCCGAGGCGGATCGCGCATAAGATGGTTGGCATACAAAAACCGGAGGAGGTTCTCAACGTCCTGCTGTGTAGCTCGGCACGTCGTGTCGGCGTGAATCTGCTCGAGGATGGCCTCAGTGGTTCGGGCGCTCCATCGCGATAGAATTTGATACGCATCCCAGCCGATCTGAAAATATTTCCCGCGGACCGGATCGGCGATGATCCATGTCGGCGAACCGTCGGCGGCCGAGGCGCCCTCGATGACCCGGATATCTTCCCGCAACAGCGGCAGCGCGACATCCTGCTTGGGGGGCGTAGTCGGAATCACAGGCCGATCCATGGTCGGATGGCGGAAATCGGACGACGGAACAGATAGGTAAACAGCATAACCTGCTCTCCGTATATTTTTGCGCTGCCTTGCCAGCCGATGCGGAATTCCGCAGCCCTCTGCTCAAGCTGTGCGGTCACACGGTAGGTCAGCTTATTGTTCGACAAGACCTCAGCATGGTAGCTCGCATGACTGACCGTGGCAGGGACGCTGGAAAAGGGATTGGCATTCAGGAACAGCTTCACCGTTGCGCCTTCGCGTAACACAATGGCATCTTCCACCGGCAGATCGATCCGCACTTCCAGTTGCTGCGGGTTCGCCAGTTCCATGATGCGTTGGCCGACCACGACCGGTTTCCCGATCCAATCGGACTTGTCCGTGTAGAGCAACAGCCCGGCTTGTTCCGCCTTCACCTCGACCTTCATCAATCGCTCATGAGCATAGTTCCGCTCGGTTTCTCGCAATTCGACTTCGGCTTTCAACAGTGACACATCGGCTCGTTGTTCGGCGTCCCCGAATGAACCTTGCGCCGCACGCCGATAATGAGCCATCGCCACGTCGAGGTTCCGTTCCGAGACTTCGTACTCGTTTCTAAACGTGGTGTCTTCGTACTTCAACAACACTTGGCCTTCGGACACGACGGTATTGGGCAGCACAACAATTTCGGCAATGACCCCGTCGATCGGCGCACTGACGATCCGAGGATCCTTTGCGACAATCTTCGCAGGTGCCAAAGTCGACATGGGGACAGGAATGACCAGCGCGCCCAGTGTTGCAACCGCGAGTATCCACGTCATGGTCCGGCTCAACCCCCATCGCCACCGCCGGCTGTTCGAGGGACCGACGGCACGCCAGGCGTAGGCATAGGCGTCGCCGAGACGTTGCAGGACCGTCACTTCGTGGTCCGCCCATGGCTGGTCCCGGGTCAGCCACAGGCCGCCGATGAGCTGTCCTCCTGGATGCTTCAGCGGACACCACAATCCATAGCCTGGGGTAAATTCATTCCAGTCTGGTCTAAACCCCTCAGGACACTCCTCTTCCGTGATGTGACGGATGTCCGGGCCTGTCGAGGCCTTGCGCAGTTCACGAATCAAGCGCTCGGTCCATTGCATCAAGGGTACGCTCCGATCCATCACCGGAACGCTCGAGGCGGCGCGCACCTCGTAGCTCTGCGAAGACGGAGTCGGCGGGCTGAGCAAGATTGCTTGTTGATAGGGAACCAACCGGCGCGTTTCATTGACGAAGAAAAATTGCAGTTCTTGCTGGGTCCGGGCGGCGCGCACCATCCCTTCCAGCTGAAGCAGCATGGTGAACGACGTGTTCCTCGACGGCGAAACATTGGGAGTGACTTCGGTTGAGACCATGTCAGCGTGGAACCTCCGTAAACGAGGCGACCCCGCTCATCCCGGCGAGCACGTTCTCGGGCTGGGTGCGAAACAGGCCTTTCACCTTCACCGTCTGGCTGGCAGGATCGACATTTGCGCCGATGTCCTGAACCACGGCCGGATACCGGAGTCCCGTTTCATCGACGGCGTACTCAAAGGGCGTCCCGACCTTCAGCCACGCGAGGGACTTCGACGGTAGAATGAGCTCGATCTCGAGCAGGCTATCATCCAATAGGCTTATGAGCTGGTCGTTGGGAAATACATTCTCGTGTTCGTTCACGATCATTTTGACGACACGCCCGGGAAACGGTGCGCGCACGGTGCAGCCTTTTACATTGACTTGCGCCGCGCTCACGGCGGCGAATGCTTTTTCGGTTTCGGCCTGAGAGATATTCAGTTCGAGTGTCCCAACGGAATCGTGCTTGGCGAGCAGGAGGTTGTTCTCGTAGGTCATTTTCTTACCGCGATGTTCCGCCTGAGCGCTCGCCAGTTCGGCCTCATACTTCGAACAGTCGAGGGCGACCAGGAGGGCTCCTTTTTTAAACCGCTGTCCCTCCTTGAAGGGCAGCTGGCTGATCCGGCCCTGGACTTGGCTGGCTAAAGTGGCCTGTGCGGTCGCCTTCACTACCCCACGGATCGTACTGAGTTCTGCCGCGCTGCTTGTAGGTTTGAGATCTGACTTGGCGCCGGCCGTGGCGAGCAACATCGACGTCAGAATCCACGCGCCCATGATAGAGCCACAGACCAGTAGCCAGCAGGGACGGGTCATTTGAGCAACTCCTTGCTCTTCGTCCATCGCATGCGAAGTTCGTGGGCAAGATCGGACACGCTCTGTTCCTGAGTCAGATCGTTGGGCAGCACATCTTGTCCGACGGCAGCCAGGAGCAGCGCCCAGGCAGTTTGGAGTTCCGATTCCACAGCATCGTATCGCAGTTGCGCCGCCACCTGATTGACTCGCTCGCGCAGCACAGTCTGTTCGCTCAAACGGGCCGTCCGCCATGCCAGGCGCGTCTGCTCGGTAATTTGGGACTGCGTGTCGTAATAGAGTCTCGCCGTCAAAGTTTCTTTCTTCGCTTGTGCCACCTGCGCCACGCTGACATGCACCTGCGACATGATGGCCATAGTCAGCGCGAGGTTCTGCGTGTATAGAACCTTTTCTTGTGCCTCAATGGTCTTCGCCCGCGCCGGATACCGAAATATGTTCAGCAGATTCCAACTGGTCCGTGCGGCATAAGCGGCCCAATTCTGATTGAAGAGAAACGCGTTGCTGCTGTAGTTCCCGCCGGCTTGGAGATTCAGGCTTGGTAACATTTCGAGGATTGCCGCTTTGGTCTCGCGCGCGTTGATGCGGCGACGGTAATCGATCTGCCTCAGCTCCGGGCGTGCTTCCAGAGCCCGATCCTCTAATACTGTCATATCGGGCGGAAGGTTCAACGCTCCAGCCTCTCGCTCCGGAACCATGAGCATCATCTTGTGCTCTTGCCCTGGGGGAAGATTTATGAGCGCGGCTAATTGAAGCTTTGCCGTGTTGAGCTCACGGAACAACTGTTGAATGTAGCGTTGCGTATTGAGGAGTTCGAGCTTGTATTGCAAGGGAACCAGCGGCGTAGTGAGCTTTTCGTCCTGAACGGCTTGGGCCTTTTCGAGCGCACTCTTTACCCACTCATCCACCATCTTCAGAGATGGAAGAATCCGCTCCGCGCTGACGGCCCGCCAATAGGCAGCCCGCACATCCTGCATCACGCGATTGGCTACGCGTCGCCGCTCTTCCTCAGCGATCAACACGTCGTCGGCCGCCTGCTTCGCCCGGATGTACGACATTCCGAAATCCAACACATTCCAACTGAGCGACAGATCGGCCGAGAAAATGTTCCTCTCGGCAGAGGTAAAGGGTTGGATCTGCTGTTGCCCCGTGATCAAGGATCGGGCGACCCCGCCGGTATAATTATTGCGCCCGTCGAATCCTGCGTTCGCCGCGAGACGAGGTAACATGGAATAGTGAGACAGGTCGAGTTGGGTCTGCGCCAGCATCTTGTGCATCAGTTCGACGCGCGCGTCGAGGTTATACTTCAACGCCCGCGCCATCGCTTCGTAGAGATCGATCGGGCCGGAAATGGGCTCTTGATCCTTTGTCAGAACGGCTCGGTCTTCTTGTACTCGTGATTGCACCTCGGTCGTCGTCAATGGCATCGGTTTGACTGCACAACTGCTCAGACCGATGACGGCGAGGGTCGTCAGCACCGCCAGCAAAAGACCGGTCATGCCGTGAGATCGTTCGGCTGGGAAACTTGGTCCGTTCACCACGTCACTTCCTGTTCAGACACATTCGTTGAGCCAGACCTACCCTCCTCCGCGCCAGACAATAATAAACGCTGACGCTGGACCACCTGATCGATAGGACCAATACGATCTATCTAGATCGTCTTCTAGAGGGTACTCGATTCCCGTTGTTTGTCATCTTTTTTCCGCTTATGGAACATCTCCTTATCGGTTTGTTCATGGCTAAAGGTGAGCAAAGACCTCTCCTGCCACCGAGGATGATCACCACGATCAAGCAGCGAGGTGTGCAGTACGTTTAGCCAAGAACAAGCCGATAATGATCACACAAACTGTGTTTTTCCTTTTTGCGCGTCAGATTTCTTGGTAGCTTGTGTTATGAGATGTGGAGAATGTGACCCTTTCGGTTGACAACCGTTCCATCCATCACCAAGGAGACTATTATGAAAGAGGCAGGATCAACAGCGAGAGCAACAGGCCCGTCCTCGGCAAACCTGTCACAGCCAAGCGAGCCCACTAGTGCCACTTCGACGATCCAGTTTGATGTCTCCAACCTTCAGAGTTCCTACGCCAACGTGTGCAACGTGTCCTCGACTCGTGAAGAGGTGGTGCTGGCCTTTGGCGTCAATAATGTATGGGAGCGGGCGCAGGCAAATATCCAGGTTCAGTTGACGAACCGTATTGTGCTGAACCCCTATGCGGCGAAGCGGCTAACTGCCGTGCTCAATCGCGTGGTCGCCGAATATGAGTCTAAGTTTGGGACGTTGAAGGACGACTCCAGGCCACAGGCCAAGGCAGCCTAAGAGAAAGGAACCACTCCGGACGTCGACTGGCTCTGAGAGGATATTTCAGCCGCCTTGCGAGTGATCTGATCGGCTACAGGCCATGACCGCCCGGCCAGCCAGAAATCCCGTTGCCCAAGCCCATTGGAAGTTGAACCCGCCGATCCGACCGTCACAGTCGAGGATCTCCCCGATCAGATAGAGACCTGGCACCAGCTTGGATTCCATCGTCCGGAAATTGATTTCTTCGAGCGGGACGCCACCGGCTGTGACTTCGGCATAGTTCCAACCTCGATCGTGCTTGACTGGGAATTTGAACTTGGTCAATGCGGCGAGCAGACGATCTCGGTCATTTCGTGGCAGTTGTGCGACCGCCGTCTTCGGATCACATTCGATATGGGAACAAAGCGCCTCGGCAAACCCTTCCGGTATCTGTTGCGCCCATGTCTTCAGCAACGATCGCCGGGGGTTGTCCGTCGCTTGGTCCATAAACCATGACTTCGCCTGTTCTTGTGTCTGACCGGTCAAGAAGTTTCCATAGACCTCTACAGTTTCTCCCCGCTCATGCCCGAGCGTCCAAAACCGGCTCGCGTCCATCACAACCGGGCCACTAATCCCGAAATGTGTCCAGAGGAGACTGCCTGTTCGTCGATCGACCTCTTTCCCACTAACCCTCGTAGTCAGTTCAACTTCTTGCGAGAGCCCGGAGAGTGTCTTGTGAAACATCCGATCGTCTAACACCAGCGGCACGAGCGCCGGGACGGTGGCCGTCACCCGATGACTCAACCGTCGTGCTAATTCGTAGCCGAATCCATCGCTCCCTGATTTGGGGATCGATCGACCACCGGTCGCCAGAATAACTTTCTTCACATGCATAGTCCCGTGGGTGTGGTGCAGGACAAATCCAGCTCCCGATCCACCTCGCCGTTCGATGCCCGTCACCCGATGATCTGGACGAATTGCAACATCAAGCTCATGACAGTGATCGACGAGTGCGCTAAGAACGGTTCGTGCGTTGTTAGTGACGGGGAAAAGCTTTCCGGTCTCTTCACGTTTGAGCTCGACCCCTAACGAAGCAAACCACTTCACGGCCTGATCAACGGAGAACGCCGCCAGCACATTCTTGATAATCCGGCGATTGCCGAAGTAGTCGGTAGGGGCCACAATCTCGTGCGTGACATTACAGCGGCCACCCCCAGAGACGAGGATTTTTGCGCCGATTGTTTTCACACCATCGAGAAGTACGATCCTCTGCACCGGATCGCCCTTCGCGGCCGCTTCTGCTGCGAAAATCGAGGCTGCCAGCCCGGCGGCGCCTGCACCGACCACCGCAACATCTTGCATGTCGTCATGTATAGACATTAGAGAGTTTTAACTGCCAGTTAACACCTTACTAATCTTGCAATGTTAGAGTTCGCCTCGTGAAAGGCGACTTGTCGGCACTGGAACACATGAAGCAGGAGGTGAGCACGATGACCTGTCAAAAATGCAACGGACTGATGGTGAAAGAGTGGCGACCGGAATTTTCGCAGGAAACCGCGGTGCTCCGCTGTATCAATTGTGGGTTGGTCCTCGATCCGTTGATTGCACAGAATCGCGTGACCCCGTTGCGTGCGAAGCAGCGGGTCCTGAATGCAGCTTGATGGTTCGTTCAAGCCAATAAGCCAGCTCAGTCTGTGCAGACGACTTACTGGACCAACTGAATTGAACAAGGTGGACGTTGCGCGCGTGGTTAGACCGAAAACTCCGCCCATAAGAATGTGTGATCTGAGGGGTCTTTCGCTCGCCGCGGTCCGACGTCCACCTCTACCCTGACACAGTGCTCTGCCAACGAGGCCGTCGCCAGAATATGGTCGATACGCCAGCCTTTATTCGCTTCCAGTGAACTCGGCGCCCGATAATCCCAAAACGTATATTGCTGTCGATCCGGATAGAGTTTCACGAATACGTCCTGAAATCCCCACGCCAGCGTGTTCTCATACGCCCGCCGCGCATCCTCGTGATAGCAGACATGCTTAAGATGTTTCTCGGGGCTATGCACGTCCATCGGCCGCGGCGCGACGTTCATATCACCACACCAGATGGCCGGTTTGTTCGGCGACAGATGCTTATCGAAATATTTGCGAAGTCGATCGTACCAACCAAGTTTGTATTGATACTTGGGAGAGTCGATCTCGAAGCCTTGCGGCACATAAGTATTCACGATGGGAATCCCCTTGATCACCACGCGCACGAGCCGCGCCTCCTCCGCTTCGCCTCCATCGTCAAACCCATATGCCACCGCCTCCGGCTTCTCCCGGCTCAATATCGCGACGCCGTTATACGATTTCATCCCCCGATAGGTGATGTCGTATCCGGATTCCGCCAATGCCAGAAGCGGAAACTCGCTGTCTTGGACCTTGGTTTCTTGAAGACAGAGTACATCCGGCTTCTGTTGGGCAAGCCAGTCGAGCACGATCGGCAAACGTTTTCGGAGAGAATTGACGTTGAAGGTGGCGATTTTCATGGAGGTCCTACAGACACTCAAGCCGCCGCATCCTAGCAAAAGGCCCGTGGGGGAACAAGGTGCGGTAGGTATACGGTCAATGAGACGGTCGGCAGAGGAGTTGACTTCGGTCTTCCTCGTGACTGATTGGGCGTGACGTCATCATGGTGAATCGAGCATCGAAGAGTTTCTTCCATGCCCGGTCTCGATCTTAGAGGATCTCAACAAAGAATGGCCCTCAGGAGGAAAGACCTCCAGAGGGCCAGGCAATCTATTGACGCGATTGAGAAAACTTATTGGGCGGTAACGGAAGTAGGGGCTGCCGGAACTGTCGCTTTCATGTCTTGCCCCATCGATTGAGCGGCGTCCTTAGCTTCTCCAGCTTTGGCTTTCCCCGCGACTTTGTGCGCCTTCGTTTTCTCCTTCATTTCATGGCGCTTTGCCTTCATAGCGTCCTTGCGGGCTTTCATTTTGCCCTTCATCTCTTCCTTCTTTGCCTTCATATCGCCCTTCATCGCGCTCTTCTCAGCCTTCATCTCGTCTTTCATATTACCCATCTCGCTCTTCATGGCATCTTCAGCCAGAGCCAGCGAGCTGATCCCCATCAGGCACAGAGCGGCAAACGCAACGCCGATCAATTTCTGCATGCAACACCTCCTGGAATAGAATTAGATAGTAATGATAGTTTGCTCCGCAAGGAAAAGACAGCCTGCACTCCTTTTTCAATCCTGTCAAGAATTAGTCTGGGAACCGACGCGTAATTGCGCCCATGCCTCAATCGGCAGACCCCTTCGATTCCAGTCCTGTAGGATGCCCCTAGCACTCATTGTTCATGAAGCTTCTTTTGTAAGCGAGGATACGAGGCTGCGACGGACGGTCTCGCTGGTCAGCCCTTCCAGGCACTGCACGAGTATGCCTCAGAACTTTTCGTCTCCGAGTGCCCATCTCGCTTCGTGTCTGCACACTTTCGCGACGAAACTTCATGAGTAGTGCGGACTAAGGACGGCCTCTTCATCATCCGTTCATGAAGCGTCAGTCGGTGCATGAATTCATTCATTGACTCAATGGTGCGACAGATCCCTCGTCAATCGTCCTGCGGGATACGCTTCACGGATGTTGCACGCGCCGTTACGAGAAAAAGCGCGTCCCTGGGCAAAGAGTCTGCCTTGGCAACCTCAGGAGGTGCAGATGAAAAAATCGACGGTTTCAACATCCTGCAAGAACCATCCACTGCTACTCAAGTTTTAGCCTTACACCAACCGATAGAGGAGGTCAGTACATACATAGTAGGGGAGGCAGGATGACGCAAGCCAGTACGTCGGTCGTGGACTCCGACCTCACTAACGAGGTTCGGGCACAGGTACACTCACAGTTGCGCCCGCTCTTCGATCCGCAGGCCAATTCGATCCCGGTCCTGCGGGCGACCTGTCAGAAAATCCTCAATGTCAGCGGGGACACCTCAAGCCCCGATGCCCTGGCAGAGGTCGTAAGCCGCGACCCTGGATTGACGTGCAAAGTGTTACAGATTGCCAACGGCATCGCCTACAGCCCGCAACACACCATTACGTCCGTGACTCACGCAGTGGCCTGGCTTGGTCTGGACACAGTCCGCACGCTCGTCGCCACAGTCCAATTGATGGAGCAGTTGGAGCATCAGCCGGATCGTCGACCACTCTTGGGCCGCTTGATCGCCAAAGCTCTCTTCTCGGCAGCGCACGCTTCCGAACTCGGTGCGGCGATGAACTATCCTCAACCGGGTCAGCTGTTCAGCGCCGCCCTGCTGTACTCGTTCGCCGATATGGTGATCGCGTACCAAACGCCCGACCTGTTTCAAGCGCTCAACGAGGCGAAAACACCGGACGAGGAAATCAAAATTCTCGGAATTTCGAAGGTTCGTTTTGCAACGGCCCTGGCACAGACCTGGGTCCTGCCGGCTGGCCTGATGGATCTCATCGGTACCCCAGTGCCCACAGCGAAAACCAAGTGGCAGACCAATCCGCAGCTGTTTATGGGGCTTGTGACAGGCTCAAACCATCTGGTCGACGCCATGGCTGATTCGCTGAATCCTGGTACCGCCGACCCCATTCGTCGCACCCTCCAGCGGGGCACCGCCTTGCCTGAACGCACCTTGCAGGACGCCTTAACCCGCGCCTTCGACAAGGGCAAGCAACTTTCCCGTTCCGTCGGGATCACGGAGACCGTCATCTCCCAGGCGTCAGTCCCCGCACCCATAGCCATAACGTTACCGCCCAAGGTCAACCCTGAAGTGCCCAATGGCCAACCAGACGGCCAAATAGCCCCACCAATCCAGACCCGCCCGCTGGAAACCCTACTGCAGTTCCAGACCTCTTTGCTGGCGGCAAAAGATCTCAACAATCTTTTGTCGGTCTTGGTCAATACGCTGCATGACGACGGCGGCTTCACGCGGGTGGCCTTGGCACTATTGAATCCCAGCGATACCGACCAACTGCTCGGCCGAGTGGTGGTGGGTGTCGACTCGCCGGGCTCCTATATGGCCAGCTTCAAAGGATCGCTCAGCGAAGAACACCCTCTGTTCTTGCACATACTGAAAGGCCAGGAGCCTTTCTTGCTGTCGAATGTCTCCATCGACGGACCTCGATCCCTCAGCTCAACGTTCCTCACGACCTGGCGCACCTCATCAGCCATCCTCGCACCCATTCGCATCGGCATCCGGCCGATCGGGCTCCTCTACGGAGACCGTGGACCCCATCCTCGCCAGGTATCACCCCAAGATCTGCAATCATTTCAACTGTTCTTGGGCCAAGCTATCCTCAGCCTCAACCGGCTGGCTGGCATCCTCTGATCGATGTGTCCGGTGAAGCTCGGCTAGTTGGTCGGCGTGGCAGCCGTAGCTGTGAGATACCGGCGCAGAATGGCCTGTTCGACTCATGAACGCCCACGATCCGGTGCCGGGAATCGCAGCACCAACTGAATATGTCCTGTTTCGATTATTTGGATGGTACTGCGCGGCTCCGGCGACGGAGCTTGGAGTAGATTGGCCTGTTCCAGCAATTTCATCTGCCGACTGGCCTCCTCCATAAATGAGGAACATTCTGCCTTGGCTGCATCGAGCAGGTGCCGTTCTGCATCCCGCCAGTCGTCATTGTCCCTGAAGGGGAATCGTAAGAATATAAAGCCCATACTCCTGGCCGGGATTCTCTTTGACCAAGGCATTCGTAAACAACAAGCTGTTCGGAAACACCGTGACCCGGCCTGTATAGAGATGCGGCGCCTGGCCCGGTCCAATCTCAAGGAGTTTGGTCGCAAAGACGTCATGGTCCAAGACGACGCCACGATGACCGGCGATCTGAATACGATCACCCACCGAGTAGACTTCCCCCCCCACCCGTAATGCCGCCCCGCTCCAGCAAAGAATGAGTTCTTTCGTCGCCAACACAAATGCCGCTGCGACCGCCACAAGGGATACGGCAAAGGTTTGAAGTTCGTGCGCCCAGATGACGAGCAGGCCCATCAGCAGCACGAACACCATGGTATTACGAACAGAGACCACCCATCGGCGTTTCGATTCCATCGAGAGGGTCGGATTCTTCGAGATCGTCCGGACGATCAAGGCCCGTATAGTAAGGAGAGAGAGCAGGAGCAGCAGCGAGGAGAGCCCGTCGAGCAGAGCCGAGCTATCGATATGCGGCAACCAAGCAGGCATGGATTACCGCATCAAACCTTTAATTGGCGTTGAGCGTATCATGAGTTCCCGGCACACACTCTTCGCGTTTCCATTGTTTCAGAATTTTCTGTTCGTTGAAGATCAGCGTATAGCGGTAGCAATACAACATTTCTTTAGGCCCTTCCCCCGGCTTTCCCATCAACGCGGTGGCTTGCGTCGTGGCATTGGTCAGCCCAGCAAAATGCAACGAGCTCAATTCCTTTTCGGCCAAGGGCACACGATAGGTCCAGACCGAATCCCCCCCGAGAACCGGTGTCTTCGCCGTATGGGGCGGCCCGAACTTCTCCGCCACCTCGTCTTGCGTGAGTCGATCCACGCCTCTCTTGAAATAGCCGTCGCGCCACGGCCCCCCGCAGGAGAACATCGCCCCTGCGAGAAGGAGCATTCCCACTGTGAATAAGTGCCAACGTATTCGTCTCATGACTTAGGCTGACCCTTGATCTCTTGCATGCGCTTCACGGAACAATAGAGCGCATAGCCTTGAGCCAACATGCCGGTGACCAGTAAGCCCAACGCCGTCTGCAGCCATGATGCTCCTCTGTCTTCTAGTCCATAGATCCCGATGACGAACCCGAGTGCAATCGCCACGATCCCCACGAATCGCGCGATCACCCCCTTCATGCGCAAGTTGATAGGAGCCGACTCGTTGTGCATGGCCATAGTGAAGGTACGCTACACTGGATGGCGCTGCCGGTTCAACAGGGTATCGGCACGATCCACTCGCCAGCTGTGACGCTGCTCGCCACGCGTCAGTCTTCTAACCCGATCAGTTCTGCGTCGTGACCGCCACAAGAAACATCCATTCTGTGTCGGCGTAACGGTTGTTTGCACAATTTACTGCCCTGCCGCCGCCGAATCCCAATTCTGTTGCCGGCAACGAAACCATGCACGGGGGAAGGATGCTGAGCACGAACACACAAGGCCTCTTCATCGTGCGCCCAACCGCTCGACGATCGACTCGGCAGGATACGTGACGATTTCAGCCAATGTCGGATGGTAGTGCGGCATGCGCATCAAGTCCGCCGCCGTTCCATAGTAATACATGACCGCGATCAATTCGTGGATCAGTTCACCCGCTTCTGGGCCGACGATCTGCGCACCAAGAATCTCACCGGTCTGAGGGGTCGCGAGCAATTTCACAAACCCCTGCGACGCGCCAAGGCAGAGCGCCTTCCCGTGATCGGCAAAAGGATAGGAAGCTGTGAGATAGGGAATCTTTTCGGCCTTCGCGTGTATTTCATTAAGCCCGAGCACTGCGACCTGAGGATCAGTAAAGACCACCTCGGCATCAAGACGATGGTCGAGCTTTTTCGCCGGCCTGCCAGGATGTGTCGCGTTGTACGCCGCGATCTCGCCCTGCTGGATGGCGAGATGCACTATGGGTGTGACATCGTTCACGTCCCCCACGGCATAAATATGTGCTTGCGATGTGCGCATGGCGCCATCGACGACAATCCGTCCTCCGTCGACGATCACCCCCGCCAGATCGAGATGAAGTCCTTCGATGTTGGGCCGTCGGCCTAAGGCCTGGAGAATCTCATCGCCGACATAGGATCGCTCACATCCGTCTTTCATCACCCACACCGTCTTCCCTGTCGTGCCCTGTGTCACTCGTAGCAATTGAGCGCCCGTGACGACTTCGATGCCCTCTTCGATCAATGCAGCTTCAAGCGCGCGCCCAACATCCTCGTCCATTTCAGAAAGGAGGGTCCGCCCCCGCTGAAGAATCGTGACCTTCGTCCCAAGTCGAGCAAAGAACTGCCCGAGTTCAAGAGCGACAGCCCCACCGCCCAGAACGATCAACGAGCCCGGTTGGGTACGGAGATCCAGGATCGTGTCGCTCGTAAAATATCCGGCTTGGGCCAAGCCAGGAATCGAAACCTCACTGGGCCTCGACCCGGTGGCCAAGATGAATGAGCCGGACGACAAAACGATGTCCCCGACAGCGATCTCATGGGGCGACCGGAAGACCGCCTGCGATTGATACAGTGTGAACCTTGGGTCTTGAATCTGTTGAATACGATAGTCGGCGAACTCGCGGACCAGCCGATCTTTTCGATCCACGATCGCCGACAGATCGGCCTGGGCCGAGACCGGGGAGAGTCCAAATTCCTTCGCACGCCTGACGAGGGCCGCGACTTCGGCAGAACGTAGAATGGCCTTTGTCGGCATGCAGCCACGCAGAATACAGAGCCCCCCCAGCGGGCCCTGATCCACAATCGCCACGTCTGCGCCGGCATCGCGCGCGGTCCGTGCTGCTGCATAGCCCGCCGACCCACCGCCGATGACGATCACACCATGCGTCTTGTGCATCGAACCCAGATTCTGTGATTTCATTGGTCGTTCCCTTTTATAATATGAAATCCGGAAAGGAAGGATACATGATGGTGCAACCTAGTCGCTATCGGCACATAATGGCCAGGAATATGAGGGGTTGCCGGTGGCTCGGTACTCAGAAACAGAGGTAGAGCATGTGGTCTAGCCCGCACTCTACGACAGCTGCGGTCTCTAGATCAGACCAACAGCGTTGTCCCTGGAGATGGTAGTGATTGATGGCCGCCCTTGTCCGTGGTTCCAGTTCCTTGCTGTCTCCTCGTGCCCACTCAAATCCTGGCATCTTTTTCCGACCCTGCTATCCACTTGCCCCTAACGATCGCTCAGGCAAAACTTTCCGGGCTTAAGTATTTACCGTTAGCTTCCGATAAAGACGTTACGAGGTCCGCCATGCCGATTATACGTGCAGTCAATGGCATCGTCGAAATGCATCCTACGTTACCGGTGTCCCCACGCCCACCTGCCACGCAGGTGGCTGCAGCCGGTCGAGAGGATCGCCCTAAGGAGCAAGGGCACCAGACTGCTGACCCTGCAGTACGCCTCGCGCAACAGGCCTACCAGGAGCAGGAATACCAAGCCCCTGCATCGAAACCGGCCCTCCTCGCACAGGATTTGATGACTTCGCCGGTTACATGGTTATCCTCCGACAGTACGCTGCTGGAGGCATGGAGCCTCATGAAACACAAGGGGATTCACCATCTCCCCATAATGTCGGTCCATGGCACGTTGGTCGGAATGATATCGAACTACGACCTGTTGCCCTATGCGCATGAGTTGGAATCCGTCAATTCTCCGGGACCGTCCGTCGAGCATAAACTCGCCCATGTGATGAGCAGCCGAATTTTGTCCGCCACCCCGACGACGGAAATCCGCGAGATCGCCCACGTCATGCTCGATGAACAGGTCAGTGCGATTCCGATCCTCGACAGTTCCCGTCACCCGATCGGCATTCTGACAACCAGCGATATTCTCCGTGCCATTGTCCACCAAAGCCCTCTCGATCTCCGGACGTAATCAACGCCTCAACACGCTCATACCGCTCACAGACCTTAGACCATGACAATCGCCCTCCCCGAATCGAACGCTGCTGAACCCGAAGTCGAGCGGCTCAGCGCATTTGCCCAGATCCTGATCTTCCTCTATCTCACCCTGGCCACCATTTACCTGGTCTGGCGCGCCGGCACGCTGAACCCTGACGCCCCGGTGTTTTCGGGCCTGGTCTATGGCGCCGAGCTGTTCGGGTTCGGGGCCACCTTGCTGCACCTGTTCATGGT
>Ga0315281_10003638_pt1 | contig 22561 bp, 19 predicted proteins | sample YL17G07_0_MG_FD_204540 | JGI IMG/M metagenome (GOLD analysis project Ga0315281, IMG submission 204540) | Sediment microbial communities from Yellowstone Lake, YNP, Wyoming, USA - YL17G07_0 | ecosystem: Environmental > Aquatic > Freshwater > Lake > Sediment | place: USA: Wyoming | collected... | reverse complement strand
TGGGTATGATTGAAAGGGCGGAAGCAATGGATACAAGAGAGATCACTGCCAAAGGAGTTGTGGCCTCAAGGTAGCGCTGTCCAGCCATGAGATTGATTGCCGTTCCAGCAAGTGCTGCTAGGCCAAATGCCGCAGGAACATAAACGAACATGAGGTATCTGGATGTCTTCGCGAGGACCGATTCTAGCCCACTCTTCCCCGAAGAACCAAACCGCTTTGCTGCAACTGGTTGAACGGTGACAGTGATGGTTGTGATGAGGATTGCTCCAAGCACCCCACTCACGGTGACCGCAACCTGGTAGACACCCACTACAACTGGGATCATCACGACCATGAGAACAAGCAAGTCGACTTGGCCGGAGAGAAAGTTCGCCAAGTTCGCGAGCAAGAGCGGAGAAGAGTATTCAAGCAGTCGCCTTGCTACTGCACTATCAACGCGCACCTTCAGGTTCGACCTAACCAGGTATAGGTAGACGAGCAGCGACGAAATGTTCATCACGATGAAACCCCAGACCACGGCAATCAGCGCGTAGCCCATCACGAGAAGAACAACCGAGACTGTTACCCGCAGGGCTTGCGCAAAAACCCTGACGGCAGCTAGTCTCCGGAAATCCTGAAGCCCTTGCATCACGGCGTCTAGGTTAGCTGCAGGGATGTTGAAGAACAACGCGACCGAAGCCAGTGCGAACACGTTGCCATATTCCGCGGATTTCGTGAGAAACAGTGACAGAGAAGTGGCAAGGAAACACAGGGCTATAGAGAAGGCTATCGCCGAGACGAAAGACACGACGACAATACTTGTGACATAGATCGATACCTGATCGTTCCTTCCCTCGCCTATAGACTTCGGAATGAATCGGGCAGCCGCAACCGGAAGCCCCAACGGCCCAACAGTCTGGAAGAGAACTGTTGCTAAGAGAAGTGAAGCATAGACACCCATCTCAGCCTGCGAGATCAACCTTGCGAGAAATATGAAGAAGACCAAACCCAGAACAGAGCTGGTAGCGCTCTGGAAACCAAGAGCCACAGATCCGCCAGCAGTGCGCGCCGCCTCGTTATCATTCATGCACGATCATTCCGCCAGCTGCAATGGACAGTATTCCCTGAGCGACCGCTGTCTGAAATCCGCCGTGACATATCGTGGCCACAGTCTGCTATCGCCTGGGATGAGACCCGTAGCCCAAAGCACAAACGGGACCCCGCTTTGGCCCCTTTGAGCGGGCAACTTCAAGGTCACAGCAAGTCTCCGGTCACAACGAAGTATATAGCCTCGTCATCGTGCAACCTTGCGAACGATACAGGTATCACCAATAGCATGAAATCCAGAACAAGTATCAAGGCAACGTGCTTGAGAAGCCCTCCGCTGCCCGAACATTCAACTTTGCGCAAGTGAGAACCCCAGAAGCCCCGGAGAGACATGTCTTCACAGTCCCGCTCCATCGCGATAAATGCGATTCGGAGTTGATCCAAGCATTCTCGTGAGGCAACCTTCAGTCAGCTGGCTCCGAGGGAAGAGCTAACATACCAGTCTTCCTTGCGAGGGTGACGTGTGCATATGTCTGTTTTCGATTTGGCTGGATGCCGTCAGCTTGGCATAGGCTCCTGCGATCATTTGCGTGACTTACGGACCAGGTCCACCGCCATGTAGAATGGAAAAGACAACACTGCAATGGCTAGGATCCTGTTTGAGGAGTATGTCAGAATCCCTACCACTGTTAGGCTCAGCATCATCCTAGCGGCTCCATGAAAGCCAAAGTCTGCGGCTCTGACCTTCATTTCCAAAACAAGATTCGTCACGCCGACGGCTAGGAACAAGAAGGCCGCAACAGCCAAGTCGTTTGCATAACTCTCAATGTGGGCCGTCATGGGAATCAGCGTCGAATTCAGAACGCAGATGCCCAAGAAGACAAGCTTCTGCCCAGCCGAGAAGCCCACGCAAACTCGAACAACCCAAGAGGAAAACCGTTCTGTCGTCATGTCGATTCTGGCTGCTAATAGAGCCGCGTTCCGTAGAACTACGTATCTTGGCATGACGCCGGCACGCGCGCGAGCACCTATTGCCATCATAACGTAGAGACCCCCGCCAGCCAGGAGACTTGCCAAAGGAGGGCCCCATACAGTGATCGAGGGCATAACGTAAATGATAATGTCCGCTTCCAACGGGAGATCAGACCCTTGCACCTTCGCCGAGAGGCTCAGGGTGAAAAACCCTGGCGGCAGAAGCGTGGGGAGGTCTCTTTTGACGACTATCGTCTCAAGTCTTCCCGGTTCGAACCCTCTATCTGAATAGTCAGCAACTGACAAGACTTGTACGCCGAATAGAGAGGTTGCTCTGGCACTCAGCAAGAAATCAACTCGACGAATCGGCACCTGTTGTCGGTTCGATATATATATGTAGAAAGTTGCATTCTCCCCGGGCATGTACGAGCTCTTCTCGGAAGAAAAGCCAAGAGTGATGTGTTCGTCATGCACGGTTCGAAAAGGATTCCCTCTTTGGCTAGACGATGACGCAATCCAGTAGGAGAGGGCGTACGGCACTAGAAACACTGTTGACATCACGACGATTCCCACAACGATGAACCGCATCAAGTGGGCGGGCCTCAGAAGACTGATCGTAGCGCTCAACTCCAAGCTATTGCATGTAGCCGCGGACTACGAATCGTATGCGGCGGTTCGCATATTTTAGCTCTAGCCGGCGGCGCTTCCAAGAGTGTGCTCGGAACAGGACAGGCGACACATCGATGAGCACGAGCGGGCAAGAGTGATACTCTGATCCTGAGGGAACGCCTATTCCTACCGTTGCGAAGTAATAAGATGCGCATCGACAGCCTGGCCGTACGTAGACTACGATTGGGCACAGTTACGGTCCTGCTGTTTGAGGAATAGCAGGACAAGTGCTGCGAGAAGTGGCGTGTGGAGCTTGTACGCGGATGTCAGAGAGACTCTTGTCGTACAGGTCTCGGCTTCCCACACAAGCGGAGATTGTCCGCATTGAGACAAGCAGCGTCGGGTCCGTATGACATTGGAGGATACCCGCCTTTAGTACGGACGATCCAGATCGTCCTCCACACGCATAGGGTCTTAGATCGGCCCCCGAACGCATATACCGGTTCGACAAGTCCTAGAGGGTAATCAGTACTTTCTAGGTATCCGCGTTTGCCCAGAATGGCCCTCCGAAGTGCCCTTTCGGCCAATGAGTCACATAGTTATATCTTGGCCAGTCGTTACAGCGAACGTTGGCTTGATAAGGATGACGAATGTCAATCGACGGCTCAGCAGCACTACCATTGTTGTGGTCTGTCCGATGTGTCGAGCTCCTCTCCTGTTGCCCGTCTGACGTACAACCTCTGACGGACTCTCACCCGTGTCTACGACCATTTTCCACTAGCTCATCATCGCGCGACTCAGGTTCAAACAGGTCAAGTGAAGCTCATTGCAAACTGTTTCATTCTTCTGCCCAGCATTCTGTGAGGAGGGGAACATCGAGCACGTTGTCAGATCCGCCATGAGAACCTTACGAGAAATAGCCGAACGATATGAGATAATAATCGTGGACGATGGAAGTCCGGATCGGACTGGTATTATTGCAGACAAATTGGCGCGCACTCTTGAGAACGTAAACGTAATTCATCACGAGAAGAACCTTGGATACGGGGCTGCTCTGCGAAGCGGCTTTGCCGCCTCGAGATTCGAAATCGTGGCCTATTCAGACGGCGACAACCAGTTTGACATAGAAGATCTCAAAAGAATGTTGCCTTTGCTGAAGGAATTTGATATAGTTACAGGATACCGCGTGAATAGAGCGGAAGGTATGACTAGACAAATAGAATCGAAGATCTATAACTTCCTCGTATCCCAAGTGACCGGTCTGAGATTGTATGACACGGACTGCGCCCTCAAAGTGTTCCGGAGAGAAGTCGTAGATTCAGTCCATCCGCGCTCTTCAACCTCATTTGCCTGCGCTGAGATAATGTCACACGCACAGAGACAAGGGTTCAGGATAGGGCAAGTTGCGGTAAAACATTACCCAAGGCTTCATGGAAGAGCATCAGGAACAAAACCAATCATCATCCTGAAGACGATTGTTGAGATGTTGAGATACTCTGTAAGGAATCACGGGTACTCTTGAATATGATAGCAGCCAGACATGCCACGTGTCCTCAAGTGCGTCCCAGAACTCCGACTCGCGTTCGCACTCTGGCTGTAATTTTCGCTTGGAGCCACCGCATCAGACACATCTATCTTTGCCTATCGCGAATTCATCAACCACCTTTGGCTCATTCAAAAAGCAAATAGACTATTGCCCGCCAGACAAAATAGATACAACATTCAAGAGACCAGGGCGTAAGGATGGAAACTCATGTTTGAACTAGGCGCGAGCAAACCCGGATGTCTTTCTATCTCTTCTCGAACTATCAGCTGTGCTCTCCTGATATTCATCCTATCTTTTTCGGTTAGGGCGTATGGCGCATTCTTGTTTCGCCAGGGTATCTTCGACGAATGGTTCTATGTCACGGTGGGTAGAGCTCTTGTCGACAAACTGCTTGCACTCCAGTTGGATTTTTCCCCTATGAATAGATATTTGCCCGCAGAACAGCCGATGTTTGGTGTCTTGCTCATCGGCTTGGTTTCGCGAGGATTACAGGATATTCTTGCGCTAGACCCATATGTGGCGGGTCGCATGCTGTCTGTTACAGCAAGTTCTTCAACATGTGTGGTTGTTTACGTCTTAGGGAAGAGACTACTTGACGCGAGAGTAGGGCTTCTTGCCGCACTGCTCTTTTCTTTCAACGGTGAGAGTCTTTGGATGGGAATGAATGTTCTGCTTGATCCATTATCAATCCTGCTCATCACTTTGGCGGTCTTCGCTGCTATCGATAAGAAGTTTAACGTAGCAGGGCTATTTTCCGGACTCGCTATGGCCACCAAGTATCTACCCGTGTTGGTTCTCCTACTGTCCTTTGTCATCTTGACCGCCAAACCACGACCAAGTAATAGCACGATAGCTAGGGCCTTGTTGATTGGAAGCATCGCTTTCTTCTTGTCCCAACCCCTGTTGTGGGGCAGTCCATTAGCTTACTGGAGCACAAACTTAGCACAAAACGCAGGGCATCTATCAGCGGGTCATGCAGTGTGGTTCCTTGGAACGAGAACCAGCTTTCCGCCGTTCAGCTACTACGTCCTCTGGCTAGTATCACGAGTCAGCATACCTGAAATGATTCTGCTCTTCGCGGCTGTTGCCTTCCTAGTGAGCCACGGAACAAGAAATGCGCGGATCGCCTGGGGACTATTTGCTATTCCACTGGTCTTCTTGTCATCGTTGACCGTGAAACAACCGACATATATGTATCAAGTCTACCCCTTCATGTCACTGATACTTGCCACGGGCGCTTGTGAATGTACCAGAACAATACGAGCCGTTCTGTGGAAGAAACAGTCCCTTGCCGTCATTAAGCACTACACACTGCTCCTAATTCCAACTGCCTTCTTGTTGATGCAGTTGGTGTCCGTTGCTCCGTACTTTCCCTATACTGGTCTTCAGTATAACCCCATTATCGGATCTGTCGGTGTTGAGTATCTGGTGGGGTTAGGGAGCACGGAGGGATTGGATGCAGCAAGCGCATGGTTGCAGACGAATGCGCCGAATTCAAATGTAATGGTGTTCGGATACGGGTGGGGGCTGGTTAATGGAATGGCTCCGGCCATCAAGACCTACGCCGGCAATTCCACAACAGATTGCCACGAGCTTGATGTTCGTAGGATTGATTATCTTCTTTACCACGATCCTATGGCTAAAGGGAGGATTGTGGAATACTACCTTCGACATATTCAGCCCATCTATACATTCAAGGTTCATGATGTGACGACAGTCTACATATGGAAGCGAGTTCCTGCCGTCACGGACTGTGTCACGCAATCCAGCTCTGAACAATATTGGGAAAAGACAATTGCAGAGACAAGAGTTTACGATTCGCGGTGGGAGCTTCCACTCCCGAGCCTCCTGCTTGATGTTCATCGCGCAAACCCCTCGTGCGTCAATGTGAGATACGCCTCCTCCCTGATCTCGTCACGAAGGCTCGTGACTCTCTGTCCTTCAACACCTAGAAGTAGACAAACGCCAGAACCGACGTCCAGCTTCGCCATGTAACCATTGCCATTGTCAGTCAGGAATGTCAAAGATAGCATTTGCTGTGAGGGATTAATTCTCAATCCAAAGGAGAGTTCGTCATAGCCGGAGAAATCTAGCTCAAGAGTAACGCGCAAGAGATTACTCATATTAATGCGGTTGCACTTCTTGTGCACATGCTGTCAGATGGGATAGCCAGGCAACGCAATGGCGCAAAACCCTTCCTCATGTGCAGAGACCGTGGTCTGGTTGCAGCAACACTCCTGCCGGGGATTCAGTCTGGCAGCTCTTGCGCGCACTTGTCAGGAGGGAATTTGTAGCTGGGGATGGACACTGCCGATGCTTCCGAGCGCAAGGGTACCCCTCAAGCGTCCATCATTATCCCCACGTACAACGGTGGTGACTATCTCGTTGACTGCATCCGTGCAGTACTATCGAACACCGGGGGGGCTTTCGAGCTAATTGTCGTTGATGATTGTTCCACTGATGGAACAGCTCAAGTTGTCGAAGACCTGTTCCGCGATTCCGGGGTTTTGAAAGTAGTCCACTGCCCAGTTAGGCGAGGACACGGGGCTGCCTGTGAAATCGGAATCGGAAATGCAAGAGGCCAGCTGCTGATTCTCCTCGATAATGACACCGAAGTTCAGGAAGGTTGGCTTGACCAACTTCTGAGAGTCGCCAGAACCTATCCTGATGCAGGAGCCATCCAGGCCAAGCTTCTGTGGCATAAAGACAGGGCGAGGATCCAGCATGGAGGCGGGCAGTTGAATCTCTTGGGCTCAACTGCAGCACGCAGCCACATGTCTTACGATCACTTGAGCGAGAACGACGCAGAGGAAATCTTCTTTGCAGCCGGGGCGGCCATGCTCACATATAGAAACGTGATCCTGCAGTGCGGGGGATTCGATTCTGAATTCACGATTCTCGATGATGCTGATTTGGGCTGGAGGATGCACCTGCGGGGATACCGGGTCTTCGTTGCTAACGACTCACGGGTCTTGCACCATGGAAGCAAGACTATCGCAAGTACAGATTATCTCGCTGCGAAACTCTCTAGAACCACCTACGAGCATTTGGGCATGGTCATCAAGAACCGTTCTCTCTCCTCCCTTCTGAAGATCTTGCCTGCTTTGGTATTACTCAGAATCAGCTATGTTCTCCTTCTGATAGCTAGACGCTTGCCAAGATTAGCGCTAGCCAGTCTTGCGGGCCTTGCACGAGCTTTGCGCGAGTTTCGGCAGATTTGGGAGAAACACCAACTAGTCCAGTCAAGAATCAGGAGACAAACCGACGAGGAACTGACATATTGCATCAAACGATTGTATCCTAGCTTGATCCTGTGGGCAGCGGTGAAGATCGCTAGGAGGACATACTTGATCCTGTTTGATGATCATGCCCAAACTAAGCTGTGTATCAGGACATTCTCTGAATCGGCTCTGCAGAAACTCTGGAGAATGCATCCCTCACTAGCACAGTTCACACGAGATTCCTATTACAGCCAACAGTCGATCGCCTTGATGGAGAGAGATGCATGACAGACCAATTCTGGTGAAGATGTTGAGATCCGATAAGCGCACGCATGCATCATCCAAGTTCTCTTTGTCACTTGCTTTGGCAAGCGGGAAAACAGGAGTGCATTCAAAAGTGCCCCCGAAGGAAAAGCTTGTCTCTGCTTCCGAGACTCGATGACGATCTGCCGCGATTCCATTCCATCAGTTCTTTCATCTGGCTTACGCGGCAGACTTCTCTTTCTCCATACGGCCTTCTCTGCGACTGAACAGTCTAAAATAGACATACGCACCCAAGATACACAGGATTGTTGCAGCACTCACTACCGCTGTCGCATAGAACACCGGCTGGTGGGCATATGCTATGCTCAAGAACAAATGCCCGCTTTGCTGCACCAACCAACCATTAGCATATGAGTTGATTCTGAAGTGATTCGCTTCGGCGACCGGCTCCGCAAAGGGGCTATCAAGGTCGTCTGCTAGACCATAGTATAGCTTCCACAGTGGGTGGAAGGACTGCGCCAGCACCAACACAAAAGGACCGGCTGATTCGACTTCGAGCTGGTAAGATGTCGGTGAAAGTTGAAGAATTTGAATAACTCTCGCCTGCATCAGCTTTGGCATTGTGCTATTGCTTTCTACATAGGACTGATTCACGACGCTCCCGTGAGCCGCGATAGAAACTGTGGGGCCGACAGAGAACTCTATGTCTGTCAAATCAAGAAAGAACGGTCTGGAATCGTTCGTGACGACTCCAACCACTAACCCGCCGATATGGGTCCATCCAACTGGGGACCCTATTTTTCCTGTACTATCCAAGTCGATCCTGAACCGACTCCATGAAGAAGAAACAGCTTCGAGTCCTAGCGTGTAACCATTCGCATTCTCGCTCATGAAGGTCAGTGAGAGCTTCTGCGATGAGTTTGTCCTGAATTTGAACGAGAGTTCGTCATACCCTGAGAGATCCAACGACCGGGGGAAGTGCGCGACGAGTAGTCCACTGTTGCCTCCCTCCACACGTAGACCTGGCTCTGGTCCTGATAGAGGCTCGCCAATTAAGTTCAGTCCCTGCCAACTTTGTGCCGTCAGGTCGAGTATCTTCTTGATAATAGGCAAACGGATAACAGAGTCAACAGAATATATCCTCGGAACGAAGGCCGCACTTCTGAGCCGGAACAAACTTACTGCCTCACCCGACACGATCTCTTGCAGGCTCCCGATCTTAAGCAGACTGTCTCTTGCACGGTCAGTATCGAAGTCACTACACGGGCTGGCTCCCTTCATCAGTAGGACATACTTCACGTTGAACAAGCCAAGCAGATTCGTGAAAAGGGTCTGGTTCCTCATGAGTACTTCCAGGTGGGCGGTCAAATAGTCAATCGCATCACTTGTCTCTTGGATTCCAAATGCCGAAGCGTTTTGTGATGAGAATATGACGCCGTGAGCAGAGTTCACCAGCGAGGGCTCCGCCCCTGGATATTTCTTATTGGAGAAAGGATAGCCTACCCTTTGATACGTGGTCGGCACGAAACACTGCGGGCTTGGGATCGGAAGAACGTTGAATGATTCTCTGTCTGCAGCAAGGATGCTGACCGCGTGCTGGTAGTCAGGAGGTTCTGAAAAGATGTCCAAGGTCCCATCATAGTCGTTGGACCTCATCCGACTTCCTAAATCGCCGCTATACCAAGGAGACAGGAACAATGCAAGTACGAGGATTATCAATACGGCGGAGGCAATCTGTCGTTTCCTAGGCAGTCCAAGTATTACCGTAGATGAGACTGCAGTCATGGTTGAAAAGGCCAAGGCTTTCGGCGTCTCGTAGTATATCAAACTCCTCAGTACCAGCATCAAAGGAAAGGAGTAGACTAGGTCCGCGACGGAGCCTAGGAGTAGTCTCCCCTCACTGAATGCCTCAGAAAGTATCCAGACTACTGCCCACGGGACGATCTTCAGGACATCTCGTTGCTTGCTGCTCAAGAATCCTGAGAACCCGAGCGTCAACAGAAGCAGGCCCGTCACAATCACAAATGGCGAAAGGGCGGCAGGTACTGATAGAACGTAGATGTTCCGGTTGTAGGACCCTCCTGAGAACAGTGAAGCAACCATGCCTTGAAACTGGTTCAAGAAAGCACCTGGATCTGAAGTGAATCCGGGCCGAGGTTGTACAGCAACCCCCGAAAAGATGAGGTACCAGACCAATGGGACATTAATCACAGATGACGCAGCCGCTGTGAATGCGATGGCCAACAAGATTCGCCTCAGAAAGCATCTTAGCTTGAAAGCGCAAAACGCGCCGCAAATTGCCACCGCAACGACGGACAGGGCAAGTTGTGCTGTAGATGAAAGGGACATTAGCGCCCAAATCAACGAGAGCAACCAGAATGCGGATTCGTGTTTCCATTCGGCCATGGAACTTCGCGCCAATCTTATCCCAAATTCCATCGCGGCAGGAAACAAAGCAAAACCCATCATTGTCTGGGGCGTCCCGTCTAGAAGCAGGAAGAACTGCATTCCTGAAAAGGCGTAAAGGGTGCCTCCTAGCACCGAAAACACACCCACGAATTTTGACCCGCGTCCAAGAACTTCGCGTACTAACATCGTTGCGAAGTATCCGCTCAAGGTGGGAAAGAGCAACAACATGAACACAGCAACGACATGCCCATTGAATCCGAGTAGGCCGAGCGCGAAGAAGAAGGCAACCACAAGCGCCTGCCCTCCCGGCCTAGGATTTCCAAGCCAATGTTCAGTCCATGTTGACATGTCATTGAAAAGGCCTGAGATCATGTATTGGGGCTGTTCTGGAATCACCCAATCCCAGTTGTGCCCAGGAATTCCATGCGCCCAAACGAAAGCCCGTAGAAACAATACTGAGAACGAAAGAAAGTATGAGAGGACAATGACCCTACCCAGAAGAACGGTTCGCCCTTCCCAAAGATCCAACGGCCAAGATGTCCTTATGCGTCGACGTGCAGCCTGACGAACCAAGCTCACTTTTCCTCCTTCAATGGCCGAAGATCTCTATGCTTCGAAAGACCATATCCTCGGGGGCTTCTGTTCTTCATGAGTGTTAGTACGTTCCTCTTCGTGGATTTGGCTAAGACCTTACGGTCTCGCCCTATTGGATAGATTACCTCTAACGCCTTCGTAAGCGCCCATAGGGCCCCCGGCCCTGGATGATCACCCAAGAGGTTCAGCATTGTTCTGAGAACCCATGGATCGATTCGACCCAGCTGGTCCAGCCGATACCGGTAATCCCAATCCGGGTGTTCGCTAGCCCATTGTCTGAAGCCACGCCGATACGTCTTTGAAGTTCTTATTTGTTCCCTGACAGATCCGAAAGCCACATAGTAACAAATGGCCTCAGGAACATACAGAAGTGTGTAGCCTAGATCCATCGTCTGGCATCCAATAAAAGCATCTTGCTCAACAGCGTGGCGAGGAATTCTCACGTCTCTTGCTATTTCGCTGCGTATGGCAAACATGGTTCCGTGGAAATGGTAGAGCCCTTTTTCCGAAAGTCTGTGAAGGAGCTCCGCGCCGAACGTGTTCGCGACTTCCGCTATGTTGAACCTGTGCCCAGTAACTGGAACTAGCCTTCCGCTTGTTGCTCCTACTATCTCGGACCGAGTCATCGGATCTATCAACTTATACAAAGCGTCATGTGTCGGAATCACATCAGCATTTATGTACCACAAGAAAGGTGCCCTAACGGTCTCGAATATTTCATTGATAGCGTAATTGAGGCCTGTCCTTCTTTCGTGATGAAACAGTCTCATAAACGGATGTTTGGCTCGAAAATTCATGAGGATCTTGTAAGTGTTATCTGCGCTAGAGTCAGACACTATTATCTCGCGGATAGAGTAGTTCTCAGGAAGTCTTTGTCTCAGTATTGCCTCCAACAGATCTGATATGTTCTCTTCCTCGCTATAGGTAGGTATTCCAACGCTTATTTCGACCCTGCGAGACAAGTCGCCCACACGAGTTACTTGTGAGCTTAAGGCCGAAGGGTCCAGCAACGTGGTTCACTTGCGGCTTTCCTTTGCTAGAAGAGTCCGTGCTGGGTTCCCCACCACGGTTGAATTCTCCCGTACATCTTTGGTCACAACAGAGCCTGCTCCCACTACGGCATTCCTACCGATCGTTATACCCGGTAGGACTACGCTACCTGCACCAATGGATGCTCCCCTCCTCACATGAGTGTGCAGTAGTTTCCAGCCACGACCAATTCTTGGGTATTTGTCGTTGGTGAAAACGACGTTAGGCCCTATGAATACATTATCCTCTATTGTCACGCCTGTAGGTATGAACACGTGTGTTCGGATCTTACAGTTGTTGCCCAAAACTACTCCTTCCTCGATGTAGACATAGGCGTCTATCTTGCAATTCTTGCCGATCTTGCATCTGTACAGGTTTACGTGGTCACGAATTACTGTGCCTTGCCCGACACTGACGTCCACGAGTATTGAGAACTTAGGCCTGGTCTTTGGCAGTGTCCTCACGACCTAGGACATCAAAGTAACTTCCAGTCTTCATCGACTGCTTCGCGGCACTGAGTACGGCTACATTCATAGCACCAATCAAGGCGCTATTCTCGGAAGCGCCCTTTCTAACTATAGCATCAACGAAGTGGCCGATCTCCGATTCAATGGTGTTGTTCGGCTGAACTCGACAATTCTCGCGAGTCGTGCCTCTGTACAACGTTACTCGCTGATCAAGAGCATCGATCTCGACGGTTCCGGATTCGCCGGTGACGATGACACGTCGTGTCTTTGGACCGTGATGTATCCAACTAAGAGAAAGCTGCGCAAGAATGTCGTGATTGAACTCCGTAACGACAAAGGCCATGCGTTCTCCGGCTGTTTTCTCATGGACGAAGGACCGCCCTATTGCGATGACTCTCGTTGGCCACTCGTCCAGAAGGTAGTTCGTAATGTCAACGGGGTGTGGCGCAAGGTCGAAAACGATGTCTCTTCCAGCAGGCGCGGCGAACAGAGCGTTCCATTCCATGCTGAGATACAAAGGTTTTCCAACGGCGTCATTAGCAAGGAGCGATTTCGCTTTCTTCACAGCATTGTTGAATCGAAAGATATGTCCGACTTGAAGGACAAGAGAATGTTCTTCGGCCCTTCTGGCGAGCTTCAACGCCTCTCTCGTGGTCATCGCCATCGGTTTTTCGAGTAGAAGGTGCCTCCTCGCGTCCAGAACTTGCATACCAAGTTTGAAATGAGTCTCATTCGGTGCGGCTACGTGGACGGCCTGTACGGAGCTGTCCTGCAGGACCTCTGATGGTTCCGCATGCACCATGTTATCTCGCAAGTGAAATTCGTTTGCGATCGACGCGAGTCTGTTTCGATCGCAGTCTGCCACGCATCTCAGTTCAAGATCATTCCGCTTGCCGGACAAGGAGAGATATTCGCCGATTAGTTTGCGTCCCCAATAGCCAGCACCTACGACGGCGACGCCGAGCTTGTCAGATGTCAAGATTGGACGCTCCGTTCGTAGAAGCGGTGAATACAGTCACTGATATACGCAACGTCGTCAAGGGCAAGTTCGGGATACATCGGAATACTAAGGACGGTCCGACAAAGCATTTCAGAATTCTTGAAGTCCCCTTCGCGGTATCCAAAGGCTCCCTGATAGGCCGGTTGAAGATGAATTGGGTATTCATAGTGGACTCCGGTCTGGACACCGTGTTGCTCCAGCCATTTTCTAAGTTCTTCCCTCTGTTCGCATCTAATCACATACGTATGATACACCGGTACGACATCATTGCTTCCAACTGGAGGTCGGACTATGTCAATGTCGGAAAACAGTTTGTCATACGCTGACGCTACTTGCCGGCGCTTTTCGTTCCAAAGATCCAAGCGTCTAAGCTGAACGCGCCCAATTGCTGCTTGGACAGTGTTCAGTCGCTCAGTGAAACCAACCCGGTTGTGAAGGTACTTCTTCCCTTTCACTCTTCCGCAATCCCTCAGACTCTGGACGCTCTCGGCGATCTTGTCGTCACTAGTGACAACCATTCCCCCGTCCCCCGCAACTGTCATGTTCTTCGAGGGATAGAAAGAAAAACAGCCCACGTCACCAATCGATCCAACCTTCATTCCTTTGTACAGAGCGCCGTGAGCTTGACAAGCGTCCTCGACAATGCTTATGCCTCGGTGGGAACACATCTCGCTTATCTCATCCATCGAAGCCGGAAAGCCATACAAATGAACGGGTAGGACGGCCTTTGTCCGCATGTTGATCGCAGCGGGTAGCTTAGCAGGATCAATCGTGTAAGTATCAAGTGCGATGTCTACGAACTTTGGAGTTGCATTCGCATGAATAATCGAGTTTGCTGTGGCGACAAAAGATGCCGGGGTTGTCAATACGTCGCCTCGAATATTCAGGGCCAGCAGCACAAGAGTGAGCGCAGCAGTCCCAGACGCTGTAGACACAGCAAACTCGGTTCCGCAATAGTGCGCAAACTCCTCCTCAAATTTGTATACGCTTTCTCCTAGCACAAAGCGTTCACTCTGAAGGGCGAAAATCGCAGCGTTCTTCATTTCCTCGTCGAATACTGGCTTCGACAGCGATATTCGGCGCGCGGCTGTCATGCTGACCAACAATGTCAGTTGGTCTCAGATACCTATAAGAACACAACGACAGGAGAGATCGGTTAGACGCTCTATCCGTTGGGCCAGTACGTTGAACCCCGATCAATTCCTAGATGCAACAGGTGAGCTGCAAACTCGGATGAAGTTCGGTCCCAGCTGAATCTCCTCGCCATCTTGAGTGCGTTCGCTGCAAAGATTTCTCGGCGCCCAGCGTTCTGGAGTAAATTGAGACTTTCTCGACCCATGGCTTCCCAATCATCACGTTTGACCAAGACACCTGTCTGACCGTCGACAATCGCGTCTCTCACACCAGGCACATTGTATGCGACCACTGGGGTTCCCCTCGCGTTTGCTTCAGTAATTGTGAGCCCCCAGCCCTCTCTCACTGCCGGAAAGAGTAAGACGTGCGCCCGGGTCATCAATTCCACCTTGGCTGACTCCTCAATCCTTCCCAGGAATTGCACGCCACCTCCAGCCATGTGCTCAAGTCTCGCTCTCAGATATCCATCGCCAGCAATGAACAATCTCGCATCAGGAATCTTCTCATGGACGACTTCGAACGCGCGAATCGCATGATCGGGTTTCTTGATACGCTTCAATCGACCGACGAAAAGCATTATGGGGGTCTCTCCTTTCCTAGGGACCTTGTCGGCTATTGGAACTGACAGGCCTTCAGGAACGATGTGAACGTCAGTGAAACCCCAGTCGCTGAGGTCCGCCTTGGTTGACTCGGAGACAGTAATTGTCCTCACAGACCGGTAGTGGGTCAACCAAGCCTTCTCCAAGTAATAGTAGCCCAAGAACGCAATGGGCATCGGCATCTCATAGAACCAATACTCCCTAGCTAGTTGATGGATCAACGCCAGAATGGGCCTAGTTCGCACATATCTGGGCGTCATGAAAGGCCGAGTATTAATCTCATCCACAACCACATCAAAATCGTTCGCATATCTCCGGCAGTAGTCCTTAGCCTTTGAATATACAGCGAATCTCCCACCCCGCCTAAGGAGTTCGACCCCTTCCAATTCCTCCTCTGGCTCGGCGCCCGGAAACATGGACGTGAACAGAGTAACACTCCACCCCCGACGAGCTAGGCGTTTCGCAACCTCGTGCGTGAACACTTCTGCTCCGCCGGCGTCAGGATTCCTGATGTCGCGCCAATTCAGCCACAAGATCCGCAACATGTTCCTCACCTGTCTGAGGCTACTCGCGCCGGTCTGTCAAACGACATGAGTTTGCCCGACAGATAGACTAGGCTACTTCCTTGCACTGATAAACAGACTGATGCCGATCTTGGGTAGGCCAAACCACACGAATCTCCTTGTGACCTTCCACGCCAAGGGCACGTAGTCTCTGTATTGCACATGGATATCCCTGAAACCGACTTCTCTCATTAGGTTGCTCCACTCTTCTGCGCCAAGCACCGTAACATGATGAGGGTCGGGCCCACAGATCATTCGGTGTGGGCTTGTCCTGTTTGGCGTTGACATGAAGAGTATCCCCCCCTCCACCAATACGTCATAGATATTCTGCAGCACCGTTCTGGGACTGGACAGGTGTTCCAGAACCTCAAAGCACGTGACCAAGCTGAAGAGTTTGCGAAAAGGAAGACCATGACTGACATCATTGCGCACGAAGTCGCATGATTTGAGCCTCATTGAAGCCGTCGCAAGTGCGTGCTGAGAAACATCGAGACCGACAGCATTGAATCCGAGATAGTGTAGAAGCGCTACCACATACCCATATGCACATCCTATGTCAAGAGCGAGCCTGTTTTGCCCTTGGACCGTCTCGAACCCGAAAGGGGAACGCATCATACGCGTGAGGTACTCTCTCTGAATCATACCTTCGAGCTTGCTGTACCCGAACCAATATCCTTCCTCGTAGTAGTCTCGCCCATACGTCCTCCGTGGATCAGAAACGATTCCCGAGCTGGATATGTCCAACGTAGGTCAGACCTGAGACCTGTAGCTAAGAATATCCCTCAGGCCTTTCGACGCTTTCACCATGCTTCGAGTTATACTTGTTTCATCGACCCTACGCATTCTCCTGACTACTCGGCGATGTTTCAAGGAGCCCGGCATTCCCCACAAGAAGAAAGCGATGCCCATTAGAACATAACGGCCACGTGGGTCTCTCTTCAATGCGAGCCAAAGTGCAATACAGAATTCGACCGCCAACGCAAGTATCATCCATCTAGCGAGGGATACTTCCGAGTAGTTCCTGAACAAGGTCGTCAGGCGATTGCGAGCTGTCAAGAACGCATGAAAAGGTTGTTTTCTCATCACCGTGCCCGCTGCAGTCCCGCCTCGCACGTGAAAAGCGGTGGGGGAGTTGACTAGCAAGACTTTGCACCCTGCCAACCTTGCACGCCAGCAGAAATCAACATCCTCAAAAAAGACAAAATACTGTGGGTCAAACAATCCCGCAGTCTTGTTCAGGACGCTTCTCCTGAGAATTGTTGCGCAGAATTCAACATAGAAAGGCTCGCAATACGGATCTGCGGGCCGAGCCGGGTGGTTCATTCCAAGAACGTCGAGTTCACCACCGATGTTATCTACGAGATGCGGGTTGGCAAGCTGTCTCAGATGACTTTGAATGCAGGCAATTTGCTTGTTAGGGCGGATAGTCTCGGCCATTCTTCGTAGCCAATCCATTTGGAGTCTTATGTCGTTGCTTACGAAAGCAAGGTATTCTCCCGTGCTTGCACTGACGCCCTGATTATTGGCCTCAGCGAACCCTCTGTTCGTGCTATTACGAATTATCTTCAACGTCAAATCTGGCCTAATGCGAGATGCGGCCGCCTGAAACAGTTCCACGCTTCCGTCAGTCGAACCGTTGTCGACAAGTACAATCTCATAGTGCGGATAATCCTGCGTCAGCAGCGATGTGAGACACTCCTCAAAGTACTTCTTGCCGTTGAGGTTGACCACGATAATGCTAACGTGCGGAAGACGGTCGCTGTCAGATTCTACGCTCGACCCATGGACCCCCTTTCCTTTATGGCCAAATGCTTCTTCGCCTATACAGCCACAGAATATTCAGTGGCTCCATGAGAGACTTGAAGACGCTATCGGGACGACTCCTGATTCTCTCTTGAACGACACGCCTCTTTGTGAACGTCTTGCGCAAGTTTCTCATGTTCCAACAGACCGCGGCACAGCTCGCGCGAACCATGTCAAACCTTCTACGTCGAATGTAGAGCATGAGAAGGCCAACAAGTATGAGCAAGTGCAGCGGAAGATATACGGCCAGGTTTCGCAATTCATAGTTCTTCAGCATTGTCATGATGGCATTCTTCTTATTGTGAAAGCAGAGCAGATCCTGTTGCTGGGTCTTCAGGCTTGCGGATCGCGCGTGAAAGACAACACTCTGAGGAACAAGTAGCACCTTCTTACCAGACATCCATATTCTCCATGACAAATCTGTGTCCTCGTGAAGATGCCAGTAGTCACTATCAAAGAGGCCACCAATGTTCTTGATAGTTGACATCTTCAGAAGCATCGGCGTAGGCTGCCCCACGCATATCTCAAGGGGCCGATCGTACTGTCCTCGATCGACCTCCCCATAACCTACTTGCCTTATGTAACAACAGCGATCGATCACGTTCCCCACACTGTCTATTCTGTCACGATCGCTGAGCATTCGCTGTTTTCCTTGCACAGCGCCAATACTAGCATTCGAAACGAGCGCGTGTACTAGTGAACTTAGCCAAGACGCGGAGACTTCTACGTCATTGTTGAGAAGCGCAACCATGTGACCGTTAGCATGCTCTAGGCCAACGTTGTTCGCTGGTGAGTAGCCAACGTCTTCGTTGATTCGTAAGAGTTGGACTTTATCGTGCATTCCACCATACTTTTCCTTGAGGATCTGCCAGCTTCCGTCTGTTGAAGCAACATCCACAATTATGACTTCGAAGCGCGGATAATCGGTTTTGAGGACGCTATCAATACATCTCTCTATGTATGCAGATCCGTTAAAGTTAACGATCACTATGCTAACTAAGTCCAGTCCATTGCGCCTCATGGTCCTGCTTGTCAAATCCACCAATACACGTTGAACCCAATGGGTGTCTAACCTTGCGGTATCCACGATGCTTGGATGTACGCTTTCAGAGCCTCCTGCCAAGTCCTCGTCTTGTCCATAGCCAATAGTTCAAGCATACGATTCCGAGAGACCTCGGACCTAGCACGTCGCGCCGGAAGCGGAAAATACGCTGAGGATACAGGTAGTACTTCAATGTCTGATTTCCCGAGCTCCTGGACTATCCTCTTGGCAATTTCATACCTTGAGGCGACGCCTCTGCTGGTACAATGATAGAGTCCATAGCGTCTACTTCGAATCAGATCCACAAGACAGTTCGAGAAATCCTCGGCATAGGTCGGGCTACCGAACTTATCGTCGACAGCCCTTAGCGTCTTCGCTCCCTTCGCAAGCTGATTGACGATCTTGCCAACGAATTTCTTGTCCTTGGTGGGTCCTCCGCCCATCATCCAGCCAGCCCTGACAATGAAATAGTTCGAGAGAAGCCGCGAGACAATCTTCTCTCCTTCGAGTTTGCTCCTGCCGTAGACGTTAATCGGATTTGGCGTATCCCATTCCTCATATGGTTCTGTCTTCTCGCCATCAAAAACACCAATCGTGCTTATGTAGACGACCGCGCAAGCTTGAGCTTGGCATGCCAACGCAACGTTCTGGGTTCCAATAGTGTTGGTGACAAATGCATGTTGAGGCTCGAGCTCACACTTGTCAACATCGGTTTCGGCAGCTAGGTGCATAACAAGATCAGGCTTCATCCGCCGGACATGTTGGTTGACCGATGTTTGGTCCCTAACGTCCAAATACTCAGTGCCTTTCTCACTTGATATGTCAGTAGGGAACACCTCATTTCCAGCCTGACGCAACACGGGGCAAAGATCCGACCCCAGCATTCCTGCAGCACCTGTCACCAAAATCCTCATCCTGTCAGGACCCCCGGTCATTTACCCATCAATCTCCACAATGGTGCCTCTTCCGCAACGCACGCTATTGTAACTTTGGTTTGAGGCATTCTCTCTTGTGCTCTCGGCCACATTACCACTTGATTATGGGTTCATATGCCGCTTTTGGATTGTAAAGGTTCCTTTGGTACCAGTGAATCACCCTGAGCCTGTACGTGATCCCGAGCAGATCCACAAACATCCTGAGTACGTACCTGGCGCTGAACAAGCCAGTAAGACTTATTTTGATTGGAAGTTCGACAATGCGTAGCCTGAGAAGCTTGGCGGCAACAAGTAACTCTACGTCGAAAGCGTAGTGCTTCACTGAGACTAGGTTCATGATCTTGTCCAATGCTTCGCGCCTGAAGGCCTTGAACCCGGTCTGTGTATCTGAGACTCTAAGGCCGGTCAGTAGCATGACGAGGCGGTTAAATGCGTAGCTCAGCAACCTTCTCATCACGGGAGTTGAGACTCTCGAGTCAGGATGCCACTTTGATGCAAGTGCTATGTCATTGTTCCGGAGAAGGGTGAGATACTGTTGGATTCGGTCGGGATTGACGTCGGCGTCGCTGTCCATGAATACAACCAGGTCGCCCGTGACATGCTTGGTTCCGTACTTGATGGCGGAACCCTTACCTTGATTCCGGTCGTATCCAACAACCCTAACATCGGGATTGCCGCTGACTCTTATCGCTTCGGCTCGTGTTCCATCGGTGCTTCCGTCATCTACAATGATGATCTCATACGGGCACTCGAGCGATTTCAGATGAGCCCTCGCATGCGCAACGCATTCCGCAATCTTCCCCTCCTCATTGTACGCAGGCATGATCACAGAGATTCTTGGAGCAACTGGAGAACTCGTGACAGGCTTCGGCAATTCGCGACTCACAGTTGACTCGCCGAGCAAGGTCACCGTTGTGTCGCCCATGCCCGTTCCGTCATCACTGCTCGCCGGTTTTGGTTTTCTCTCCAGGGAAGAGAGTTATGGGCTCGGCTTCGAGTGGTGCAGGCGGCGGTGTTGTCGCCATAGTCCAGCCTATCCAAGCAGCTATTACTAGCACAGCCCCAACCGCTACCAAGGCCGTTATCTGCAGAACTATCATTGGAGAAACAATTAGGAACCAACTGTAGACCAGAAGGATGAGGGCGCTCATCACCAGTATGATGACACCCACGACACGGTCCCTGTTCATCGCAACCCCTGAAGGGGACACATCCTAGAGTACATATAAAGCCGCTCGGTTCGACTCGGCTTCCGAATCCTGATCGCCACCCGCTTCACGCTGATTTCTTGGCCGCCACCTGCGAGAAGAGAGAGGAGACGAACAGTGGCGCTTGGGGACCGATCGCGTTCACATCATCGAGTTCTGCAAAGTCCTCATCGAATGTTGCCACGTTCGATATTCCGTTAACCCTGCAAACAACTATGCTGATGCAATCAGTGAAGCTGAACTTGTCTTTTCGTTGCTGCCTGAGGATCAGCTTCTTCGCAGAACTGTTCTCTGGCTGATTATCCGTCTTGGTCGTGCCAATACTTCCGCTCGCGGTCGATCTCTCTTCGCTTCGTATTCGAGAACGTGAGGGTATTCGTCGTTAAGCTCCAGCACAAGTGCTCTTACATAATCTTCAACCGTCGATGAAGGTGTTGCTGCCGTCTACACCATCCATGTGCAGCAGCAAGACAGTGTTAGAATCCCCGGTAGGTGCACTCGTGGGCGGTGTGAAGTTACTCGTCCAACGCGCCACACCCTTACTGACTCGGAACTCGTCAAGCCAACCATTAAAGTATCGAACACCCCCCGAGTATGGGTTACGACCGATCTCCAACTGGATTGCGGCATCAGGCATCGCAGAAGAGAATGATATGTCAGTGCCACATTGAACCCCATTCTCGAAGATGCGGAGATTGTTGCCGGACCTCACATACGCAATATGATACCACGTTCCCAACACAATTCCATGAGAGGGTCGACCAATATTCAATAGTAGACTGCCGCTAACCTCTACATAGACCCGCCATTGGCCATAAACCCCGTCATTATAGAAAGAGAACGAATGCTCGTTCGCACCATCGGTTTCTCGCTGAATATACAATTGCATATAGTTTCCAACAGTAGGTATCGCATTGAACCTCACCCAGAAATCAATCGTGAAGTCACCTGCACCGAACGCCCAATCTACCGAGTCCGGCGTCGAGAGGTAAGCACCATTGCCATTGAAGACGCCGCTTGCTCCTCCGAACCTTGACTGAGCGGTGCTAATCCGTGCATTCCCGTAGGCAGTGACGGCTTTGGCCGCCCGCGGCGTTGTGCTCCCTGTTACTGTTACTGTGCTTGTGCTGGTTGTGTACTGCACCGTCGTCCAGACGCCTAATACCACCGCCGTCACGGTGGACCATAGGGTCGAGGTGGTCCAGCTGGTCGTCGTGGTGAGGATGGTTGTCGTGACTGTGACCGGGGCTTGCTGGGCGAAGAAGGAGGCGCCGGCGTAGAGGCCCGAACTCGCCGAGAGCAGCACCACAAGGACCAGTAAGACCGCGATTGGGATGGAACCTCTCTTCAACATGGAATCTCCAGTCCTTATCTTCTCTGACCTCTCAGATATCTCCTTCGTATGGGGGACATCAAACGACTAAGGATAATGTCACGGTCGTCGACGAAGTGTAGCGACAGAGAACCTAGGGTGGAAACCGTCGAAATCTTCAGGTGAGAGCCCCTCTGCGAATCCTCCAACCTTTCCTTCTGATGCCTGTGAGTTCACCGATAGCGATCGTTGACACGCCCTGCCTGTAGAGGTCTCACTCAAGTGAGCTTAAGATCCGCACCGGCCAAGAAAGTCATCAAGGGTCTGAACATGATAGGCTTCGTAAGACGTGGTTTGCCAAGCACGAGGCAATACCTTTGTACATGACATGCGGTACTCAAGCCCATGTCGAATCGGAGATTCCACGTCTACATCGAGAGAGACGAGCAGACGAGCACTTTCGCTGCAAGATGTCTAGAGATGAGCGTCTTCAGTCAAGGCCGAACGGAGGAGGAAGCCCTGAAGAATATCAGGGAAGCAATCAACCTGCATCTGGAAACGCTCGAAGATGAGCTCAAAGGAAAGAAACTCGTAGAAGTCGATGTGTAGTGGCTAAACTTCCCAGGAAGATTTCTGGGAAGGAGTTGCTCAAAGTCTTCCAGAGATTGGGTTTCCAACTAGTGAGACAACGAGGAAGCCACGCATTCCTACGCCATCCAGACGGAAGGAGACTAACGATCCCAGTGTACGATGTCGTTCCCATTAACCTTCTCAACTGGATCTTGGCTGAAGCGAAGGTCACGCGCCAAGAGTTCCTCAAGCTACTGA
>Ga0315281_10003637_pt1 | contig 22561 bp, 19 predicted proteins | sample YL17G07_0_MG_FD_204540 | JGI IMG/M metagenome (GOLD analysis project Ga0315281, IMG submission 204540) | Sediment microbial communities from Yellowstone Lake, YNP, Wyoming, USA - YL17G07_0 | ecosystem: Environmental > Aquatic > Freshwater > Lake > Sediment | place: USA: Wyoming | collected... | reverse complement strand
GTAACCTCCGTGCTTCGCACTGCGGTGCGAGCCCCCTTCGGAACGGCCGGGCGGGGGCTCATTGGGTAACCTCCGTGCTTCGCACTGCGGTGCGAGCCCCCTTCGGAACGGCCGGGCGGGGGCTCATGGCCGATGCCCTCGCGCGCCGTCATCGGCGTCGCGCTCAAGCGCCCGGCCATCGGCGTCGCGCTCAAGCGCGACGAGCCTGCCGTACAGGCCCTGTTTCAACGCGAGCACGACGAAGACGATGAACAGGCCGATCAGTGCCAGCCAATGCCGATTGATCAGCGTGTCGAGCCATGGCACGCCCAATTTCAGCGAGCTCAGCAGGTCTTCGAGCAACAACAGCGCGGCAGCGCCGACCACCGGGCCGATCAAGGTGCCCAGGCCGCCGAGCACGACCATCACGATGAGTTCACCCGACACCGTCCACGCCATGTAGGACGGCGCGACGAAGCGCGTCAGGTTCGCCAGCAACACGCCGGCGAGCACGCACACGAGTGCCGAAATGACATAGGCCGCAAGGCGATAGCGCAAGGTCGGAAAGCCCAGCGCCTGCATCCGCGGCTGATTGCTCTTGCAGCCGCGCAGCACCATGCCGAAACGCGAGTGGATCAGGCGCTGGAAGAACAGCAGCACGCCGAGCAGGCAGGCGTAACTCGCGTAGTACAGCGTGGTCGGGTCGGCGAGATTGAAGGCACCGAATCGGCTGCGGTTGGCGATGCTCAGGCCATCGTCGCCGCCGTATTCCTTCAGGCTCACCGCCAGAAAGAACAGCATCTGCGCGAACGCCAGCGTGATCATGATGAAGGCCATGCCGCTGGTGCGCAGGCAGATCGCACCCACCGCCAGCGCCACCAGCAGCCCCGCGAACAAGGCCAGGGCCAGATGCACCCAGCCGCTGCCGACATCATGAAAACCGAGCATGCCCACGGCATACGCGCCCAGGCCCATGTACATCGCGTGGCCGAAACTCACCATCGCACCGTAGCCCAGGACCAGGTTCAGGCCCAGCGCCGCGAGAGCGAAGATCAGGATGCGGGTGAACAGCGTGACGTAGAACGGCTGTGCAAAGATCGTCGCCAGCGGCGGCACGAGCGCGAGCAACAGCAGCAGCGCGCCGGCAACTGCGCGCCGCGGCGTGATGGAGGCGGCCAGGGCCGGGCTAACCATGGCGCACCGGGAACAGGCCTTGCGGGCGCAACGCCAGCACCGCTGCCATCAGCAGGTAGATCAGGATCGACGCCACCGCCGGCCCCGCTGCCTGCGCGATCGAACGCTCCAGAAATTCACGCAGCAACGCCGGCAGAAAAGCGCGCCCGACCGTATCGACAGTGCCGACGATCAACGCGCCGTAGAACGCGCCGCGGATCGAGCCGATGCCGCCGGTGACGATGACGACCAGCGTCAGGATCAGGATCGGCTCGCCCATTCCCGATTGCACCGAGACGATGGGCCCGGCCATCAGGCCGGCCAGGCCTGCCAGGCCCGCCCCGAGCGCGAATACGAGGCGGTTCAGGCCTTTGATGTCAACGCCGAGGGCCGACACCATGTCAGGATTGGACGCGCCGGCGCGGATCAGCATGCCCACGCGCGTGCGGTGGATGACGATGTGCAAGCCCGCGCCCACGCCCAGGCCGACAGCGATGATGGCGAAGCGGTACGAGGGATACGGCAGGCCGAACAGGTCAACGGTTCCGGTGAGCCAGGTCGGCACGTTCATGTACACCGACGCCGGCCCCCAGATGATGCGCACGACCTCATTGAAGAACAGGATCAGGCCGAACGTGGCGAGCACCTGGTCGAGGTGGTCGCGCGTGTAGAGCGTGGCCAGGGCGATGCGTTCCACGAGCGCGCCGAGCAGCAGGGTGCCCGGCAGCGCGAACAATGCCGCGGCGAGAAATGAATTGTCGAACGCGTTGTAGCCGGCGGCGGCGAAGTACGCCCCCATCATGTAAAGCGAACCGTGCGTCAGGTTCACGAAGTTCATGATGCCGAACACGAGTGTCAGGCCCGCCGACAGCAGGAACAGCAGCACGCCGAGTTGCACGCCGTTGAGGAGCTGGGTGAAGAACAGGCTGGTCGTCATGATCGGCAAACGGACAGGGGGTCGACCGAGTGGTCAACCCCCTGCGCTCTCAAGGAAATGTGGCTTTGCCACTTTCCTTGATCCCCGCGGGGGACGGCCGCCGCAAGGCGGCGGCCTTGGGGCGCTGAAAGGCACGACGGTCGGGGCTGGCCTACATCTTGCACAACGCCGCATAGGCGTCGCCATGGGCCTTCAGCGGCGTCGCGATGGTCTTCAAATTGACGCGACCCTTCGCGTCTTTCGCGACTTCGAACACGTGCATGTCCTGCACCGGGAAGTGGTTCGGTCCGAACTTGAAGTCGCCTCGGACCGACTTGAAATCGGCCGCTTTCAACGCGGCGCCGAAAGCCTTCTTGTCGGCGACGTTGCCTTTCACCTTGCCGATCGCCGAGTCGAGCAGCAGCGCTGCGTCATAACTTTGTGCCGCGTATTGCGAGGGGATGCGGTTGAACTTCTTCTCGAACTCGTCGACGAACTGCTTGCTTGCCGCATTCTCGAAGTCCGGGCCCCAGAAAGTGCCCGAGATCACGCCCAGCGCCGTTTCCTTCTGCGCCGGCAAGGTGGAGCCATCCGTGGTGGACGTGCTGAGCAGCGCGATCTTGCCCAGCAATCCGGCCTGCTGGTATTGGCGCACGAAGTTCACGCCCAGACCGCCGGGGTAGAACACAAACACCGCGTCGGGCTTGCTTGCCGCGACCTGCGCAAGCTCGGCGGAGAAGTCGGGCTGGTTCAGCGGCGTGTAGATTTCGTCGACGACCTCGCCCTTGTAGTAGCGCTTGAAACCGGCGACAAAGTCCTTCCCTGCCTGGTAGTTCGGTGCCATTGCAATCACGCGCTTGAAGCCTTTGTCGGTGGCGTACTTGCCCACGACTTCGGCCTGCATGTCGTTTTGCCACGAAGTGATGAACTGGAACGGCGAGCATTGGGCGCCGGCAATCGGCGCCGGCCCGGCGTTCGAGCCGATCAGGAACACGCCCTTCTCCGTGATCGGCTTGTGCACCGCCATCATCACGTTCGAAAACGTGATGCCGGTGATGATGGGAACGTTCTCCTTCTCGATCAGCTTCTGCACGATCTGCGTCGCGACGTCGGGCTTGAGCTGGCTGTCTTCGCGCAGCACCTGCACCGCCACGCCGCCGAGCTTGCCGCCGTTGCGCTCCACCACCATCATGAACGCGTCGTACTGGTCCTGACCGAGTGCGCCTTGCGGGCCGGACAGTTCCGCCATGAAGCCGATCTTGATCGGCGCCTGCGCTTGCGCCGCAGCGGCGGCCCACACCAGCGCGAGGCCGATGCAGGCCCGAGTTGAGAGATGGAACATGGTGTTGACCTCCTGAAACAAGGAAAGGCGATGGCGCGAGTCTACGGGCGCGCTGCGCCGCGCACCAGCAGGATCAACCCGATGCCGGCAAACGGCCCGAGGCGAGCAGCATGCGGTGCCAGGCCTCGTGCGCGCGCCCCGGGTGCAGGCTGCCGCATTGTTTGCAGGTGCGCTCTGCGTCTGAAGAGGCGTAGAAGCGCTTGAAGGTGGCGGGCAGGTCGGCGACGATGTCGCTGAGCTGAAGTTCATGGCGCATCACGAGGTTGCCGCAATGCGCGCAATGCCACTGGAAGGCGTCCAGCAGCCCCGGCGGGCGCTGGCGCTCGATCACCAGGCAGCGGCTGTCGCGCATCGGCCGCTGCGGCGAATGCAGCACATGCGGCGGCAGCAGGAAGATGTCGCCCTCGCGCAATTCCACGCGCTCGTAGCGGCCACGGTCGCAGAGCAGCAGATAAGCGTCGCCGACGAGCTGGTAGAAGAATTCCTCGAGCGGGTCGTCGTGAAAGTCGCTGCGCTCGTTCGGGCCACCGACCGCGGTGACGATGAAGTCGGCGTCTTTCCAGACCTGCAAGTTGCCCACCGGCGGTTCGAGCCGATGACTGTGCTGCGCCAGCCAGCGCTGCAGGTTCAACGGGCGGCCATGGGTCAAGCTCGGCATCGGCGGAGCGCCTCAGCGCAGTGCATCGGCACTTTGCGTACCGGCACTGTCGCGCTTGAATTCGTCGATGTCGGGCACCGAACCCCACATGCAGAAGGATTCGTTGGCGCGCGGGAACTGGCGCGGCTGGTGGCCTGCCTCTTCCTCGGGCGAGATCGAGCGCACGCCGCACGAGTATTCATAGACCATGGCGTCGGGCCCTTCGAAGTAGAGGAAGGTCGCGCCCGAAGTCGGGTGCCGGCCCGGGCCGAACACGATGCGCACCCCCATGCGCGTGAGCTGGTACCAGGCGCGCATCACGTCGTCGATGCTTGCGACCTGGTGGTTCACATGCTGCACGCCGGCGTGTGTGGCGGGAAACAGCGCCACCTTGTGGTGGATCTGATCGATGCGCAGCAGCGCCGCGTCGCCGATGCGGTCGCTGACGCGGGCGCCGAGCAGGCCGGTCCAAAAACGTTCGTCGCGCGGCGCGTCGGTGCTGCACAGGCCGATGTGGCTGAAGCCGGTGATGCCGGCGTCGCGCGCGGCGAAGTAGCGCGTAGCGCTGTGGTGCGGGCGCACCACGAGGTCGATGCTGTTGCCGCTGGGGTCGCGAAAGTTGACGAAGCCGCCGACGCGGCGCTGCTCGCTTTCATCCGCATTGCCAAGGCGCACCTTGAAACCCGCGTCGCTGAGCTGGGTTGCGGCGGCGTCCAGCGCGGCAGCGTCGCGCAACTCGAAGCCCACCGTGTGCTGGGTCGGGTCGCCTTCGAAATACACCAGCGTATGGTCGCGCGAGTCGCTGCGGTAGTAGCGCGCACCCTGCTCTTCGCGCACCGCCTGCAGGCCGACCACGTCGCGCGCAAAGCGGTCGGCTGCGCCGAGGTCGCGCGTGCCCAGGCGCACATAACGAATGTCCAGCAAGTCGATCATCGGTGGCGCCCTCCGCAGCACGCAGGCGCTGACTTTAACGGTTGCGCCGCGCGTTGCATGGGCGGCGCTGACCGAGTTCGCCTTCGCACGGCGCAGCGCCGACCGCGGAGCGTACGAACTTGGATTCAATTGAATGAGATTGGGTGGCTGCAGACGACCGAGGGTGGTCTGTCCGCGCACGGTCAGCATGCCGACGTCGTGGCGGCAGGGCGGCGGCGGTGCCCCCGTTCTCCGGCCCACGCTCGCGGGCGACCGTCGCAGACTGCAATCCGCAGCCGCATCAACACCGCAGTGCCCTGCAACCATGGGGGGCCACCGCGAATGGTGCCTGCGCCCGGGGGCACCACCACCGCCCTGATGCATCCGGGGTGGCGTGCCACGCCTTTGCATGCCACCCCGGTGCCAGGGCAGGTGGCTTGGGGCACGGGCGCAGGCACCATTCGCGGTGGCCGCAACCATCGCACGAGCAGACGGTGTTGATGGCGCTACGCCTGCAAACCGAAAACGGTGCCCCGCGAGCGTGGGCCGGAGAACGTGCCCCGGGCCACCTGCCCCTGCTCCACGCCTGCACGCAGCCCGCTGCGAACCTCAGCAATCGGTCGACCGCCAAGCTGCTTTCCAATGTTGAAAGCGAGTCCGTATCAGTGGCTGGTCGCGTGCACAGCCGTCGTCGAACCGCTTAGGTGGAATCGGTTTGCCCTGTGCTATGGTGGCCTGATGCACCCCATAACCTCACCCCAAGGCATGTCGCGCCTGGCGTCGGCGCTGGCCTTGGCGGCGCTGCTGGGCTGCGCGACTCCAATCGACCTGCAAGGCCACCGCGGCGCGCGCGGTCTGGCGCCGGAGAACACGCTCGCCGCATTCGACACCGCGCTGACGCTGGGCGTGAGCACGCTCGAACTCGACACCGTGCTGACGCGCGACAACGTCGTCGTGATTTCGCACGATGCGAATCTCAACCCGAACCTGACGCGCGACGCGCGCGGCAACTTCATCGACGCACCGGGCCCTGCGATCCGCAGCCTGAGCCTGGACGAGTTGCGCGGCTTCGACGTCGGACGCCTGCGGGCCGGCTCGCGCTACGCCCAAAACTTCCCCGAGCAGCGCGCCGCCGATGGCCAGCGCGTCCCGACTCTGGCCGAACTCTTCGAACTCGTGCAGCGGCGCGGCGCCGCGCACGTCCGCTTCAACATCGAAACCAAGATCTCGCCGCTCAGCCCCGAACTCACACCCGAGCCCGAGGCCTTTGTGCGTGCGGTTCTCGACGTCGCCCAACGCCACGGCATGGAGCAGCGATTCACGTTGCAGAGTTTCGATTGGCGGACGTTGCAGGTCGCGCAGCGCATCGCCCCCGGCGTGCCGACCGTCTACCTCAGCGCGCAACAGACCTGGACCAACAACGTCGCCGACCCGCGTTGGACCGCGGGGCTGAAGCTGGCCGAGCATGGCTCGGTGCCGCGCATGGTCAAGGCTGCCGGCGGCAAGGTCTGGTCGCCGTACCACGGCGATCTGGACGCCGCGCTGCTGGTGCAGGCGCACGAACTCGGCCTGAGCGTCGTCGTCTGGACCGTCAACGAACCTGCCGACATCGATAGGCTGCTCGACCTGGGCGTGGACGGCATCATCAGCGACCGGCCGGACCGGGTTCGGCTGGCGCTTGCGGCTCGAGGCTGGCGCTTGCCCAGGCCGATCCCCGAGGCGCGGCACTGAGACCGGCAGCGCGGACTCACGCGGCACGCATCGAGCGCGCGATTTGCCGCGACCACGCGGCGCGCGATGCAGGGCGACCGCGCGACGCACGATGCACTGCGACCGCGCGGCACGCTAGGCGCTACGAGCACGCGGCGCACGCGGTGCGCTACGACCCCGCGGCACGCGCGCCGCACCACGAGCGCGCGGCACGTGCTGAACTAGGACTGCGCGGCACGCGCGCGTTGCACCCAATACGCGAGCACACCGCTCAGGCGCTCCAGATCGATCGGCTTGGAGACGAACTCGTTCATGCCGTGGTGCAGCGCGCGGTCGCGCTCCGACACCAGCACGTCGGCAGACAAGGCAATGATCGGCAGCTTGGCCGCTGGATAGCGCTTGCGGACTTCGATCGTTGCCGCAATCCCGCCCATCACCGGCATGTGCAGGTCCATCAGCACCGCGTCGAAGCGGCCGAGCGACTTGTCGACCGCCTCGATCGCCTGCTCGCCGTTCGCGGCCAGGGTCACTTCGGCACCCCAGCGCCGCAGTGTCGCCTCCGTCACGAGCGTGTTCACGGCGTCGTCTTCGACGAGCAGCAGTCGCGCGCCACGCAATGCGTCGGCGTCGGAGTTTCGGTTCGCGCCATGGATCGGCGGCGCCGGCACGCGGCGCAGCGGCAGGTCGGCCCAGAACATGCTGCCCTCGCCGAGTTTGCTTTGCACCCCCACGCCACCACCCATCAACACCGCAAGCTGGCGGCAAATGCTCAGGCCCAGGCCCGTCCTGCCAAGCCGCCGCGAGCCACCGGCCTCGCCGCGCGAAAACGGCTGGAACAGGCGCGGCTTGACGTCCACCGGGATGCCGCTGCCGGTATCGCGCACCAGTACCCGAATGCGCGCGTCGGGGCGGCGCTGTACCGCAAGTTCGATCCGGCCCTGTGCCGTGTTCTTCAGCGCATTGCTGATGAAGTTGGCAAGGATCTGCCGCACCCGCACCGGGTCGCCGCTGACCCATTGCGGCACGCCCTTGCCGATCTCGAGCCGGCACTCCAGGCCTTTCGCCTTGGCCAGCTCGGAAAAGGCGCCGTGGGCCGTGCCCATCAGCTCGTGCAGCTCGAACGGCACCTGCCGCGGCGAGATCTGGCCGGCTTCGATCTGCGACAGGTCCAGGATGTCGGAAATGACGCCGGCCAGCGCCAGCGCCGTGTCTTCAATGCGGTCAAGATACTCGCGCAGCCGTACATGCCCGACTTCGGGTTCCTGCGCCAGGCGCACCAGCCCCAACAAACCGTTCAGCGGTGTGCGCACTTCGTGGCTGGCGTTGGCAAGGAAATCGCTCTTCGCAAGATTGGCCTGTTCGGCACGCTCCTTGGTCTGCGCCAACGCCTCGTGGGTCAAGCGCCGATCGGTGATGTCGTCAAGCGTCCAGACGCCCAGCCCAGCTTCGGCCGGCGCGTCATGCTGCGGCTGCGGCGCGGCTTCGGGCGCCGCTTGCGGCACCCGAGTCGCGTCGACACGCAGGCTGAACCAGCGCAGCGTGCCGTCGTGGCGTTTCAACTGGCGCTCAACCTCGATCGGCTGCCCACGCTCGAGCGTTGCCGCGTGCTCCAGCTCAAACGCCGCGAAACTTGCTGCGTCGGGCCAGCACACTGAAAGCGCCTGCTCGAGCAGGGCCTTGGGCGGCCACCCCAGCAGCGTTTCAGCGCAGCGATTGGCGTAGACGATGTGTCGTGCGCGCGTCAGCACAACGCCCGTGCGCGCCAGATTCAGCGCGGTCTCGAAATCTGCAGGGGGTGGTGGAGATGTTTGCATGAATGGCCAGCGCCCTGGCTTCAACAGGCCGGCGCTTGAATCGACGCGAAGGCTACACCGGCGCGGTGCAGTCCCGCAGGCGTCCCGGGTGAATTGTTCGAAACATTCACGCACAAGGCGCCGCTGCGAGCCCGCGATGCCAGGCCTGCCCGGGCCCGGACTTTTTTCACACCACAACCGGTTCGAGCTCGAGCCGAATGCCAAACTTGCCGTATACGCTTTCCTGGATCGCGCGCGCCAGCGTCATCACTTCCGAGCCGATCGCATCGCCGCGATTCACGAGCACCAAGGCCTGCTTTTCGTAGACGCCGGCCTTGCCCACGGTCTTGCCCTTCCAGCCGCAGCTGTCAATGAGCCAGCCTGCAGCGAGTTTGACGCGCCCGTCGGCCATTGGATAGTGCACGACCTCGGGGTCGCGGCCGATGATGTCGCGGCACTGTTCGGGCGTGACCAGCGGATTCTTGAAAAAGCTGCCGGCATTGCCGACGATGGCCGGGTCCGGCAGTTTGGAGCGACGGATCGCGCAGACCCAGTCGAAGATCTGGCGCGCGCTCGGCGCCGTGATTCCGGTTTGCGCGATCTTTCGCTCCAGGTCAAGATATCCCAGCACCGGCTGCCAGGGGCGCGGCAGGCGAAAGCGCACGCGCATGATCACGCTGCGCCCGGCGAGTGCGTGTTTGAAGACGCTGTCGCGGTAGCCGAAGCCGCAAGACGCTCCGGACAGGGTCACGCTGCGCCCGGTGACCAGATCGACGGCATCAAGCGACTCGAAGCGCTGCGCCAGTTCCAGCCCGTAAGCGCCGATGTTCTGCACCGGCGCGGCCCCCACCGTGCCCGGGATCAGGCCCAGGTTTTCCAGGCCCGGCCAGCCCTGGTCGAGCGTCCAGGTGACGAACTCGTGCCAGTTCTCACCGGCGCCGGCCTCGACGATCCAGGCGTCTTCGCGCCGTTCGACGAGGCGATTTCCGCGCACCTCGATTTTCAGCACGACTTGCGGCATGTCTCGCGTCAACACGATGTTGCTGCCACCGCCGAGCACGAACTTCGACGCGCGGCCCAGCTTCGGATGATCGACGACCGCGCGCACGTCAGCATCGCGCGTGATCCGCACCAGGGACCGCGCCACCGCCGGCAAACCGAAGGTGTTGTAAGGCTTGAGGTTGACGCCGGTCTCGACTTGCATTGCGCAATTTTCCCCGATGCGCGAACCGCGCGCGCCACGCCCGGGGTCACAATCGCATCATGCCCAGTTTCGACGCCATGTTAGAGCCCAACCTGGTCGAGGTTCGCAACGCCGTCGACCAGACCGCCAAGGAAGTCGGCACGCGCTTCGATTTCAAGGGCTCGTCAGCGCGCATCGAGCTGAATGACAAAGACCTCACGCTCTGGGCCGACAGCGATTTCCAGATCGGCCAGGTGCTCGACGTTCTGCTCGCCAAGCTGAGCAAACGCGGCGTCGACGCTCGCTTCCTCGACCGCAGCGCGCCGATCGAAAAGATCGGCGGCGACAAGGTGAAGCAGCCACTCAACGTGAAGAGCGGCATCGACACCGAAACGGCGAAGAAGATCCAAACCGCCGTCAAACAAAGCAAGCTCAAGGTGCAGGCGTCGATTCAGGGCGACACGGTGCGCATCAGCGGCGCGAAACGCGACGAACTGCAAGCCGCGATCGCCCTCATCCGCCAGACCGCCGCCGACGCGCCACTGTCGTTCAGCAACTTTCGCGACTGATGACGCCCAACGCCTTGCAACTTGCTTGTGCGCTCGCCGCAGCGCTGCTTTGCGCCGGCGGCGCGGCGGCACAGAGCGTGTCGCTCGGCGGCAGCCTGGGAGACAAGGCCTTGCTCATGATCGACGGCGCGCCACGCACGCTGGCCGTGGGCCAGACGTTTCAAGGCGTGAAGCTGGTCGGCGTGACCGGATCCGAGGCCATGGTCGAGTTCGGCGGCCAGCGCGTGACGCTGCGCCTGGGGCAGGCGCAGGTCAATCTCGGCGGCACCGCGAGTGCCGGGACAGGATCGCAGATTGTTCTCAGCGCCGGCAGCGGCGGTCACTTCGTGACGCAAGGCAGCATCAACGGCAAGGCGGTGAGTTTCCTGGTCGACACCGGCGCGACCCATGTCTCACTGAGCCAGACCGTGGCCGAGCAGATCGGCCTGGACTACCGCAGCGGCCAGCGCAGCGTGGGCAATACCGCAAACGGCCAGGTCGCCGTCTACCACGTGACGCTCGATACGGTGCGTATCGGCGATGTGCAGGTCTACAACGTCGAAGCCGCGGTGCTGCCCCCAGGTCTGGAGCGGGTGCTGCTGGGCAACAGCTTCCTGACGCGTTTTCAGATGAAGCGCGAGAACGACAAGATGACCTTGGACAAGCGGCCCTAGGAGCGTGTCGGGCTTTGGGCCGGGCCCGCCATCGCAAACGCCACGAGGGCCGCCACTCCCAGCCCGGCCAACAGCAACAACAGCTCGCGATAGCCCGCGACCACGAGCAACAACGCAGCCGCTGCGAGTGGCGCCGCAGCGCGCGCCAGGAGCGAGATCGCGCTCATGGCGCCGCTGATGCGGCCGAGGTTCGAATGGCCAAAGGCTTGTGGCACGATGGTGCCGCGAACGATCGTCACCAGGCCGTTTGCCACGCCGAACAGGAGCGCAAACAGCAGCATCGCGCCGACCTGGTTCGACACCGCAAAAATCGCCAGCGACAGCGGCATGCCGGCAAGCACCAGCAAGCCCAGGGCGCGGATCGACAGGCGCTTGCCGAACATGACGTAGGCCACGCGCCCTGCAACCTGGGCCGGCCCGAACCACACCACCACGGCGAGCGCCTGGCCTTCGCTCAGCCCCTTCGCGGCAAAGGCCGGCATGATGTGGGCCCAGATCGCTGCCGCGGCAAATGCATACAGTGTGAAAGCGACCGTGAGCAACCAGAATCGAGGCTCGCGCAATGCCTCGTGCAGCGTCGCGTCTTGCCGCGCAGTGCCCGCAGCCGGCTTCGGCAGCACAGGCGGCGTGCCGCGCAAGGCCCAGGCGTGCAGTGGCGCCACCACGAACAGCAGCACGGCACCGATGATCTGCAATGCACCGCGCCAGTCGCAGCAGGCGATCAACCAGGCAGCCGCAGGGAACGCGAGCGTGCTGGCAAATCCCGCGACCAGCGTCAGGGCAGTGATGCCCTGCGCAAATCGGTCGGGAAAGCGCTTCGTCAGCACGCTGAACGCGGGCTCATACATGCACATCGCCATTGCCATGCCGAGCACGACCCAGGCGCTGTAGAGCAGGCCGAGGCTCGTTGCCAGCGACCACAGCATGAAGCCCAGGCCACCGATTGCTGCGCCGCCACTCAGCACCCAACGCCCATGGCCGCGATCGATGGCGGCGCCCGCGGCATAGGTCGCCACACCCCACACTGCCAGACCGGTGGTGAAGGCTCCCATCAGTTGCGGCGAAGTCCACGCCAGCTCGCGCTGCATCGGCAGCACGAACGACGAGAACGTGTAGTACAGCGCCGCCCAGCACAACAGCTGGCCGAGCGCGAGCGCCCTGACCGTGGCCTGAAACGACAGCGGCCCTTTCAGCGTCGATCCAGGCGCGCCGTCATGCGAGACGCGCGGCAATGGCGGATTCGAAGGCACATCATGGTCGGTTTGAGCCATCCAGGGATTCTGCGGGCCGATCAAGGCGAGAATCGCATCATCGTGCTAAAACTCGCCCACCCTTCACCGCACGACCCCGCACGGAGTACTCCATGGATCTGACATTCACCCGCGAAGAACAGGCTTTTCGCGAGAAGATTCGCGCCTGGGTCGGGCAAAACCTGCCCACCGACATCAGCCACAAGGTGCACAACGCGCTCGACCTGACGGCCCAGGACATGCAACGCTGGGCGCGCATCCTGGGCAAGGAGGGTTGGCATGGTTACGCCTGGCCCAAGCAGTTCGGCGGCCCCGGCTGGGGCGCTGTGCAGCGCCATCTGTTCGAGGAAGAATGCGCGCTCGCCGGGGCGCCGCGCATCGTGCCGTTCGGCCCGGTGATGGTGGCTCCGGTCATCATGGCCTTCGGCACGCCCGAGCAGCAGCGCCGTCACTTGCCCGGAATCATGAGCGGCGACGTCTGGTGGAGCCAGGGCTACAGCGAGCCGGGCTCGGGGTCGGACCTGGCTTCGCTCAAGTGCAAGGCCGAACGCCGTGGCGACTACTACCTCGTCAACGGCCAAAAAACCTGGACCACGCTCGCGCAATACGGTGAATGGATTTTTTGCCTGGTGCGCACCAGCAACGAAGGCAAGCCGCAGACCGGCATCAGCTTCTTGCTGATCGACATGAAGAGCCCCGGCGTCAAGGTGCGTCCGATCGTCATGCTCGACGGCGGAGTCGAGGTGAACGAGGTCTGGTTCGACAACGTCGAGGTTCCCGCCGACAACCTGGTGGGTGAAGAGAACAAGGGCTGGACCTACGCCAAGTACCTGCTCGCCCACGAGCGCACCGGGATCGGCGACGTGAACCGCGCCAAGCGCGAGCTCGAGCGCCTGAAACGCATCGCCAAGCTCGAGGGCGTGTACGACGAGCCTCGATTCAGGGACCAGATTGCGCTGCTTGAAGTCGACGTGGTGGCGCTCGAAATGCTGATCCTGCGCGTCATCTCGGCGGAAAAGAGCGGCAAGCAAAGCCTCGACGTGGCTGGGCTGCTGAAGATTCGCGGCAGCGAAATCCAGCAGCGCTACACCGAGCTGATGATGCTTGCCGGTGGGCCGTTTTGCGTGCCCTTCATCCGCGAGGCCATGGCCGCGGGCTGGCAGGGCGATTTCTTCGGTGCCGCACACTGCGCGCCGCTGGCCGGCACCTACTTCAACTACCGCAAGACCACGATCTATGGCGGTAGCAATGAGGTTCAGAGAAATATCGTGGCACAGACAGTGCTCGGGAGCTGAACATGGACTTCGATTTCTCCGACGACCAGAATTCGTTGCGCGACGCGGTCGCGCGCTGGGTCGAGAAGGGCTTCTCGTTCGAGCGCCGTCACGCCATCGCCAAGGCCGGCGGCGCAGCGCGTGCCGTGTACAACGAACTTGCCGAACTCGGTTTGACGGGCCTGGCCGTTCCCACGGCACATGGCGGCATGGGCTTCGGCGCGGTTGAAGCGATGGTGGTGTGCGAAGAGCTCGGCCGCGGCCTGGTGAACGCGCCGTATGCGCAGGCTGCGTTGATGGCGCCGCTGCTGCTGGCGGCTGCGCCCGCCACGGTACAGGCGGAGTGGCTGCCGAAAATCGCCGCTGGCTCAGCCCTGATCGTGCTCGCGCACCAGGAGCGCGCGGCACGCTACCGCCTGGACCAGGTTCAGACCCGTGCCGTGCAGGCCGGTGGTTCGTGGAGCCTGAGTGGCGCGAAGAGCGTGGTTCCGGCAGGCGACGAAGCCGACGCCTGGGTCGTGCCGGCCCGGACCGCGGGCGCTGCGGGCGATGCCACCGGCGTCGGCCTGTTCCTCGTCGTGAAGGGTGCTGCGGGCGCCACCGTGCGAGGCTTTCCGACACAAGACGGCGCACGCGCCGCGCAACTCACGCTCGCTTCCAGCCCGGCGACATTGCTCGCGGTGCAGGGCTTGCCGCTGCTTGAGCATGCGGTCGATGCCGGCATCGCGGCGCTGTGTGCCGAAGGCGTGGGGGTGATGGACAAGCTGCTCGCCATCACCGTCGAATACATGAACACGCGCAAGCAGTTCGGTGTGCCGATCGCGAGCTTCCAGGCCTTGCGCCACCGCATTGCCGACGTCAAGATGCAGCTCGAGCTGGCGCGTTCGATGAGCTACTTCGCGAGCCTGAAGCTGGGCGAGCCCGCAGCGCAGCGGCGGCGTGCGTTGGCGCAGGCGAAACTGCAGCTCGGGCAATCGATGCGCTTCGTCGGCCAGCAGTGCATCCAGATGCATGGCGGAATCGGCGTCACCGACGAGTACGTGGCGAGCCATTACTTCAAACGCCTGACCGTGATGGAGATGACTTTCGGCGACACGCTGCATCAACTCGGCGAAGTGAGTTCGCGCATGCTCGACACCGCAGGTGTCTTTGCCTGAGACTGCAGCCCAGCGGATTCGCAGCAAAGTGAAAGCGATGAATTCGGCCCCAGGGCTGGAAATATGCTCGGCAGAGAGCGCCGAAGACGCGCTTTCATGCTTCGACACCTCTGCGCGGCGATGCCAAGACCGGTTCCTGCTCCCTGGATCAGCACCTGGATCGAGCGCCAAGCCGTCGATGCAGCGCCGACTCGCGCTGTCAGCGCTCGCCTTGCTGGCGGCGGGCATTACGGCCTGCGGCCCCAAGCCAAAGCCCTATGACGAACAGGCCGACGCGCGGGCCGATCTGAACAAGGCGTTGCAACAGGCCAGGTTGCAAGGCAAGAAAGTGCTCGTCGTATTCGGCGCGAACTGGTGCGCCGACTGCCAGGCGCTGGCCAAATTGATGGCGGTGGGGTCGCTCGCAGAGCATGTGGCGCAGCGCTATGTTGTGAGCAAGGTCGACGTCGGCAATTTCAACAAGAACCTCGAACTGAGCCAACAGATGGGCGATGCGACGAAGAAGGGCATCCCGGCGCTCGCGGTGCTCGGATCGGACGGCGGCTTCCTACGCGCCACCCAGGCCGGCGAACTCGCCAACGCACGCGCGCTGGGCGAAGCGCAGGTGCTCGCGGTGCTCGACACGCTCGTCGCCGCGCCGGCCAAGTAGCCCGGCGCCTCGGCCAAGTCGATGTCGATCACGGCCGTTCCCGGGCTGCGCGTCGGCCACTTCACCGACCCGCGGCGCCCCACGGGTTGCAGCGTCGTGCTCGCGCCGCCGGGAACGGTCGGCGGGGTCGATGTGCGCGGTGCTGCGCCGGGAACGCGCGAGACCGAGCTGCTCTCGCCGCTGAACGCGGTGCAGCAGGTGCATGCCGTATTGCTTGCGGGCGGCAGCGCCTACGGGCTGGACGCAGCCGGCGGCGTGATGCGTTGGCTTGAAGAACAAGGCATCGGAATCCAGGTTGGACGCGACTCCGGCGGCACCCAGGTGCGAGTGCCGATCGTGCCGGCGGCGATCCTGTTCGACCTGAACGTCGGCGATGCGCGCATTCGCCCCGACGCCCAGGCCGGGTATGCAGCCTGTCAGGCGGCAGCCGCGACCACGCCGGCGCAAGGCAACGTCGGCGCCGGTGCCGGCGCGTCGGTGGGCAAGCTGTTCGGCTTCGATCGCGCGATGCGCGGCGGTATCGGCGGCGCGGCGATCCAGGTCGATGGCGTCACGGTCGGCGCGCTGATCGCGGTGAATGCGATGGGCGACGTGGTCGACCCCGGCACCGGCCACGTGATCGCCGGCGCGCGCAGCGCCGACGGCACTTCGCTGCTCGACACGATGGCGGCGCTTCGGCGCGGCGAGTTGCCGCCGGCGCTGCAGGCGGGCCTGGCGACGACGATCGGCGTCATCGGCACCGACGCGAAGCTCGACAAGGCCGGTGCCAACAAACTCGCGCAGATGGCACACGATGGTCTGGCGCGGGCCATCAACCCGGTGCACACCCAGGCCGACGGCGACACGCTGTTTGCCCTGGCCACCGGCGGCAGCGGACGCGGCATCAGCCTGACGCTGCTCGGCGCGCTCGCCGCCGAAGTGACCGCACTGGCCGTGTTGCGCGCGGTGCGCGCCGCGACCTCGCTCGACGCTGCGGGCCTGCCCCGATTGCCAGCGGCGTGCGACTTCGGGACACTGCGCAGCCGAACCCCCGGAGGATGACCGTCATGACGATTCATTTCGCACGCCGTGCACTGCTCGCGGCCGCAGCGGCGTTGCTCGTGGCTTGCGCCACCGGCACGGCACCCGAGCCACACCCGCCCATCGTCTTCGTGCACGGCAATGGCGACACCGCCGCACTCTGGCACACGCTGCTGTGGCGCTTCGAATCGAACGGCTGGCCGACGCAGCGGCTGCACGCGATCGACCTGCCCTACCCGCTCGCGCGCGACGCCGACGACACGCCGCAACCGGGCCGCACCTCGACCGCGCAGCACATGCAGTTCCTGGCCGAGGAAGTGGAGCAGGTGTTGCGCCGCACCGGTCAATCGCGGGTCGTGCTCATCGGCAACTCTCGCGGCGGGTATGCGATTCGCAACTACATCGCCAACGGCGGCGGTGCCGCCAAGGTCTCGCACGCGATTCTGGGCGGTGTGCCCAACCATGGCGTCTGGTCCAACCCAGGGTTTCGACCGAACAGTGAATTCAATGGCACCGGGCCCTTTCTCGGCGCCTTGAACCGGCAAGGCGGTGCCGGCGTCGAAGTCACCCCCGGCGTGCAGTGGCTGACGATACGCTCGGACAACAACGACAAGTTCGCCCAGCCCGACGGCGTCTGGATCGGCGCAAAAGGCACAGCGACGAACGTGAACTTCGACGGCCCCGAGCTGAAGGGCGCGCGCAATCTGGTGCTTGCAGGCATCGACCACCGCGAGACTTCATTCAGCGCCAAGGCATTTGCGGCGTCGTATCACTTCATCACCGGGCGCGAACCCGTAACCCTGGGCATCAGCGCTGAACCGCGCATCAGTCTGTCGGGCAAGGTGAGCGGCCTGGGCCTGGAAAATCGCCCGGGCGCGGGCAATTTCGTGAACAACCTCGCCCTGGCCGGCGCCGAGGTCGAGGTCTACGCGGTCGACCCTGCAACCGGTGAACGCATCGGCGCCGCGCTGCACCGGCAGGTGGTCGGCGCCGATGGTCTGTGGGGGCCGCTCATCACAAGCAGCCAGACCGCTCTCGAGTTCCAGGTCAGCGCGCCGGACTTCGCGGTCACCCACATCTATCGCTCGCCGTTCGCGCGCTCGTCGCAACTCGTGCACCTGCGCGCCGAGCGCATTGCGGCGGCGGATCGTGAAGCCGGTGCCATCGTCGCGCTGACGCGCCCGCGGGGCTACTTCGGCGTGCCACGCGACAACATCGTGCTCGACGGCACAAGCCCGCCGGCCGGCATCCCCCCGGGCGTGGCGGGAGTTTCGGTGGCGCGCTTGCGCCTGGACGCCGCGACGCCGCGTGCGGTCAGCGCCGAATTCAATCGTGAACGCATCGTCGGCCGCAGTTGGCCGACACGCATGAACCATGTCGTGCTGCTGGAGCTTCACGATTGACCGGCAGCACGAGCCTGGCGCAGATCTTGTTCTCGCAAGGCTTCGGCACCCGGCGCGAATGTGAAGGCCTGATCGGATCGGGCCTGGTCAGCGTCGCGGATCGTGTTTGCGAAGATGGCGCAGAACGCTTCGAAACTGCCGGGCTCAGACTTCGCGTGCGTGGCGTCGAGTGGCCTTACCACCAGCGCGCCTTGATCGTGCTGCACAAACCGGCGGGCTACGAGTGTTCGCAAAAACCGCGCCACCACCCCAGCGTCTACAGCCTGCTGCCGCCACCGCTGCGCCGGCGCGACGTGCAGACAGTGGGCCGGCTCGACGCCGACACGACGGGCCTGCTGCTGTTCACCGATGATGGCGCGCTCATGCATCGCCTGACCTCGCCCAGACATCACGTCGCCAAGGTCTACGACGTGACGTGCAAACATGCGCTCGACGCAGGCCAGGCGCAGCGCTTGCGCGAGGGTGTGACCCTGCTCGACGATCCGACGCCGGTTCGTGCCGCGGCGTGCGAGGTGATCGCACCGAATCGCCTGCGCCTGACGCTGCTCGAAGGCAAGTATCACCAGGTCAAGCGCATGCTCGCCGCCGTGGGCAACCGTGTCGAAGCTCTGCACCGCAGTGAATTCGGGGCCTGGGCTCTGCCCCTCGACCTCAGCCCCGGCCAGTGGCGCTGGCTGGAGACAGAACAACCCGCCGCCGATAATGCCGCGCATGCGAGTCTTCCGAGGCACCCATCACCCTGACATCGCCCGCGCCTGTGCCCTGACGATCGGCAATTTCGATGGCGTGCACCGCGGCCACCAGGCCATGCTGGCGCTGCTGCGCTCGGAGGCGCGGCATCGAGCCCTGCCATCGTGCGTCATGACCTTCGAGCCGCACCCGCGCGACTTTTTCGCTGCGCTGGCGGGCAAGCCTGAACTGGCACCGGCGCGCATCGTGACCCTGCGCGACAAGCTCGGCGAACTGGAGCGTTGCGGAATCGACCAGACCGTGGTCATGCGTTTCGACGCCGGTTTCGCAGCGCAGTCGCCGCAGCGCTTCATCGACGACGTGCTGGTGCGGGGTCTGGGCGCGAAGCTGGTGCTCGTCGGCGACGACTTCCGGTTCGGCGCGAAACGCAGCGGCGACTACGCGATGCTCGACGCCGCCGGTCCGACCAGCGGCTTCGACGTGGCGCGAATGAACAGCTACGAAGTGCACGGCACGCGCGTGTCGAGCTCCGCCGTGCGCGATGCCCTGGGCAGTGGCGACATGGAGCGCGCCGCAAGCCTTCTGGGCCGGCCCTACAGCATCAGCGGTCACGTCGTGCACGGCCGCAAGGTCGGGCGCACCCTGGGCGAAAGTGCGAGCGGCCGCGGCGATGGTTTTCGCACGTTGAACCTGCGTTTTTCGCATCCGAAGCCAGCGGCGCTGGGGGTTTTCGCGGTGCGCACCTTTGGCCTGACGCATGAGCCTTTGCACGGCGTGGCCAGCCTCGGCCAGCGCCCCACGGTCGACGACAGCGGGCGCGTCGTGCTCGAGGTCTACTGCCTGGACTGGCCGCGCACCCTCGGCGCGGAAGGGGGCTACGCTAAACTCGTGTGCGTGGAACTGCTGCACAAACTTCGCGATGAAGCTCGCTATGACGGCCTGGCGGCGTTGACTGCCGCGATCCGTCGCGACGTTGACGATGCGCGTGCTTTTCACGCCGCTCACGCGGCGACTTACACAACCACCGGCAGGCAGACGACACGCGACCGAATTTGAGGCACGGGCGCGACCCCGGCGCATGCATGACATCCGCAGCCTGGTTGTCAAAGCGGCGCAAGCCGGGGTCCAACTCCCGATACGTCGCTGCCTGCCCCTGAATCGATCCCGGCCAACGCCGGCATCACGCACCCCCAAGGACCGCCATGGCTGACCAGCCTGCCACCGACTACCGCTCAACGCTGAATCTGCCTGACACGCCGTTCCCGATGCGCGGCGACCTGCCCAGGCGCGAGCCAGCCTGGGTCAAGGCCTGGGACGAGCAAGGTATCTACCAACGACTTCGCAGTGCACGCCGCGGCGCGCCGCTTTTCGTGCTGCACGACGGGCCGCCCTATGCCAATGGGCAGATCCACTTGGGCCACGCCATCAACAAGATCCTCAAGGACATGGTCGTCAAGGCGCGCCAGCTCGCAGGCTACGACGCGCAGTTCGTGCCGGGTTGGGACTGTCACGGTTTGCCGATCGAAAACGCGATCGAAAAGCTGCATGGTCGCCACCTCAGTCGCGATCAGATGCAGGCGAAGAGCCGCGCGTTTGCTGCGGAACAGATCGGCCAGCAGATGGCCGACTTCAAGCGCCTGGGTGTGTTGGCTGAATGGGACCACCCCTACCGCACGATGGACTTCGCGAACGAGGCCGGCGAGATCCGCGCCTTCAAGCGCGTCATCGAGCGCGGCTTCGTCTACCGCGGCCTGAAGCCGGTGTACTGGTGTTTCGATTGCGGCAGCTCGCTCGCGGAATTCGAGATCGAATACGCCGACAAGAAGAGCAGCACGGTCGACGTCGGGTTCCTCTGCGCGCAGCCGGCCGAGCTGGCCGCGGCGTTCGGCGTGCCAGCGCTGGGCAAAGACGCGTTCGCGGTGATCTGGACCACGACCGCATGGACATTGCCGGCGAATCAGGCGCTGAACCTGAACCCTGCCCTCGACTACGCACTCGTGGACACCGAGCGCGGCCTGCTCGTGCTGGCGGCGAGTCTGGTGCAGAAATGTTTGGCGCGTTATGCGCTGACGGGCACGGTGCTCGCCACCGCTCTGGGTGAAAAGCTCGGTGGACTGAATTTTCACCATCCGCTGGCGATTGTCGACCCGGGCTACGCACGCCTCAGCCCGGTGTACCTGGCCGACTACGCGACGGCCGACGACGGCACCGGCATCGTGCACTCGTCACCCGCCTACGGCGTGGAAGACTTCAATTCCTGCGTCGCAAACGGCCTGGAAGTCGACGCCATCCTGAACCCCGTGCAAGGCAACGGCGCCTACGCGGCCGACTTCGCGCTGTTCGGCGGCATCAACATCTGGAAAGCGGTGCCGCTAATCATCAGCGCATTGCGCGACGCCGGGCGCCTGTTCGCCACCGAAAGCATCAGCCACAGCTACCCCCATTGCTGGCGCCACAAGTCGCCCGTGATCTACCGCGCCGCTGCGCAATGGTTCATCCGCATGGACGAAGGCGTTGGCGTGTTCACGAAAGACAAGGCTCCCAAGACCTTGCGCCAGATCGCGCTCGAGGCGATCGATGGCAATCCGCAGGCGGGGCAAGCCCCGACCGCCTTCTACCCCGAGAGCGGCCGCGCGCGGCTGCGCGACATGATCGCGAACCGACCCGACTGGTGCATCAGCCGCCAACGCAGCTGGGGGGTGCCGCTGCCGTTTTTTCTGCACAATGACAGCGGCGAGCTGCATCCGCGCACGATGCAGATCCTGGACCAGGCCGCGGCCATCGTCGAACAAGGCGGCATCGAGGCCTGGAGCCGCGCCAGCGCGGAACAGATACTCGGTGCCGCCGACGCGGCGTTGTACAGCAAGAGCAGCGACATGCTGGAAGTCTGGTTCGACTCGGGTTCGACCTTCTTCCACGTCTTGCGCGGCACGCATCGTGGCGCACCGGACCGTCCCGGCTATCACGAGCAGGGCCCGGAGGCCGACCTCTACCTTGAAGGCCATGACCAGCATCGCGGCTGGTTCCACTCGTCGCTGCTGATCGCCTGTGCGCTCGAAGGCCGCGCGCCGTACCGGGGCTTGCTGACCCACGGCTTCACCGTCGACGCCCGGGGCCGCAAGATGAGCAAGAGCCTGGGCAACGGCATCGAGCCGCAGACCGTGAGCCAAAAGCTCGGCGCCGAGATCATTCGCCTGTGGGTCGCGGCGAGCGACTATTCGGGCGACATCGCCGGTGACGACAAGATCCTCGCGCGCGTCGTCGACGCCTACCGCCGCATCCGCAATACGCTGCGCTTTCTGCTCGCCAACACGAGCGACTTCGACGCCGCGAATGACGCAGTGCCGCTGGCGCGGATGCTCGAGATCGACCGCCATGCGCTGGCGCGCGCGGCGCAATTGCAGGCCGAGATCGTGGGCACGTTCGATGCCGCGCGCGGCGTGTTCGACGGCGGCCACTACGGCGTCTATGAATTCCACCCGGTGGTGGCGAAGCTGCAACTCTATTGCTCGGAGGATCTGGGCGGGTTTTACCTCGACATCCTGAAAGACCGCCTCTACACGACGGCGCCGAAGTCGCTGGCGCGGCGCTCGGCGCAGACCGCGCTGTGGCAGATCGCGCATGCGTTGATGCGCTGGATGGCGCCGTTCCTCAGCTTTACCGCGGAAGAGGCGTGGCAGGTCTGCGCCCCGAACGACGCGCGCTCGATCCTGACGCAGACCTACTGGAAGTTCGATCCCCCCGACCCGGCGCTGCTGGCGAAGTGGGAGCGACTGCGCCAGATCCGCGGCGAGGCGAATCGGCAAATCGAGGTGCTGCGCAGCCAGGGTGTGCTCGGCTCGTCGTTGCAGGCCGAGCTGATACTGGGCGCGCGAGGCGAAGACCTGGCACTGCTGCGCAGCCTGGGCGACGACGTCAAATTCGTCTTCATCACCTCGAGCGTCGAGATCGTCGAACTCGGTGCCGATGACGCGCAAGCACTGCGTGCCCTGCCGCGTGCCAGCTCGGCCGTGAAGTGCGAGCGCTGCTGGCATTACCGCGCCGATGTCGGCCACGACCCGACCCATGCCACGCTCTGTGCGCGCTGCAGTTCCAATTTGTACGGCGCCGGCGAAGCGCGCCTCGTGGCTTGAAAATGGCCTCGCGCAGCGCAAGCACCGTGTTGCCCTGGCTCGCGATCGCGGCGCTGATCATCATCGCCGACCAGTTCACGAAGACGCTCATCATCGGCAATTTCCAGCATGGCGAGGG
>Ga0315281_10003636_pt1 | contig 22571 bp, 30 predicted proteins | sample YL17G07_0_MG_FD_204540 | JGI IMG/M metagenome (GOLD analysis project Ga0315281, IMG submission 204540) | Sediment microbial communities from Yellowstone Lake, YNP, Wyoming, USA - YL17G07_0 | ecosystem: Environmental > Aquatic > Freshwater > Lake > Sediment | place: USA: Wyoming | collected... | reverse complement strand
TACTAAACGTACTAAATAAATAATGTCGCAAACGAAGATTTTTTTCTTCTGTGTCTCTCCGAGAGACACGCAAAGGGTTGACAGACATGAGTCAAAATGTTCACGTTCCTTTCGTGGAGGCTTCTGCAAAATCCATCTCGCTGGCCGCAAAACTTGAATCCCTCGGCATCGGCTTTACCAACGGAACCAACCTGTTGGTATGCGGCAGCATCCGTCGTCGTCGTCCCACGTTCGGTGACATCGACGTACTGAATCGGGAGCGTTGATTTGACACCACCTTAATCCATCGACTAGATTATTCTCATTCAAAAACATAGGATGTTTGCATGCAGGAAGAAGACTACTCCATCAGAGATGTGCAAGAACACTCGTACACCGGCTGGTTTTGGCGATTGCGTTCAACGCTTGCCTCTATCTGGATAGTGATTCGGCATCGTGAAACCATTTTGATTGCCGTCGAAATAAACGATTCGAGTCGAACGTACAAGCTGCGCGTTCGATTCAAGGGATTGGTTGACCACGCGGTCTACGAAGTGGTTGAACAGTGGGCAAAGTTTGCTCTGACTGCTGAGATACTCCGCACGAAAGCACAGAAAATCATCAACGTCGAAAGGAAACGACCATGAACATCGTACGGTTGCAGATTCGCAACTTCATTGGGCTGAAAGAGGTCGATATCAAGACCAACAAAGTCAATATCGTAAAGGGCAAGAATCGCCAGGGCAAGACCTCACTCATCAAGGCGATTGAAGCCGCGTTTCAGGCTGGTGACCAGTCTGCCAAGATTCGGAACGGTGAGTCGTCTGCCGAGATATTGGTTGAACTGGATGAACTCTATGTTCAGCGCAGCATTTCGCGGTCTGGCAAGAACTCCCTGAACGTGGTGGATAAAACGGGTGAAATCATCAAACGGCCACAGGAACATCTCGACAGCATTGTTGGCGGGTTTAGTTTCGATCCTGCTGAGTTCTTTACGTTGAAGAACGCTCAACAGCGAGAATACATCCTGCAATCGTTTCCCATCAAGGTGTCAAAGGCAGATGTTACCAAATGGTGCAATGGTTTCCCCGACGCTTTTAGCGAAATCCTTCTTGCTGGTCATGGCATTGAAGTTGTACAAAAACTCCGCAAACATTTCTATGAACGGAGGACCGTTGTGAACCGTGAGGTAGATGCCAAACTCAAGGCCGGGCAAGAAATGGCCAAGAACGTGCCACCGAACTTTGATATTGCCTCGTTCGACGAAAAGGGACTCACGAATCTAACGAATCAGGTGCGTGCTGCTGAACAGACGAATAACCGCATCAAGACGTTGACGACCGACGCCCAGCGGGTCAGCCTCGACATCGTGGAACTTGAACGCAAATTGAAGCATAAACAGACCGAACGTGCCACCATCGACGCTGAACTTGCCACCCTCAAAGAGATTGATGTTGCGGCAATCGAAACCAAGGTTGCTGAGTATGAGGTGATGAAAAAGCATTGTGATAACGCCAAGAAGTTGGTTGACCTTCGGGCAGAGTATTCGGAAGTTCGAAATGAGGCTGCCGTATTGGACAAGATTGTCGACACCCTTACGACGGATGCGCCGGCTGAACTCATGGGCCGCGTTACGTTGCCGTTCAAGGGTATGGTGATTACGGATGATGGACTCTTGTTTGACGGCAAGACGTTTGACCAACTCTGCGGTCAGGAACGGATTGATGTTTCACTCTCCATCGCCAAAGCACTCAATGGAAAGTTCGGCATCGTATGTGTCGATGGCATCGAACGACTTGATGATGAATCCTACGCGCTGTTCTTGAAACAGATGGGAATTGATGAAACTCAATACTTCGTCACCCAGGTCGGACAGCGTGGTGTCGGTATCACGATTGAAGATGGACTCATCAAAAAGGAGGCCGCGTAACTGCATGACGTACGTTGTCGAATATCGCGATACGGACCAAAAGACCAGGGTGATCGAGATTGATGTCTCGCACGAAAAGATGATTCCGTTTGCGCTTCGGAAACGCGACCGGCGCTTTAGTACTGTCCTCAAGCAAACGCTGGTGGCCGAACATTCACCAACCATACCAAAGGAGGAAACAACATGACCGCCCGACAACTTATGGCAGAAGGTCGACCTTTCTGCTATTACGTACCAATCGACAGTCACGTTCCCGGCAAAGGATACAGGCCGTCAGTAGTCTTCAAGGATGTTGCCGGGCACTTCCCCAATGGTGGTGGTGAAACAGCGCCATGGTACTGGGGCGGCGACTTCAAGGCAGCCCTCGAAATCTGCAAGGAAAAGAATCTGGAAGGCGGTGTTTCGCCGGAGGAGGCCGAGGCAATAGTCAATTCATCAATCGAAGCGTCCATCATGGAAGGGGTCGCACGATGAGTGACAGAAAAGTTGTCAACGACCCCGTCTTATTTCGTAAACTTGACAATCCATTCGATTCCGAAGAATCGGCCAATCGCGCCATTGAATCATTTTATGAAGGCGTCCGTGAATTGCGACAGAAGTTCAAATTACCCAACGTGGCGATCGTGATTGAGTGTGGTGTCATGAGGGAATCCATGCGGGAAGGTCGCGCGTTCTCATGGGCTCAGATGGGCGACACGCAGAAGTCTGAGGACTTGCTCGCATATGGCTTCGGTCAGGCCGTTGCCGAACGCAAAGAAATGGTTGCCAAATTATTGGCAGGCATCACCGGCGAGGTTCCTCGTGAGCAATGAACCACGTCCATGGATTGTGATTGATGCCGAGAAACAGGTCATTCGTTGTGATCGATGCGAGACAACAAAGTCGCTCACGTTCCCGATAGCCGTCACGCAGTTCCTTGTTGACTGCAAACTATTCAGCAAGGGGCATAAATTCTGCAAGTCCAACTTACCCAGAACATTTGATACGGAGGCTCCATGATGAACGATGCACCCACGGCCGCAGAGGTCGTGAAAGCAGACGTTGTCCTTGTCGACGATACATTCAAGGTTGCTCCCAATGAAGACGTTCCACCCCCGACGTACGTCAAGATACCGTTGAAGCACCAGTTCCGTCCGTTCACCGGCAAACCCGCACCACTGCTCTGTCGAATATGTGGAATCCATTTCGACAATCACTGGCACGCCGAATCGTACCTGCAGAAAGTCATCGCTCAGACACAGGGCAAGGATTGGAAGCACTGCACGTTTGCACAGCGCCAGAAATTCAAAGACGCAGCTCGTCACTGGTTTAACGAACAGGTCAAACGAATCCTGTCGGCACAACCTCAACCCCGTGAAAACACGGCGCCACAATCGACTTAATCTGATCCCCGGACGATGCAACGATCGGATTCTATCTTCCACTACCCGTAACCGATTCCTGTTCGGTTTGACTCAACTGTTTTTCATCGACCAGATTGAAATCACAATTCACTACACATATTCATTGAATCGTGAGGACAATCATGGATGAGAAAAAGAATCCAGTGCTTCGGTACAGTCGGGCGAAGTTGATGCAGCTTGTTTGGCGTGTCAAGGAATGCGAGGACGTTCCAGAAGGATTTAGTCGGGAACCTGTTCGGTCGCCGGAAGATCTATTTAAATACAAGTTTTTGTTTGACGATTATCCATGCGAACGTTTCCTGGTCTTTGTCATGAGTGCTAGCAACAGAGTTACGGCAGTCGACGTTATTTCGGAAGGTCTTTTGAATTCAAGTCTGACGCATCCGCGAGAAGTCTTTCGCGCATGCATCGAGGGACTTGGAGCATCTGTAATCTTGGCGCACAATCATCCGTCCGGTAATCCGGAGCCAAGTCAAGAAGATCTCGCCATAACGCGCCAACTTGTCGAAGCCGGCAAGGTGAATGGAATTCCGGTGCATGATCACGTAATTTTTACACGCAATAGCTACACGTCGTTTGCAGAACGAGGACTGCTATGAGCACTTACTACCAAATTCAGTCCGATGAAATGGAAACCTTCATGCTGGCGAGAGGTTTTTGCCGATTCTCGGTCCAGGGGACGTACGAAGAGCTATATGCAAAGGACGTTGTCGACAAGCCCGGTCTCGAGATACGGGTTTTTACGTCGATCGGTACTCGCGATGGTGATGCCCGAACTGTCGGGACTGACGCCATCCGAGTTGTCATTTTCTCCACCGTACACAACCGTGGCGTTGGGAGTGAGGCGCGAGTCTATCGGACGACTGGCTGGGCCAAGAACCTTGCCGGTAGAATTGACGATACCATTAGACAGGCATCCACCGGTTTGGTGCAATGCCCTGATTGCAAATCATGGATGGTTGAACGAGAGGGCAAGTATGGTAAGTTCTTTGGATGTATTCGATACCCGGCGTGCCGTGGAATCCGAAGAATTCAGGAGTTGAGAAAATGTGGTTAGCAAACTTAATCGTTTTGATTCTCTTGGCCAAGGTCGTCGTCGGACTGTTTCGATGGCTCGGCAATGGCCTTGTGACACAACTTTTCGCTTTGAAAGAAACCATTAACCGAATCAGCAAACAGGAGGATGTATGAAATATTTCGTGACGGTCGCATTCGACGATCAGGAACCCGCAGAAGTTACCATCCAACGTAAGCTCAAAGAAACGTTCAACATGAACTGTGGCGTTTTGTGGTCGCCGATCGGTGATGCCATTGAGGAGAAACGAAAGCCCATCAAGGCGTTGACCTCTGGCTCCGGCTTTGTTTTGGAACAGGTTGTTGCTGCCGAACGCGTCTTCAAGGAGCTGCGATCCCTTCGTCAAGAAGCATTGACTCGATGGACAAAGGAGTCCGACGCCAACGCGCATAAACGTAACTTCATCGGCATGCATCAACAGCAAATGAACAACATTGCTGAATGTCTCTATATCCTCGAGGTCATTAGGCTCGACCTTGTAATGAAACCGTTGAGGTTGGCCGCATGATGATCGACGCCGTCAAACTCGCCGAAAATGAGTTGATTAAGCAATAAGGGTTTCCCCTTGACAAGCATCAGTGGTTCTATTTCGACATCTCGGAATTGGTCGGACCGTTGGAAGAATTCTGCAGCAAGCCTGGACTGCGTCTTGAAATTCCGGGACGTACCGATGGCATCATGCCGTTGGTGTTTTGGAGCATTGAGAATGTGTCATTTTTCAAGGACGCACTTCTCTTTTCGATGCAGCACCAATACCTGCAGAATGGCGACATCATGATCGATTCCCGCATGGAGTTGTTCTGTTTCCCTGAACACCGAACCCGGATACTACATGGCATTGGTTCTCTTTTGGGAAAAACAAAGCGAAGGCTATTGTGAAGTTCTTCGCTTCCTACTCGTTTGACAATTTCTTGGTCTTCATTCAGGAGAGAAGGAAGCTCGTGAATGACAGGCTTAAAGCAATAGCATTCTCTTGACATCGTGCCAAATACATCGCATCAGAACCAAAACAACGCTGCTCCGTCGTTTATCGAGAACTATTGTAGTCGCTCAACCATGTCCGTATGTTGAAAAGGTTTTTGGTCCGCTAGGGCTGCGATTCTTTTGGCAGATCTTAGAAACCACTCCCGTATCAGCCAAGGCCTAGACAGTGAATTTCAAGGAACAGAAAAGATAGGCGTCAATTTGACCTTATCCCTTGGCCCTCTTCCTCCCAGCTCTCGCCCATCCGACCACTATTTTACGCCCTTGAAAAACATGGTTTAGCAAACTCAGGTCGTTCGTCACCTCGCATATCCTTATCAATAGAGGTAACGGGATAAGCATCTCGCCTTGTAAATAGCCGTCAACTTCCTGCTTTGTCATTGAAAGCTTTCGGGCCAGCTTTCCCGAATCAAGCCCTCTTCCAGAAGAATTAAGATACCGCAAAACTTCCCTCAGGTCGACTTCGAACGGATTCCTACTACGCTTATCTTCGCTCTCTTTTAAGATTCTTTCGCCGGTAATCAGCCAATTAATATCACAACCCATCTTTCGGAGTTTTGCCTGCATGGTGTTTCCGGGTAGACTTTGGCCGACAAGGTAGACATTCAGAGCCTGTGGCTTCATCTTTAATGCAGCCGCAAAATTCGTCATGGTTGTGAACTTCTCTTTACCAAACAGTCGCAGCCGATCTCTGACGGTCGAGGTTTCGCCTTTAATATGCAATTATTACTTTCCTTGAATTCTTAATAATTATTTATTAGATTGATTTATCAACAAATATATCACAGCGACACCTCAAAAACAACTAGAAAAGAAAGGTGAATAAAAGATGTCAACGATCGGAACTAGACTACGAAATGCAAGATCGCTTAAGAAATTCACAATCGCCGAGTTATCAAAGCAATCAGCAGTCAGCCCGGGCGCCATTTCACTGGCAGAGCGGGATTTATCTGTCCTTGCATCTGACAGTCTGGGCAGGATATGTCTCGTGTTGGGGATTTCGGCGGATCATGCGATTTATGGCGAAACGGTGAAAGGGGGGATAAATGGTGCAAATTGTCGATGAGCGAGTCAGCCCCTCAAGGAAGACGTTTTGTCGCTCCACAAGTCGAAAAGGATTTCAAGGCTGTTGTCAGAACTGAATTTCCTGGACCCGCGGCAAATTGATCTGGCAATAGCCCAAATATCTGCAATGAAGAACTGTCCCAAACCGATTTGAGACTTGTGAAGGCTGTGTTGGAGAAACCCTTTGTTGAGGAAGTTGGCTCCAGTCCGAAGGACAAGGCTGTCGTTCCCGTTACGCATCGTCCGTTCACGGTCCCACACCTGTTGGTCGCATGTAATCACCATATACCCATCGGCCTGTATCTTGAGAGCGACATCGAAGTTTTCTTGCAGAGTTTAAAATAATGAACATTTAACAAAGTTGTTTAATTTTTTACTTGACATCGCAAAATGAAATGGTTATATTTGCAGTAGAGTTTTGTCGCGCGCACGTTGGCGCGTGGATTGGAACGCAGTAGAGTTTAAGAGTAGATTCACCACTTACAGGCCAAATGGTCTTCGGAGAACGTCATGTTGTCCGGGACATTTGGCCTTTTTTGTTGTCTGGTCCTAATCCATCTCGTCACTCGTTCGACAGGCACAAGATTTAACCAAGACGATATACGAAGCAAAAAACAGACGTTCAATCATTCAACTCAAGGCACCTATGGGAAACGAAAACAGCGGATGGCACGGACCTGAGAACGGTGGCGATCACGTTTCCTCGAAGGAACGGATTGTTGAACTCAATCACAACGGCGTCAAGGGGAAGGTCGTCCTTGAACCTATCACGGAGAGCAAGAAGCGACTTCAAAAGGAGATGAAGAATGGGAAAACAAAACGTTGAAAAGATGAACCGCATCGACAAGATTCCGGCTCACATGCTCGACATGGTGCTGGATAAACCCGTTGAATTCATCACGGATGTCGTGCCCATCAAGGTCGAAAAACTGACCGACAAAAAGTATCGATTCGAAACGGTTGGCTCGATCGCCAACGTCATCAACAGTAACAACCGTGTTATTCCGTTTGTCGTGCAAAGAGACGCGGTAGCTGATTGGTCCTCTCAGAAGTGGCAGTTGACTGCATATATCGGCCATCCCGAGGGTGACATTCGTGGAAATCCGGAAGAACTCGCCGGTATCCCCGATATCCTGAAATTGACCGAGACCGGTGAAACCGTTGTCAACATCAGGGTGCTTGAAACCGAGAAGGGTATCAAGGTCAAGCAACTGTTTGATGAGGGGGTTGAACTAGGGGTGTCGCAACGTGCAATCGGAATTCAGAGTGTGCGAGAAGATGCAGACGGTCAATACTACATCGTGGTCGACAAAATCGTGAAATTGCTCGGCTACGATTTCTGCTTTCTCGATTCGGCTGCCGCTGGTGAACGCACACGGCTGAAATTGGTCGACGCCGTGGAGTTGGACAAGTTGGTAAATAGAACAAGAATTACGGACATCAAACATTCACAGGAGGAAGTACTCATGGACCCAAAAGAACTCGAAAAATTGGCCGCCCAAAATGGGGAGCTGATCAAAAGCGTTACCACCCTGGTCGATGTCATTCAGGCACAAGTGAAGGCGAACAGCACCGCGTTGCCTGCCGACATCTTGGATTCGTTCACGGCGCTGAAGACCGGCGTTGAGAAGATGCAGGCCGACACCACGCTTGATGCCGAAAAGAAGAACGCACACCTCACAAAGTTGGCAACCGACTTGAAAGCGATCGTCGACACAATCGTGCCACCGACCCTTCCAGAGCAGCCTGCGCAAACGGAAACTGCTCAAGCGTCACCGACACCTGTAGTCGATGTCAGTGCAATCGATGATTCGACCGCACGGTTGAAAGCGTTCATTGACGGGGAGCAGAAAATTCGCGATGCGAGGGCGTTGACCGAAAAACTCGGCAAGTATTTGCTTGACAAGGTGGGTGTTCTTACACAAGGCGAAGACGTCCGAAAGAGCATACTGGATTCACTCAAAGCCCGAACGTTTGCGAACGAAGCCGGTATCGACGCTGCCATTGAGGATGCAACGAAACTGTTCAACCTTGGTGTCGCTCAAGAAAAAATGAACACGGAAGGTATCAGAGGGAAAGGAACAGGCAGCATGGAAATCAAAGTAACGGCGGAACATCTGAAAGGGGTTGAGGCCCTGACCGACATGGTACTGGAAACCGGTATCGTTGCGGCAAAGAAAGAGGACATCGTTTCCGGGAAGAATCGGCAACCGTCAGTCCAGAAATTCCTCAAGATTTATGACTCTCTTCATGAGGCTAATCTCGTAGCCGAAGGTGCCAAGATTGTGGCCATGTTGGACGCCACCACGACACCTGCGGACTTCGATGTTCCCTACACGATTTCGCGCATCGTGTTGGAGGAAGTCTATTCGGACCAGATTATCAATCAGTTGGTTGATTTCGGTCCGATGGAGAACAAACGAGACCAAGTACCGATTACACGGTATCGTCGAGAAGCCGGCAACGCTGGGACGAAGAAGACCTACAAGCCGTCCAAGGCTCGTCAGTCTGAAATCAAGGTTGGCGAATTGAAAGCGATTCCGAAAGGCAAGCTCACGACAGAGTGGTTCGACATCGATGCGACTGCAAGCAAATTGCAGGCGTCATTCTCCGATGAATTCGCCACGCTGTCGAAACGAACACCAAACATCACCGGTATCAGTCGCGGTATTGCAAACTTGATTGGGGACATGCGCCGGTCCCTGCAGCAGATGGTGATGGCTGACATGCGGAATACCGCACTTGCGTTTGGGTCGGTTGCGTTCACGTACAACGGCGTTGGAAACGGTGCAACGTCGCAATTCACGGTTTGCTCTGGCGCGTCAATCTCGAGTGGCGAACCCATCACCGTAACGGTTGATGGTGTCTCAATAAACGAGTATGAAGTCAGTGTCACCGGAACAACGTTCTATGTACTCAGTGGACCGGAAGGAAAGATTCTGTTTGTTGATGCTGACGGTGCTCCGCAGAATATCGCCGACACAAAGGCAATCGTCGTAAGCGGAAAGAAAGCCACTAACGAGGTGCGATTCTCGTTGACGGCTGCCACAGGCTATAAGTGGGGCGAGTGGATGAACAAACTGCTCTTTTCGATTTCGAATCAGGCTGCATACCACCGTGAGACCCGTGGTTACAAGCCCGAATTCGTATTGGCGTCCGAAGTGACAGCCAACTACATGACGCAGGCCGATGCGTACGCAAGTTCGCAGGCACGTTCTGGCTTCTCCGCGTCGTCCGTTGTTGGTGAAGGTAACTACGGCCGCACCGCGAACCTGCCGACATTCGGCTCGGATGTGTTCGATGATCAGTACATCCTGTTGTCGCAAAAAGATGCCACGATCTTCCGCATCTACGAACCGATGTCACTCAAAGGTCCGTACCCTGTTCGTGGAGCCGATGGGGCATTGCTTGGTGGTGATGAGTACTACATCTACCAGGAAGACGCACTCGAGAGCCCGATTGGCGACAAGATGTCGTTGGTCACGGTTCTGCCGTAACATTGGCATGTAATCAATGTGGGAGGGTCGAAAGGCTCTCCCACAATTTTACCAAACAAAACCAAGAGTGTGAAATGGACAAATTCGAAGTTCGCTGGACGAAAGACGTCGCGATAAATTTCTACGGGACACTTGTGAGACCACAAGGTATTATGCTTGTTTCCGCAACGCTGGCGATTCAGCTTCACAACGAGAAAGAAGGTTGGGTATGTGACGACATCAATAAGGCCGTTGCGTCACTCGACAAGAAAGACGTGGTGATCACTGACCAAGAAGTAACGGTCGATCTTGGTACAACGCCGGCATCTGAGAACCAATCGTCTGAAAATGCAACGTTGGCACCCAGTGCGGATGGTCAGACTTCTTTACTGCAAAGCACCGAGGAATTCAAGTGCAAAAAATGTGGAAAACCGTTTCCTGCCAAACGCAATCTGGTAGCTCACATAGCTGCAGCTCACAAGGATGAATAATGGCGTATGACTTCACTCAAGACGTTGCGGATCTTGTTGAGACCCTGTCAGGTGTGTATGCCGATGTTGCAGAGGAGATTGTAGAGGGAGTAGATGAGGACGACGAAGAGAAGGGTTACCATCTGTTGGCGTCCAGAGTAGACGAACTTGATAATCTCAACATAAAGGCAAGTCCAGAAATAGAACCGGTTTCTGTAGAGATGCTTGGCGGGGCGAAGACCGGAATACAGAAGGGCTTGCCTTTTTCTTTCTTAATGATGGCGCTATTGGCGAGTTCAAAACAAAACACGGTGCGGAACGCGACACAGCAGACCTACGACATGCTGAGGCACGACACCAATGAGAGGACGAGGGATTTCCGAAGGGCAAGCAAATCGGCAAACAGTAACGCGAAAGTGTTCGACCTCGCGCGGCAACACATGGACGCCATACCTGACAAGGTTGAACGGGAGATCCGAAAAGGACGAGATGCTTTCAGTATCGGGATTGGCGTCAACTTTGACTTAAAGTTTGAGGAGTTCAATCGAAAGGCCCGGGAGTATTTATTCGGCAAGGATTTCAAGATAACATCGCAGAACATCACCACCAACATGAGAGAACGTCTGCAGGCGACACTTGCCAGAGGATATGAAACAGGGGAATCAGTAAAGCAAATGACCTCGCGTGTCAGGAGAGTTCTGGGAGAAGATTCAAACGCCGAAATGATCGCGGTAACAGAATTGGCTGGCGCTGCAAACTACGGCGAGTATGAATTCGCTGACGAGTATCGCCAACGGTATGGCGTCGAGATCATCAAGACATGGATTCAGATAATCAGGAAGAGTATGCGGAAGACTCACGCTGCGGTTGCTGGACAGTCTCTCAAGTTTGAAGAAAAGTTTGACATCGGTGGGGAAGAAATGGAACGGCCGCATGACCCCAATGCAAGTGCATCGAATGTTGTGAAATGTGGTTGTTCGTTGACATACGAAAGTGGAAGCGCGCGAATCGAAGGAGTGCGGGACGAACGTGGAGTTGGTCAGTTTATACGAGAGACTGAAAACAATCCTGACCCCGAGCCTTACGTCAATGCTACTCGAATTGGAGATTTTACAAGTGTAATGGATTCGGCTGAATATGTTGCCGACACGTATGGTATCACGGTTGACCAAGAGTTTGAAATCGAACAGATGAACGCGATTGCCGACATCTTGGATGCAATGCCTTATGAAGTCATGCTCAAGAACATGAAGTTGACCCAAATCCTTGCGTCGGGAGCTGCCGTAACCTCATACGCTCAGTATTCCTTAGATGGCAAGCTGATTCAATTTAACGATCCACAGCACATGAACGATGAGTTGTTTCGTTACACACTCGGACATGAAGTTGGCCACTCTCTCCACTACCAGTTCCACAGTCTTTACGAGTCCTTCGCTCGAGTCTGCTGGACAAAACAAGAACCTGGCAACGTCTTCGATGCTGCAAACTGGGTACGGAAAACCGAATTTGGTTTTTTGACGAAGAATTCACTAGAAAGCCCGATGGAACAATTCGCCGAAAGCGTGACGTGGTTCCTGAATCGCAATTCCGAAATGTATGAACTGGCGAAAAAAGACGAACCCTTGATGAAGATTTGCCGATTGTTTGAAAATCTTATTGGACCGGTGAAACCATGAACGTGATCGATCTGCTGACTGCTGAACTGAGAAGTCGAAACGTTGCCAAGTATTATCCGGCAGGCGAAGACGTCGACAAACATCCAACACCGAACGCGTTGTTGGTTTCTTACGTCGCAGAAGGACTCGAGAAGTTGGCATCCATGAAACCGTTCATCGTCAAGGAACAGATTGATGTAACCGAATCCACGATGCTCGTTCCACTTGCCGTAGTATTGAAACCGACCAAAATTTATCTGGACGGCGAGGAACTAAAGGTCGCGAAGAATTTCCCCGTGTATAAGGGTGACCGCATTGTCCAGATGTATGAGGAAGTCGGGATTCTTCCACTTGGCACGTATTCCACGGAACTCGAAACACAAATGTTTGGCGACTGGACGTTCGACCTCGTCCGCAAGATGTTAGTGTTTGCATCCAATGTTTTTGGACACCTCGAAGTCTATGGCTACGGTATCCCTGCAGAGGCCAACCTTGAGGCTGGTGACAGACGGGCCGTTGCAGACTACGCTCTCAGCACTGCATTGGACAAGATAGTACCTGAATTATTGACCAAGACACAGATTATTCTGCCCGGCTTGACGATACCTGCCCCCAATGTCGAAGGGTACGTCAAAGAGGCTGAGGTACTGATGGCCAAATTCAAGAAACACGCGAATGTTGCCTATTTCTCAGTGGCTCAATGACGAAAGAGGAAATAGATGATGCAAAGAATGAACTGTATGACTTCTTCGTCAATGACTTCTCGAACACCATCGCGTATCGATGTCTCGATGCATCGAAGACTGTCAGTGATTCCCGATGGGGAATTATTACGACCCAAGAATACATCGAGACTACACTCTATGCTGCCGTCAGTGAATCGCCCAGTGATAAGCAGAAGCAAGCATTCGGCGTGACCCGCGACGCTGAACTCATCGTAACACTGTCGACAAAAGAATTAGAGGACAAGGTGTTGGTGCTTGAACGCGAAAAGGGATGGTTCATGTTTGGCGATAACGAATACGAAATACTGTCGATTGATGCGAGGCCCGACCTGTTCGATACGTCAATCGCCACGATCGTGTCATGTAAGCGCAGGAAACCGTTGATGTCATGAGCACTATCGAAGTAAAACTATTGGGTGAATGGAAGGACGTAAAGCGAACGTTCACGTTGTTACCGGTATTTGCCAAGAAGTTGCGTGAGAACGTGGCCGACGCAATAGCCAACCGATACTACGAGGAGCTGGTAGGTCACTTCAAGAATCAGGATTTACCCCTCAGACCGCTTAACGAATGGTATCGGCAATGGAAGGAAAAGAAGGGATTAGACGCCCGAATCCTGATAGCCAGTGGCGAAATGATGGGAGCAATTCAGCTCTATAATATAGGGCCGGGAGAAAGATTCGTTGGCATAAAGGGCGGTAAAAAACACCGACGTTCCGGGCTCGATGTAGCGTTTCTGGCCTTGATACATGAGTATGGAACACGCAGGGGAAGTATGCAGGCGCGACCAGTCTACAGATTGACCCTCGAAGGATTGAGGCAGCACTTGGGGGGAGTGCTGCAAAAAGTAAGTGACGAAACACGAATTGAGGTATTTGGACGATGATACGCGACTTGATGACAGTACATAATGCCTTTTACGATGCATGCGTTAACAAGAAATTGACCGGTTCTACTGTCGTTATTCCGGTCGTGTTTTTCAATGACCAGCCCAAACTCAAGGGAAAGCCAAACTATCCGGGCATCGTGTTTCAAGCATTTGTACCAAAGCCCGGCTCGAAGGTATGGGTTGAACCAACGCAAGAGTATGATGCCGAGAATAAATCCGTGACGATTGACCAGGCACCCGAACAACTGATCTTTACATATCAAGTGACCTTCGAAGCTGACCGATTTGACCATGCGAACGAACTCTTCCTCATCGCATCGAAGATCTGTCAGCAAAGAGATGCACAACGATACATTACGATTGATGGTGACACCTTTGACGTCGAAATCACCGACACGATTGACATGCCGCAGCTTGAGGGTGGTGTATTCCAGTGGATTTTTACCTATCGACTGGTTATTCCGATACACCTTGTAGATCCAGTTGTGAAAACTGCCATTAAACAGGCTACTATTAGCGTTCAAACAATGTAGGAGCAGAATCATGAAAGAGAGCAAGGAAAAAAGAAATTCAACGGAATCGGATGCGCCTAGCATGAAAACCGTTGTCGTGAAGAATGACCGAGATCAAACCGTGCCGGTGTCGGGATTCTGCGATGAAGTTGTGTTCGCACCCCATGAACAAAAGGAATTGCCCGAAGCGATATTGGCCAGTCCTCATTTCCAAGATTTGGTACGAGCAAGTATTCTGAAACTGATCATTTAACGAGGAGAAAATCATGAACGTAGGCATGAACATTATCGAAAGAGATTCAGCTGATGCGGCTCGGGTTGTTCCGAGTGACATTTTCAGCATGGGAATGGCGTTTACATCTCGACGTGGCCCTGTCGATGTCGCTGTTCCTATTTACAATCCCACCGACGACAAGAAAGTCTTCGGTGAGTATGGTTCTTCATACCTCGGTGGGTTCATGCGCCGTGGATTGTATGCCAACTGCCGCGAATTCGGTGCAACCGTTTGGGGAGGTCGTGTCATTGGTGCATCTGGCTCTGTCAGCGCAACCAAAACGTTCAACGATGCGACGAAGGGGTCGTGGGTGTTCACGTCTGGCTGGTATGGTCACCCGAGTCCCGGTGCCGATGGGTGTAATGTGTACATCGAAATCAAGGTGAACGTTGCCGATGCCAATAAACGCGACGTCATCGTGTCATACAAAGGCCCCAAGGATTTCGCACCCGTCATGAAGGAGGTTCACGAATACCTCGACAACACCAGCGTTGTCAATGAATTCCTCAAGAAGTCTGGTTGGGTAATCTGTGCATTGGCTACCGGTGCCACAACCGTTCCGGTTGTTGCTGCTCAAACAGCACTCCTCGGAGGACTTGATGGGATTGCACCAACAGATTCCGACTATATTGCCGCGTACAGCAGGTTCAACGGTATCAACATCCCGTTGATTATGAACGCTGACCTTCACGCCATTGCATCGGCTCAGTCGTTGCAGACATATGTTGAGGGTCTTGGCGTTGCAATCGGGCTCATTGCATCCCCCCAGGCCGCGTCGATCACGACCCTCGCATCAACGTATGCTCCATTACTTAAGAGCAAGAGTTACCTCGTTGGAACGCGTGGGTGGGGAAATGTTGACGACGAAAACGGTGGTGTAATTGCCATCCCGATGATGGCTCATGCTGTCGGTGCTGCATGGATTCGCAAATGCGTACAGCGTGGTGGCTTCCCATGGATTGCCCCTGCTGGCGACACGACTGCACTTCGTGATGTCTACGAATTGGAGTTCCCGTTCTACTCTGCCACAGACGTTAACAATTCAGTTGCCGCTGGATTCAACCCGGTTCAATGGGTGCAGGGTAAGGGATTCATCGTGCGGACATCACGGACATTCTCAACGTTGCGAAAGCATTACTCCGCGCACGTTCGCAGAATGACCAACTGGATGATCGCCAGTTTCCAAGGCAGCTTCATGTGGCTTGAACAAGAACCGCCTGTGAAGAAAACGTACGACAAACTCTCTGATTCGTTGACGTTTTTCGCGCAGGACGTATACAAGAATGGTGGACTCAACACGCGCGGTGGATACGAGAACAACGCCAAAGTGAAGTGCGACGAAGAGAACAACACGCAGGAGATCGCAGACAATGGTGGAATCGTCGCCGACTTCTCCTTCCATCCTGTTGAAGCAATTGAATCTGGAACCATCAACATCTTCCAGACACGCGACGATCTCAAAGTAACTGAAAAATAAACCAATGTCTCTCCGAGAGACACGGAAGGAGTAATAGCTATGCAACCTAACGATTTGATGCCCAACAATGGATGGATTATGGAGTTGCCGGGACTGACCAGTCCCCAATTCCATAAGTTGCAGGGATTGTCCACGAAGACTGGCGTCATGACAATCGTTGATGGTGGTTCGAACCAGACCTACAGTTTCAGCGATGGGATTGAAGAGAATGGCCCCATCACGATTGTCCGGACCCGCGATGGCAGTGGTGATGACACGACATTTGCCAACTTCGTCCGAAATGTTCGGCTGAGTGGCAAAAAGGTGAATGGAACATTTACCCAGTATCGTCATGGTAAAGTCGCCATGAAGGTATTGTTCACCGGCTTGCTGATGAACGATTACAAGGTGTCTGATTTCGACACTGCTGGCAAAGGTGACAGTGCAAAGTCCGACCAGACCTATGTCGCACAGGTTGATCACTGGGAGGATGCGTACAACACCGTCGCCACCAAGTCGACGTTGTCAGCGAACTCTGCTCAGTAGTAACAAGGCTGGTGTATCGCCTGATGCACCAGCCTTGTCTTTCGTCAGGGGTAATGGGGACACCGTAACCATCAAACCACAGGAGTTCAGTATGCTGCAAAAGATTTTGCCAATAGGCTTCACTTACCATGAAACACAATGCCGAAAGTTTGAAGTGAACAAGATCGATGGCTTCATGGAGCGCATCATTCACAACGAACAACTCAAAGCTGAAAAGCCACAGAAATGGATGGCGTCGCTTCTGTCATGCTTGCTTCACGACATCGAAGGCAAGTCTGTGTCTAGCGATTTCTTTGAATCAGACGGTAAGAAGATTCCCGATATCGTTCGACACATTCCCCTAGTCGATGCTGGTCTCATTTTAGTCATGGGGCAGATTGAAACCTACGGACCGATGCTGATCGGGCAACATACGCAATGCGGATGCCGACACGTCAATATCGTCGATGTTGATCTTTCGAACATGACGATGCCGGATGTCGATTTCACCGCTACGCCAATGGATGAAATCGCCACACATCTGCAGACTGGCTGGAAACGAATTGTTGACACCTCGAAAGCAGGTCAGAAGGAACTCGGATGGGAAAAAGAGGTATTTGACGAGTTCGTTTTTGGCATCCCCACGGTCGGTGATGCACTGAACAATGAGAAGTATTTTCTCGCATCACGAGTACTTGACTTCCAAGTCAGGATTGTGAATGACCGATTGAAACATGTGCGGTCTTCCAAAACAGGTTTTGTGATGCCGAATGATATGTTCGAAGCGTACAAGGCAGGTTTCATGTTCTTTGCGGACCGCGGTGGTTTGTTTGCCAACGACCGGATGATTGTACGCGACACACTCAATCGATTGCCACAGGTCAACTTGGCCATGCAGGTGACGTGTGAAAACTGTCAGCATGATTACAATGCCGGAGTGAACTACCAGTCTTTTTTCCCTTTAGTGAGTTAGCGGCTCTGTTCTTCAACGATGACTATGAATACGGCGTCGAGGAACAGATGTATATCATTTCCCGGATGACAGGATACGCAAGAAGTGATATCCTGTCGCTAACTCGAGATGAACGAATCCGGATGTTTGAAAGAGCAAAGGTGGACCTCGAAGGCGAATATGAGTATCGGAAAGCCCTACTGACACTCATTAACCGTCTTGGCGGAGCGTAACGGAGAGAATTGTGAACGGACTGAATTTAGGCTTGGCGATCAACATAGCTGACAACGCTACGGTCAACGCCAACAAGATTTCGTCGTCGATCGACAAGTTGATGAAGTTGGTTGATCGGATGCCTGGCGAAACCACAAAGGCGACGACCAGCGTTGACCACCTCAACCGAGGGCTTGGCACCACCACCACCAATTCAAACAGGGCGGGGGCTGGTATCAGTTCGTTTTCGCGACACCTTCAAAGTGCAGAACCGCACCTCTTTAGTTTCCGCGCTGGCGTCATTCGACTGTTCCCATACGTTTCATTGCTCGGTGGAATCTACGCCGTGAAGCGAGGACTCACCGACGTTATCGGTTCGACGCGAGAATTCTACTATTCGTTGGCGAACATGCAGGCCGCTACTGGTTTCGACAACAACCAGATGAAGATGCTGGAAATGCAAATGCGGTCAATGGCCGTTACCGGCAGGTTTTCGGCGAAAGAGATTGCGGATGCTTCGTATGACCTCTCGACCACGATGCCAATTCCCGCCGAACAATTAAGTGGCTTGACCAAGGCCGTTTTGAACTACGCGACTGCGACACAGTTTGGCGTTCAGGAATCCGGACAGGATATGTTGTCGTTGCTGGCTCGACTGAACCGGCCCGTTTCGGATGCTACGATTCTGTTCGACCAGATGGCGCTCGCCACCAACATCACAAGTCTTAACGCGCGACGATTGTCCGAAATGCTAAAGGTTGTAGGAACGGAAGCCACAACCATGGGAGTCCCGTTCAATCAGTTGTTGGCCTTGATGGGGACCGCTGATTTGTATTACAAGGGTGGTGAGGGTGGCACCAGGCTTCGCATGATGTTCCAAATGTTGGCCGAAGGAACCAAGATGCACGAAGCCGTGCTGGGGAAATACGGCTTGACACTTGCCGACGTTGACATCAAGAGTCAAGGACTCATAAAGGTTATGCAGAGATTACGTGTCATCCCGTACGGCGACCTTACCCGCATTGTCGGTGGCTATTCTGCCGGTCTAATCATTAGGCTGTCCGCCGATACCAAGAAGATTGCAAAACTGCAGGAACAGTTCACCGAAGAACTCGCCAAGGGAACTGGTCAACGCATGTCTGACGTCCAGATGGCGACACTCGATGGAAAGATGAAGAGATTTCAAAACATCCTCACCGAATTCCGCATTGGGATAGGTGATTCTCTGCAAGGGCCGTTGATGAAGTCGTATGACAAAACCAATGACTGGTTGACGTCCATTACAACGAAGATTCAGCAGAACAAAGGTGTGCTCGACACGATGTTTGGGTGGTTGATGCACACGGTCGACAAGATTGGGGAGAAACTTGGTGGATGGATACAGGCAGCTGGTCGGTGGAGTGGACTGCTTGCCGATAGCGTTCAGGAATCACAAGCCATGATGAAGGCGCACCTCATTCCATTCATAGTCTTTTTGGAGGTTATGCGAATCCGGGTAGCAAGTTTCTTGGAAGGATTCGGTAGTGGATTCATTGACACGTTCGGACTTGCCTACCGAATGGTCAACATGCTATTGACACCGTTCGCATGGCTGATCGATACCCTGATTCCAAATGGCAACGACGGAATGAATACGGCTGGTTACCTGATTGGTGTTACTGCTGCTGCCATGACGGTCCTGACTGCGGGGACATGGTTATTGGCTCACGCCTTAGCCGCAGTTGATTTTGCACTTTCACCTATGGTTTGGCCGATCGCCCTTGTCATGGCAACGTACTATGCCTTCAAGACCTTGTTCAAGGACGTACCCGTCTGGATGAAATGGGCCACGTTGTTTGCCTTTGCTATCCTTTCATTCGTCAATCCGTTGGTTGGTCTTCCGCTTCTTATCGGAACGTTAATGGGGAACATGGATGATTTTGTCGATAGCATTTTGGTTGGTATCTGGAAGTTTCTCAGTGTCATCGACAAGGTCGCAAACTTCGTCGGACTTGATTGGAATCTTGCTGGCTTCGTCAAGATAGACGAGATTTCTTCGCGTTGGGCAAAGCGACACCCGCACCCTGGTGACGATACCGCACCCGCGGCCGTTGGACAAGAAGTACCAACAAAGTTGATTTCACCTCATTCATTTATGCCGACGCCTCCTATGCAGGGGACGGAAAAGTCAACACCTGCAACCGTTGGGTTGGAAGGGTGGACAAAGTTGGTAACCGCACCCGCAGCCGTTGAACAAGAAGGACCAACAAAGTTGATTTCACCTCATTCATTTATGGCCACGCCTACGAGGCAGGGGACGGAAAAGTTAACATCTGCAACTGTTGGGCTGGAAAGGCGCACAAAGTTTGTAACCGCACCCGAGTTATTTGACGTGAAACGATACGTTCCTCCCCCGGCCACCATTAAAGCCGATGCACTCGGCTCAATGACTGTCACTGGTGGTATTCATGTGCATGTAGCTGGTGATTCCGATGCAAAACAGATTGCCGCAAAACTCTATCCGGAACTGGTGAAATGCCATAAGGAATATCAAAAACGATGAATTCAGTCAAAGGTATCATAGCGAATCCAAAGGCAGGCTTGATGTTCAAATTTCAGTTCAACCCGCACGAAATGAACATTCAGAAACCTGTCAATTACGAACTGAGGACTCCCCCGGGATGGGACAGGCCAATCATCGAGTACAGTAACAACGGCGTCAAGACGATTGAATTTGACATTGTTGCCGATGCCACCGATGGGTCTGCGTCCACGGTGAATTTTCAATTTGCCAAACCGTATGGTGTCCGGGACGTTATCGCCACGCTCGAAAGTTTCATGCTTCCCGAATCTCCACTCGACCAAATGCCTATGTTCGACAAGCGAAAGTTTGTAGCGCCACCGCTTTGTTATTTCATTTTTGGGCTCAGGTGGGCCAAGACAGTATTGGCCGAAGCGCCTATTCGTGAAACGCTCTACAGTTCCCTGACGTTGACGCCACAACGACTGTTTTCAAGGTTGAAGTTCATGGTTGTTGAGGAGGGAAGTGCCTATGAACTCGAATCCGTTCAGCGTGTTATACTTGCCCGCGCAGGTGCCGTTACCAGTGCGATCGGAGTCGTCGGCAATGTCGGTAGCACGTTAGCCGAGAGGATACAATGATTGATAAGAACAGCACACTCATAACTGACGACCTTGGTACGCGGCCCGGAATTCGTAACAGGATAGATGCCCGTAAAACCGTTGAGTACCACCTCAGATACGAGGATGTCAACACAATCACCGGTCTGCATCCCCTGGAGCAGTTGGCGCTCAAGCTCTATGACGACAGTCGATACTGGTACGTTATCGCTGACGTCAATCCGGTTCGAGATCCCACAGAATGGAAAGTCGGAGATGTCATATTTTTGCCACTCGACGATCTCACCACCATGGTCAGAAGGGTGAAAGATGAACAGTTGGTTTAAATTAGAGGTGATGTTGCCTGACCGTCCGATCGGTCCCGGTATTGATGACGTTGGCACTATTTTCGACATAACCGATAATGTTGATGGACGCGTGACGTTGGAGGAAACTGCCGACCTACTCGACAGATTGACGTTTACGCTCAAGAGAACCGAAACCACAAGCATATTTCGATTTATGGACCAGTTTGTCGAAGGATTGATGGTAAGGTTGTGGTTCGGACCAATGGATGGAACCAGACGAATCAATCGGGATATGGAAATGTTTGTTGGCTATCTCGCATCGTTCCGACCCGGATTCCCCGACAGTGGCCACCCCAACCTGTTCGTTACTGCGTACGACCCTTCATGGTTGCTTTCGAAGCACTCACCTGTTGCACCTGTTTCATATCCATCTGCCACCGAAGGTGACACGACCTATGAGAATATCGTTAAGCTCGTTATGAAACGGTACGTTGGAAGACTTGACATGCAACGAATTGAAATCCCAAGTGATTACGCCAAGGTCAAGGTTTCTGCCAAAGCACCGATCGTGCAGAGTCAGGATGAGAGTGATTGGAAATTCTTGAAACGACTTGCCCATGGTGACGAAGATAGTGCGAAAGACAAAGCATTTCCTGGACTTGACTGCATTGTGTATGTCGACATCATTGATGGAGTGCCTAAGTTGTTTTTTGTTCCGGAGGCCGAGAAGATGAAGGATGTCTCGCCTCTCAGGTTTGTGTATCCTCTGTATGGCTCCGAAATACCGATGTCGATTAACCCCTTGGCATCTGATGGTGCTTATCTGATTGAATCGGCCAATGTCGATGACAACCCCGATGACAAGGCAGTTCCCACCGTAAGTGTGCCAGCCGATGCATTCAAGGATGTGTTGTCCGAGGAGGAAATTCAGTCCGTTGATCAGAATGGTGGCGTTCAACTCACGACCGAAGAGTATTTTGATTCGTTTGAAATTGACTACAAGGCTATCGAACGCGATGAGAAGGCGCATAAAATTACGTGGGGTGCCAGGGCGTTCGCTTCCGGCGAGGTAGGATGGGAACAAGTGAAGCAATACGTGAAGCTCAAGATTGTTCATATCCCTGCCGGCATGAGGAGTCCGTCGACCGATGTTCCATTGACGAAGGAACAGTTGGAAGATCCAGTGAAACGAAGAGATGCCATTCTCAAGAAGGCCGGGAAGAAAAGAAAGAAGCGAAAGGATGCTGGCATGCACCTAACACTTGAGATCGCACACGGCAACTATCACGTTCGCCCCCGGAAGGTATACGACATCGTTGGGCTTGGTGGGAAGTATAGCAGTAGCGACAAAAGAAAGTGGTTTGCCGACGTTGTCACGCATGTGGTCGGAACCAACTACAAACAATCGATAAAATTGACGCAATAAGTTTTTTTGTCTGGCAACTATTCATTATATCAAACATTTGTTAAAAGTGCCTACAATGTTAAATCTGTGGTATTACGGCAAATCTAACGACATCCCCTAACGACCATGTTTCTAGCGCGAATATCAAAAGATGATTACACGTTGGACGCCGACAA
>Ga0315281_10003635_pt1 | contig 22573 bp, 25 predicted proteins | sample YL17G07_0_MG_FD_204540 | JGI IMG/M metagenome (GOLD analysis project Ga0315281, IMG submission 204540) | Sediment microbial communities from Yellowstone Lake, YNP, Wyoming, USA - YL17G07_0 | ecosystem: Environmental > Aquatic > Freshwater > Lake > Sediment | place: USA: Wyoming | collected... | reverse complement strand
AGGTAGAGACGTGCCCGGCGAATGCGAACACGAAATACGCGGATATGTCCTGCTCAAACGGGATAATGATACTGCTGGGGTTAAGCGCGGACATGCCCGTAGACAACTGCAACGATCCTGTGGGGCTGACGCCGACTCCCACAAGGTTGAAGTTGGCGGCAGTGAAGTTGCCGTTGTTGGTGGCAGACCCGCCCACGGCGCATCCAGCGGCAAGGCTGACAGGAGGCGCGGCAAACGCAGGAGTGGCATGGAATGGGGAAACCGCGTCAACGGCAAGAAGCGCCACCACGGCAATGGCCAGCAGGGCTTTTTTTGATCGTGCAATCATAAGCGGACGCATTTTTTAATCTCCTAAAATCACAAATTCGTAGCGGCGTGAGTGCTCAAGTCGCCTACAGCGATCTCTCTTACGTCAACGGCGGAGGATGTTTTGCCTTCGTTGGCGAATTCCTGCGAAAGGCCCGACAACATGCCGACACCATTGCCCTGATTGGCGTTAACGGTGGCTTCCTGTATGCTTTCCGGCCCGGCGGGGGTAGTGGTTCCCGCGAAATAGACCGTACCCACCGATCTCATGTAAATTATGCCGTCACAGTCTGTGCTGGCGCTGGCCGTGCCAGTGCATGGAGGGTCGGTTTTCCACACTTCGCTGTTGTTCCACACGGTTACGGCATAGTTGTAATCGAAGTTGCCCATTGTGTATGTCCGGTTGACGACTGTTACCCCTTGTGCAAGCCAAGCGCCGGTGTAAATGGTCGCCACGCCAGTGTCGCAACTCTTGCAGTACCAGGATGTGGCGGGGGCAAGATAAAACGTCCAGGTCGGCGGGGAAGTAAGATTGGCCATCAACAGGGGTTTAAGAAGAGCCATGCCGTGGCGAAGTCCGCCTTCTGCGGTGAAAAAGGCCGCGGTGTTGTCCTTGCTGTTGCCTGCGATCCTTTGCTCCATAGAGCTTCTTGTGGCCGCAAACACGCCCATCGCCGTGACAAGGGCCAATATAAGGAGCGCAAGGACCAGCGCCGCGCCGCGCCTACCGTCGGTGGGGCTGTTTAGCGCTCCCCCACCCTCTCCCCTTGTGGGAGAGGGCAGGGTGAGGGGTTTAAGCGAATTATTCAACTTTCGCATTTAAGACGCTCCATATTGTCCGCAGGACTCCATCAAGATTCTTCCGCATATCGTCATTGGAAATACGGAGAACCGTGTAACCCTGCGACTTTAGACATTCGTCCCTCTTATTGTCATGCTTGCGCTGTGCGTCGAAACCATGCTGAGTTCCGTCCACCTCTATTATCAGTTTTTTCTCAAAACAGATAAAGTCCGCGACATAACCGGCGACAGGTTGCTGGCGGCGGAACTTGAAACCGGAGCAAAGCCTGTCACGCAGGCGCCTCCACAGGATTGATTCCGGCTTGGTGGAGGATTTCCTTAGCTGTCGGGCAAGGCCTTTGAGCTTGGATTTCATCGTGTAATGCCTGGTCGTGGTGTGTTGGATTTTTCTTATTATATACCCCTCACCCTGCCCTCTCCCACAAGGGGAGAGGGTGGAGAGGGTTCCGCACGGGGAGAATGTGGAAGATGGGCGCGACATTCCTATATTACCCACTCCCCTTGGGAGCGAAGCTCCCACATTACCCTCTCCCCTTGTGGGAGAGGGCAGGGTGAGGGGTATCAGATCATACATGGCTCAATTGACCTCCATGTTCCGCAGGCGAATAGTGCGGGCGAACACGCGCCTCCTGTATTTGTCGGCGGCTCCAAACGCCACCGTGCTGTTCTCAAGAAGCGGAGCCAGCGTCGTTGTTTTGGCGGGGTCAATGTTTTTGCTTTTCATGAGAATGCTGATTTTAGCCATCCTTACTTTTGTCGGATCATCCACTAAAGTCGCATTGGACGCTGTATGCCTCCACTCTGTGCCTTGTATCAGGTTGTCGGCGTTGGCGTCCTGGGCGTATGAAACCTGGAAATCTTCGACATAGTCGGCGATAACCTCCCCTTTGACCCCGGCAGGGTAAGTCCCCCCCAAGACGTACTTCATCAACTGGTTGTTTGCGTTCACATAAAAGTAAACATCGGAGCCGATGTTAAAACAGACCGTATCCGGCACAGTCCCGGAGGGACAGGCCACCACTACCGGGTCGCAGTCGTGCGGCCTGTTGGCGTAGTCCAGGTTCTGACCTCTCGAATAACCAATCTGAACCTTATCGCCAGCTATACCGGCGTTGTTCTCCGTTATATCCTGCGTGCAGTTATTGTTAAGGGGACACGAAGGCGCATAGATGAGAACCGTATACTCTCCCAGCAACGCCCCGGCCGCGGCAGAGGTTATTGGGAGAATCCAGCCCGGCAAACCTATGAGAGCCGTCTCGTAAGCCTTTAAGTTGGCGGCCGCCGCATTGTAGCCCGGCAATCCGGCTCCCGCGGCAGTGGATAAGCAAACCGGTTCCCGGAGAACGCTGGAAAACACCTCTACTATGTCTGTGCCAGCTTTTGCCCCAAGCCCCGTCTGCGCTGTGGCGTATGCGGCGCCAGCCGTGCTGTCCAGCGGGACGAAGGGCACTCCGCCGCCGCCAGATTTCCTGAACTCCCGCGCCATCACGTCCATGGCGACCCTGCCGTTTTCTTCCATGATTTTCATCTGGTTCATAAGCTCGAAAGCTATGCGCTGGCTCCGGAACATCCCCACCGCCCCGGCCATCACCACGGAGCCTATCGCCAGAGCTATGAGAAGTTCCACGAGGGTAAAACCACCCTTGTCTCCGTTAGCACGCCGAGCGCTCATCGCCAAACCTCTGTTATTAAGTGTCAAACTGTGTCCGTAAAATGGACTGCGCCTGGCACCGTTCTGTGACCCCTTTTCTGCTCCAGCTTACCGTTGAAACAACCGTGTCCACACCCGCTACCGGGGAGCCAGTCGTGAACGTAAGGGTAAGGATCATGTTATCCATCTGCATCCCCATCGTCCGTCCGGCGGCGCTGTACGCGGCCATCATGGTCAACAGGGCCTGGTAATCCGCCGCCGCAATCGTCCCGGCTGGGGCAGTGGGGCTTTTGGGGTTGACCGTAAGGGTGCCGCCAGCCTGGTATTCGGTGATGTTGCGGGCGTTGGCCTGTATCCGGTCTATCGCGTCGAACGCAAGGTTTACGCAGGAGTCGAGGCTCCGGCTTTTGAACTCGGCGCTAAGTGACGCGGTCTGCATGGCGGAGGCGCCGAGTATCCCAACGGTGAGGACGACGACCGCAATAAGTATTTCTATAAGGGAAAAACCGGACTGGCCGGATAGCGGCCTGCAAGACCCTCTTGCGCTGTGCAAAGCGTCCGCCGTTCCTGCTATGGCTGTCTGAGGCATTTTACAATTCCTCTTTCACAAACACACTTCTAATTGTGGCTCTACGGTTATAAATATAAACCATCTGCACTGTTCTTGCACGGACAATTGTCCGTATATTCATTAATATCGCAAATTTATCCAAAACAAATTCCCTGGGGGCGCGGGCGACCCGCCCGCAAGCGTTTTATCGGGGCTAAACGCCCCGGTGAAACGCCAATGACAGAAGAACACCCCGCCGGGCGGGAAAGCATAGCCGACTCAGCAGGCGCTGGATTTCGTGATAAAATCGGAGGCTGGAGATGGTCACAGCAAACATTGAGAGATGGGAACCGACTGATGAGGTTGAAAACCGTATTTTGCGCTACGGCGGCTATCGCCGTTATCGCGGCTGTCTTTATTCCCACGCTGGCGTACGCGCAGGTCATCACCGCCAAATCCAGGGAGACAACCCTTTTCGAAGCGAAAACCAAGGCTGGAGACGTTACTGTCGTAAAGGAGAAGGACGGCATAAACATCCGCCTTGCCGTGAACGGGCAGTTGAAAGCGTTTACGGGTGACGGGACCGCCCGGCGCGCCCATTATCCGTTCCTGCTTGCGCCTGACCCGAAAAACGCGCTGATCGTGGGAGCCGGGTCCGGCGCGTCCGTGGTGGCGGCCCTGGCTAACGGCGTCAAAAATGTCACAGTTGTCACGGGTGGGGCGGAACTCTGGAAAGCGGCATCGTTTTTCAATGAAGGCGCCATTAGCGCAACGCCAGACGCAAAAGTGAAAGCCATCAACGTGGACGCCGCCTCATGGTTGAAAAAACCCGAAGGCAAATATGATGTGATAATCACGGGCCTTGCGTCGCTGGATACGCTTGACAGCCCGGAGATGTTAACCGTGGAAACCTTTCAACAGCTCCGTTCCCTCCTGGCTCCCGGCGGGTTTGTGGCCCAGTGGGTGCGGCTTGGCTCTGTGGAGTTTCCCGATTTCCAGAAAACGATGGCTTCATTTTTCGCCGCATTTCCAGAGGCCACTGTTTGGAGCGGCGATATAAACCCCGTCAACTCGTGGGTACTTCTGCTGGGGAGTGAAAAACCATTAGCCCTGGATGCGGAAAAGGTTCAGGCCCGGCTTAAAAATCTGGAGCCGATGAACGACATGGCCGAAGGACGGAACGTATATTCGTTCCTCTCCTTCTATATCGCGGGCGCCAAGGCCCTCGCCCCGCTCACCGATAATATCCCCGTCCACACGGATGAGCGCCCCACGCTCGTGAAAAAAACGATAGACCCCGCCGACGAGGGCCCGCGGTCATCGGAGATATTCCTGACGCTTGTCAATTACCGGGCGCCCGTCACAGAACGGACTTCGGCTGGAGAAGCGGTGAAGGAAAAGCTGGTTTCGTATTTCAAGGGCAGGTCAACCCTGCTTGCGGGCAGGCGAGTGGCCATCGCGGGAGCGGCGGAAAAAGAGATAGCCCTTTACGACAAGGCGTTGGAGAATGCCCCGGAAGACCCCCATATCGCGCTTTCGTATATGGCTTTGGGTATGGCTTATTACAGGAGCGGGCTGTACGAAAACGCCGCCGGGCTTTTGGAGAAGTCGAAAAAAATAGCCCCGGACAAGCCTGCGATAAGGTTCTATCTGGGCAAGACATACGAGAAAATGGGCCACGCCGCCAAAGCCAATGAAGAGTTCAACGCGGTGCGTGAATACGCGCCAGAGTATATGGAGAGAGTGATAATAGAGCCTAAGAAGGGTTCAGAGCCTATCAAGTAAGCCTGTACCGTCACTTCATCAAACGAGCAAAAACCTTGCGGCTGTAAAAACAATAACGGCTACGGCGGCTGTGGCATTGAGCAAACGGACGGCCTTCGGGATGTCGTGGATACCAATCTCGCGCCTCGCATTGCCAATCCACGGCTTAACCTTCAACACGCCGCCGTAAACGCTGGGGCCGCCAAGCTGTACTCCCAACGCCCCGGCGAACGCGGCCTCGCCGTGTGCGCTGTTCGGGCTTGGATGTTTCAACCGGTCGCGCAATCCAGTGGTAAACGCACGTCCGCCGTCCATTCCGCATAAAAAAGCCGCGAACGGTATAAACGCCAACGCCAGCCGCGCCGGTATGAAATTTGCCACGTCATCCACTATCGCCGACGCCTTGCCGAACAGTTCATAACGTTCATTGCGGTATCCGACCATCGAGTCGCAGGTGTTTACCGTACGGTATACAATAGCCAAAGGGCCGCCGCCGATGGCCGCGTAAAAAAGCGGGCTGAGCAGAGCGTCAACGCTGTTTTCAGCGATGGTTTCAACGACGGCGCGTGTGATCGCAGGCTGATCCAGCGCCGCAGTATCCCTTCCCACAATCATGCAGAGAGCCTCTCTGGCCGCGTCCAAATCCCCAGACGCAAGATGGCGGTGGATGGCCTTACCCTCCTGCGCCAATGCGGAGGGGGATATGGAAAAATAGATAAGCGTCGCGTCCAACATAAACGCGGCCATCCAGTGCAGTTGCGCCGCAATCCATACCGCCGCCAGTGAAATTGCAAAGGCCGACAACGCCGTCACGCACACCAATAACAAGCCGCCGAGCAGTTCACTGCGTATCAGTTTGCGGTAAACATTTTCCTGAACAGCGATGAAACCGCCGATTAAACGGACGGGATGCCACCAAACCTGCGGGTCCTTTATGGACAAATCCAGCAGATAGGCCAGCGCTATCGTGAACGCCCGCATAACGCCGCACCTATGGCCGAAGCCAGTTTTTCATTATCCGCCATGCCCCGCACCGCAATGCGGAACCAGTATGGGCCGAGTCCCGCAAAATTTCCGCAGTCTCGGATTAAAATTCCATCGTTCTTCAAAAGCGCGATTCTCAGCTCCGCCGCCGTCATCGTTTTTGATGAGATATGCGCCAATATATAGTTTGCGGGCGATGGATATAGCGCAAGCCCGTCACAGGCCCAAAGCGCCTGAAGCAGAAACTCCCGCCCGGACTGTGTCTCGTCCCGTATCCGTTCTTCGTCTACCCCCCCCTCAAGCAGACGTCTGCAGACATGTTCCGCCACGCTGTTTAGCGTCCACGGCTCCTTTACGGCGGCCAGTTTGCGGATAACATCAGGATGCGCTACGGCGAATCCGGCGCGCAAACCTGGGATGCCGTAAAACTTGGTGAAAGAGCGCAGGACAATCCCGTTAGGCGGCAGAGTTGGAAGAATGGAGACGCCCGGAGAAAAATCGGCGAACGACTCGTCCACAACAAATGTCTCTCGCGGGAAACTCGCCATAAGCTCGCGCATGGCTCCCGCTGTGACCGCAGAGCCGGTGGGATTGTTCGGGTTGCCGATGATTACCATGTCGCAGGCCTTATGAACCGCATGGGACACGTCCGCATAATCATACGCAAAACCGTTTTGATGTTTCAGGAGGAGCCGCTCCACTCGTGCGCCAGCGAAGGTTAGCGCGTCGGCGTAATCGGCATAAGATGGGGCGAGGGTCAACCCGTTGCGCGTTTTCAAGGCGCGAGGGGCAAGGTAGAGCAGTTCGGTGGCGCCATTGCCTAAAAGGATGGAATCAACCGCAAGCCCGTGCCGCCGCGCTATCTTCTCCTTCAACTCAGCGTATTCCGGGTCGGGATAATGGTTAATGGCCGCTGTGGCTTCCATCAGCCATGTCTGGAAAAGGCCGATATCAACCGAGCGGTTCACACTGGCGCTGAAATCTATGATTGATTCCGCCTGCCGTCCAGAGACACACGCCGCCTCTTCCAGATTGCCGCCATGACCTTTAATCATTCGCTGACCGCCGTGTCATTTGCAAAAAGCCAGAAAGAAAAGAAGCGAAGCGGTCTCGGTTATCTCGCACAACGCGCCGTAGTTGTCGCCGGTCATGCCGCCGATCCTTCTGACAAGCCATGCCGAGAATATGGCCCAGACCGCGTAAAGCGACACGGCCCACCATATCCCGGCAATTCCCGCGCCGACGAAACCAGCCGCAAACAGGATCGTCACAGCGGCGACCTTGTCCCACATCCCGCCGCCACCAAACGCGTGACCAAGCCCGCCGGACCCGGAAACATAAGGGACGGACACCATCGCATTGTAAATGGCGGTTCGTCCCGCCAATGGGGTAAGCAGTATCGCCGCCGTAGCCCAATCCGATTTCAATGAAAAGAGGGCGGACGTTTTGATGATGAGGACAGACGCTACGGCGAAAACCGCCATGGCGCCCGAACGGCTGTCTTTCATAATCTCGATCACACGTTCGCGCGGCGCCCCGGAAAGGAGGCCATCGGCGGTGTCGGCAAGCCCGTCTATGTGCAGTCCTCCAGATACCGCCGACATGAGTACGGCGATGATAGCCGCCACAGCCGCAGGCGGCAGGGCCAGAGCCAAGCCGTAATACGCCAATGCGAGGCCCACGCCAATCGCCAGCCCCACGGCAGGAAACCAGCGGAAGCTTTTTTGAAGGCTATCGCCGCCGCCAATGCCAGCCGGGATGATGGTGAGAAACCCCAGCGCCGCGAAAAAACCCTTCATTTATCCGCTTTGGCTACGCCCGCCGACTCGAACGTGGCGACATTGTTGAGCACCTGCCAGGCCGCGTCCACAATGCACATGGCCAACGCTCCCCCGGAGCCTTCGCCGAGCCGCATGTCCATATCGAGATGGGCGCGGAGGTTGAGCTTGGCAAGCATGGCCGCATGACCAGGCTCCACGCTCAAATGGGCGGCGATCATATAGTCGGCCGATTTGGGTTCAATCGCCTGCGCGATGAGAGCCCCGGCGGTGGAGATGAAACCGTCCACCAAAACAGGTTTCCTGTTGGCCGCCGCGCCGAGTATCAGCCCGGCGATGCCGCCGATCTCGAATCCGCCCACCTTCGATAGAACATCGAACGCATCCGCCGGGTTGGGCTGGTTGACTTTTATCGCCCGCTCTATCACTTCCACCTTTGCGCGCCATTGGGCTTCCTCGATTCCCGTTCCGCGCCCCGTAACTTCCGCAGGGCTTTTTCCGGTGATGACCGAGACGATGGCGGAGCTTGGCGTCGTGTTGCCGATGCCCATGTCGCCCGTGCCAAAAACGTCCGTCGTGGGCGCAAGCTGCGTCGCGGTTTCGATGCCTGCGATCACGCTTCGTATAGCTTCATCGCGTGTCATGGCAGGGCCTTTGGCCATGTTGGAAGTGGCGCGGCGGATTTTTTTGATAAACAGCTTGCCATCGGCGTTTGCTGTAGACAAATCCGCATCCACGCCCATGTCCACCACAACGACACGCGCCCCGCACACCGCCGCGATGGCGTTCACGCCAGCCCCGCCAGCTATGAAGTTATAGACCATCTGGGCCGTCACATCTTTCGGGTAAAGGCTCACCCCTTCTTCCGTCACGCCGTGGTCGCCAGCCATGACCGCGATGGTTTTGCGTTTGACCTGGAACGAGGGATCGGCGGTTATTCCAGCCAGCGTTTCGGCCAGATCCATCAACCTGCCCAGCGCCCAGTAAGGCATTGTAAGCTGTGAAAGACGCGCGCGGGCTATGCCTCTGGCTGTTTGATCCGCGCCGGTTATCCGTTTTGCCGTTTCTTCAACAAGTCCCACTTTTCAGTTCTCCTTTTAGGGCAAGCGGCAATCCGCTCACCAATAAATAAACATGATCCGATTCCGCCGCAACTTCCTGGTTCACCCTGCCCAAAAGGTCGCAGAACAGCCGCGCCTCCTTTGACATAGGCACGACGCCCATTCCAACCTCGCTGGTGACGAACACGAAAGACGCGCCCGATTCCCGCGCGGCCTTCAACGCCATGCGAGCGCGATTTGCCGCGTCGTCTTCCGTCAACAGGCCGTTCATCATCAGGTTGCTCACCCAAAGGGTAAGGCAATCCACAATGGCAACCGACCCTTCCGGCGTAGAACGCAGAGCAACGGATATGTCCAGCGGCTCCTCGATGGTCGTCCACCCGCTTTGCTCGCGTTCTTTGCTGTGCCTTTCTATTCGTTCGCGCATCTCGTCGTCGCCAGCCTCCGCCGTGGCGATGAAATAGCGTAACGATGAGACGCCCTGCGCTATCTTCAACGCGAACGCGCTTTTACCGCTACGTCGCCCGCCTGTCACCAGGATCAGCTTTCCCATCGCCATCCCCCCGAAATCGCCGTAACACGATACACAGCTCCGTTTCGCTCAAACGCGGCCACGCCGCAGGGCGGAAGGTAACGCTCGCCTGTCTTTTCGTACCCCTCTCCGAGAAGACGGCAGGCCAGATACCGGATAACCCCGCCGTGCGTGAATGCCACAACGCTTCTGGCCGGATCGCCTTTGAGCGCATCGGCCACCCGTTCCACACGGGCGATGAAATAGCGCAGAGCCTCGCCGCCGGGGAATGAGAAATCTTCATGTTTCTCGCGCATCATCGCAAATCCTTTTGGGTCGCGTTTCATGATCTCTTCTTCGGTGAGGTTCTCCCACTCGCCGAAGTCCACCTCCCTCAGGTCTTCGAGTATGGACACTGCTCCGTCGGGCAGCGCTCTCATCGCCGTCTGCATGGTTCTAAGCCGGGGACTGCAATAGACCTTTTCCGGGTTTAGCCTGGAGAAAGTATCTGACAGCGCATGAGCTTGGGCGAACCCCGTTTCGTTGAGTGGCGGGTTTGACGAGCCGATCAACCTTTTCTCGGCGTTGGGTTGGGTCATCCCGTGCCGCGCCAGATATATGAGTTCAGCCATGGTCAGTTCACCACGGCCAGGCTTGGCTGTCTCCCAAAACCCCTCCTTAGTAAGGAGAGCTTTGCATGAGTCAACGGTTGGGTAGAGCCTTTTTTCACCCTCTCCCCTTGCGGGAGAGGGAAAGCCATGAGCGATAGCGAATGGCGGGGTGAGGGGTGTGTGAATGGGATGATTAGGTTAAACTCCCACCCCCTCCCGCCTTCGGCGGACTCCCCCTCTGGCAGGGGGAGAAAGGGGCGGCTGGTTTTACGATGACTCAACAAGACAATACACTCCCTCACGCGAATGAACGCCAAGGCGGACAGCCCCGGTTTTACCGGCCACCTTGATTGTGAAAGGAGCTATCCAGGCTCTTCTCCGGAACCCTGATAGATGTCCTTATGCCATAAAGCGCGGGCAGGTTTTCTGGCTCGTGGATCATCCTAGTCGCCCCGCCTTCCCATCCGGCCAAATCCGGAAAGTGGCTTCCCGTGTCAACGGTTGGGGCTTTCGTACCCACTTACAGCGGCGGGACCGCGGCCGATTTTAACGGCCTTCCCTCTTTATCCGCCGTTTGTTAACAGCGGAACCCTCGCTGTCGCCGATTATATGGACGGACATGCGCTATTTCAAGAGCAATGATTATGTTTTACGATTTTTTTGCCGTACCAGCCATGAGGAAAAAGTGGTTGCTTGTTTTCATAGCCTGATGTAAATTTCCAAACGACTGGGTAACCGATAGTCGGTTTGAAAAGGGAAACCGGTATAAATCCGGTACGGCCCCCGCCACTGTATGCGGCGCGAAACTTTGGCACAACGCCACTGTCCTCGAAAAGAGGATGGGAAGGCGCCAAAGATTGCCGCAAGTCAGGAGACCTGCCCAGTGTAAAAATGCCACGGGGCGCTGGTGATGAATCATATTTCCGCTTCTTCTATTTCCCATTCCACCGCGCAATTTCCGCCATCCGTTTATTTTTCATGCAAGGTGGTGTGATGACTGACCCGTGTCCGGCTATTGTGGTGGCTGGCGCTGGTAGCGGAGTCGGAAAGACCTCGATAACGCTGGGGCTTACAGTGGCTCTTACGCGGCGGGGCATGCGCGTGCAGACTTTCAAGGCGGGACCGGATTTTCTAGACCCCACATATCTCTCCATCGCGTCGGGCCGCAAAAGCTATAACCTGGACACATGGATGTGCGGCGCCGATTACGCGCGAAAACTGTTTGCGGAGAAGACCCATGACGCAGACATTGCGCTGGTGGAAGGGGCGATGGGCATGTATGACGGAGCCAGTCCCTCAACTTCCGCCGGAAGCTCTGCGGAAATAGCGGAGCTACTAGGGGCGCCGGTACTGCTGGCGTTGAGCGCCAAAGGAGCCGGGCGAAGCTTGGCCGCTGTTGTAAAAGGATTCGTCGAGTTCGAGCGGGGCGCTCGAATCGCGGGGGTGGCGGCGAACTTCCTCGGCAGTGAAAATCACGCACGGATATTGCGCGAGGCGCTAGGTAGCGCGGGCCTGCCGCCGTTGATGGCCTGGGTCGCCAAGGGGGCGTTTCCCGAACTTGCTTCCAGGCACCTGGGGCTGGTGTCGGCTGACGCGCGTACGCTAACCTCCGCTATCATCGCCCAACTCGGCGACGCGATTGAAACACATTGCGATGTTGACGCTATCCTGTCAGCCGCGTCCTGCTCACAGCCGCGCATCACACCGCGCCAACAGGCAAACTCCGGCGCCCAAGTCCGTATCGGCATAGCCAGGGACGACGCTTTCCACTTTTATTACCACGACTCGTTAGAGGCTCTTGAACGAGCCGGGGCGACGCTGATCGCTTTTTCTCCCATACGCGATGATGCCCTGCCGGATGGGCTGGACGGGCTATACATCGGCGGAGGTTATCCGGAGGTGTACGCTCAGGAACTTTCACGCAATACCGGCATGATCCGTTCGGTCGCAGATTTCGCTGAATCAGGCAAGCCGGTTTACGCCGAATGCGGCGGCCTTATGTACCTGTCCAACGGTGTGGAAACAACGGATGGGGCGCGATATCCATTCACCGGGGCCTTGCCGGTGTGGACACGGATGCGGCGCGGTTTTAAATCGTTGGGATACGCGACAGCCACGTTGCGTAACGACACGCTACTGGGCGCCCAGGGGGAGACTATCAGGGGACACATGTTTCATTATTCGGAGTTGGCGGAAGACCCGCTGGGTTGTGAAGGCTGGAGCGCGGCCTATACGGTACAGCGCAACCGTGGGGGGGAGATGGCGGAGGGGTATAGCCGTGGAGACATTCTGGCCACATACCTGCACACAAGCCTGGGCGCGCACCCACGCGCCGTGGAAAGCTTTGTGGAACGTTGCCGGATGACGGCGCATTTGAAAGAGGTGAGTAATGGATAACGCAGTCAAACGTCCGCTGGTGCGGTCGCTTTATGAAACGCCGATGAAACCGGAGGAGATCGAACAACGCTCTTTCGACATCATTGACGAGGAGGTCGGCGAACACGGTTTTTCGGCTGATGAATGGATCGTGGCGCGGCGCATGATCCATACCACGGCGAATTTCGACCTTCTGGCGGACATACGCTTTTCACCGGACGCAATTGGCTCTGCGGTTGACGCGATGTTGTGCGGGGCGTCCATCTATGTGGACTCAAACATGATCCGTGGCGGGATTTCGATAGAGCGCCTGCGCAAGGCGAATGAGGGTTACGCGCCGGAAAGCGTCCTGTGTCATGTTGCGGATAAAGACGTGGCGGAACAGGCGCGGACAGCGGGATTACCCCGTTCTCTATTTGCCGTCCGCAAGGCTAAGGCGGCTCTGCATGGCGGGATAGCGGTATTCGGCAACGCGCCAGTGGCGCTGATGGAGCTGAACCGTATGATTGTGGAAGATGCCGTCCGCCCGGCGGCGGTAATCGCCATGCCTGTCGGGTTCGTGCATGTGGTGGAGAGCAAGGATGAGCTTATGTCGCTGGATACTCCATACATAGCGTTGGCGGGACGACGGGGCGGCAGTCCCCTGGCGGTGAGCGTGATTCATTCGCTCTCCATCATAGCGTCGGGCAGAAAGGAGAAGGGCGATGCCAAACCATAATGATGAAGCGCTGATCCTGCTGGGGCACGGAAGCCGGGTGCCCGGCGCAGGGAAAAACATGGAAGAAGTGGCCCGGCGGTTGCGTGAGCTGGGTTGTTACGGAGCCGTGGAAACGTGTTACATGGAACGGCTGGGGCCGCATTTGCCCGAAGCCCTGGAAGCGTGTGTAAAAAGCGGGGCGCGAAGCATAATCCTTATCCCCTATTTCCTGCATATGGGTTTGCATACGCGGGTGGATATCCCCAACATGATGCGGCGCGAAGCGGATAAATACCCCGGCGTCACGCTGATATTCGGGAAGAACCTGGGCTATGACGAATTGATCCTGGAACTGGTGAAAAAGCGAATCGCCGAATCACGCGGACTTGACGATGTGCGGCAGGCAGAAAAAGAAGAGCGCGAACGGTATCCCCTGCCCCCGGATGCGTCTGTTTTCGTGCCGATGAGCCAGGACGAGGCGTTAAAGTTTGCGGATAAACATTGCGGCCATCATCATCACGAACATTAAAAGGAGGTTAAGGATGGCGATATGATTACAGTGATCCGGGGATTTTTTGGGCAAAAAAAACAACAAGACAAGGAATAGGTGGAATTATGGAAACAATAGTGATTTCTGAGAAAAAGGCTTTTTTAAAGGCCTTTTTACCCGCGCTCATCGTGGTGGCGCTGGCCTTTGCGATGGTCGTAATAGCCTACGGGATAGAACCCGTCGCTCCCGGCGTCCATGACGTGTTCCACGACTTCAGGCATGTGATAGGGATGCCGTGCCATTAATTCGTTAACAAATCATAGAAAAGGAAGAGACTCATGAATACATCGGTGGAAAGATTTATCCTTGCGGCCATTCCCGGAGGTATCATCTGGGGATGGCTATCCATGGTAGTAAACTCGGTAAGCGGGGCTTTCGCATTCGAGGGGAGTTTTGTCCATGATCTGACAACCTTCGCCACAGGCGGGGCTATCTTTGGCGTTCTTGTCGCCGGATTTTTGAGTCTCATGGGCGATAAGCTTCCTTTCAAGAGCCGGCTTTTAAGGGCTGTTTTCGTATCAACATCTTTATGGATACTTTTGCGAATAGGCGGCGCGTTATTGTCTCACATGGACAATGAGAGATACCACATTGTGACATCTCAGACCATACAGGGGTTTTTCATGGCTATCATCCTAGGTTGCATCCTGTACCCTTTATGGAAAAAAGAATCAGTGGACCAAGCGATGTGAGCTTCCGCTATACGGAAGGGACGCTCGCGCTCGACGGCGTTTGCATGAAAGTGCGCGAATCTTCGTTCACCGCGCTGTTAGCCGCTGACCATAGGCGAGGCGCGTAAACGGTTTCTGGAGCTTATACCGGATGGCGTGTTTACAGGACGCAAGAGCGATGACACAGCGCGGGACGCTTAGGGAAGGCTACACCACCGGCTCCTGCGCGGCGGCGGGCGCAAAGGCGGCGGCCATGGCGCTATGTGGCTCTCCGGTTCCGGCGATGGTTGAGATACCCTTGCGTAACGGCGGAAGGGCGCAATTGCCCGTGACAGATATAACGCTAAACGATGCCTACGCCACAGCCTCGGTGGTGAAGGATTCTGGCGACGACCCGGATATCACCAACGGCGTGACGGTCATTACAACAGTCGCGTGGGCGCTGGATGGGGATATCGGTTTTTCCGCTGGCGACGGGGTTGGAACGGTGACAAAAAAGGGACTCAGCGTTGCGCCGGGCGAGCCAGCCATCAACCCCGGCCCGCGCGAGATGATCCGCGCCGCCGTTAGGGAAGTGACGCAGAGACCCGTTCGCGTGACGGTTTCCATACCGGGCGGGGTGGAGCTGGCGCAGAAGACGTTTAACCCCAGGCTTGGAATAGCAGGAGGGTTGAGCGTGCTTGGAACCACGGGTATAGTGCGGCCTTACAGCCATCCTGCGTTGCGCGAGTCCCTCAAATGCGCGCTGAACGTTGCGCTGGCGGGAGGGTTGAAACATGTTGTCTTTACGGCGGGAAACATCGGCACGAACGCCGCAGTGAAAAAGCTGGGAGCGACGCCAGAGAAAATCGTCGAGGTCAGCAACGAGTGGGGTTACATGCTCGACCTTCTCGCGGATTACGATATCGAAGGCCTGCTGGCCGTGGGGCATCCGGGCAAGCTTGTGAAACTGGCCGGTGGCGAATGGGATACCCACTCGTCGCGTTCCGGAAGCGCCATGCCGTATGTAATGGATACGGCGCGCAAAACGCTGGGCGTGACGCCGCCTCCATCTAATACCGTCGAAGGGATTATCGAAAGTTTTGAGGGTGCCCAGCGGCTTGCGCTGGGCAACGCGCTGGCTCAGGACGTGGCTACGGCGATAGCCAAAAGAACGAAAGGGAAGTTTACGGTATGCGCGGCGCTGGTGAACATGAAGGGCGAGGTCACGGGGTTGTGCGGGAATATCGTTGAATGGCTGTAAAAGAGTTGATAACGATCATAGGTTGCGGCCCCGGTTCGGCGGAGTATCTGACGCAAGCGGCGAGACAAGCGGCGGGAGAAGCCGATTTCATGATCGGGTCGAAGCGGTTACTTGCGTTGTTTCCCGAAGTAGCTTGCGAAAAAGTGGCCGAAGGCGCGGATACCGCAAAGGTCATAAAGGAAATCGAGGCGCGGCTGGGGAAAGGTAAAATAGCGGTTCTTGTAAGCGGCGACCCTGGATTGCACAGCCTTGCGCGGCCTGTGATCCAGCGGTTTGGCGCCGCAAAATGCCGCGTAGCGCCGGGCATAAGCTCCGTCCAGCTCGCTTTTGCGCGGATAGGTTTGGAGTGGAGTGACGCCAAAATAATCTCCGCCCATTCCGCTGATCCTGCGATGGATTTCACCTCGCTATGCGCCGAGAATAAAATAGCCGTGTTGGGCGGCAGAAAGGAATCCGCCGTATGGGTGCGAAGGCTTGCTGAGAAACTGGATGATGACCGCGCCATATTCGCGCTCGAAAACCTTAGCCTTCCCAACGAGAAGGTGCATGAGGTCAAACCGTGTGAACTAGATGGAGGGGAGTACGCCTCCATGACCATCTTCCTCATTATCAGAAGGGGCTTGATAAAATGAACGCCGGAACACTGTATGGAATAGGGGTGGGGCCTGGCGATCCGGAGCTTATGACCGTAAAAGGAGCGCGGCTATTGGCCTCCGCCAAACACGTCTTCGTCCCAAAGGCCCGGATAAAAGAAGACAGCCTCGCCCTCGATATAGCGGGCCGTTACATAGGCCCCGCTGTTGTGCATGAGTTGGTCTTCCCGATGACAACCGATAAGGCCGAACTTGCGCGCAAGTGGGACGAAGCGGCGCAGGCTGTCGCGGAAGTTCTCGTTAAAGGCGAGGACGCCTGCTTTGTGACGCTGGGCGACCCCCTGCTCTACTCCACATATATTTACCTTATCCGCGCCCTTTCAAAGGCCCTGCCGACAGCGCGTATCCACACAGTGCCCGGCGTCACGGCGTTCAGCGCGGTGGCGGCGCTCACCAATCAACCGGTAGGCGAGGGCAAGGAACCTGTGACCATCATCCCTGCTGGCGACGATCTGGATTCAATCCGTCAGGCCGTCAATGGCGAGGGAACTGTGGTGTTGATGAAGGTTGGCAAGAGGCTCAACGGGATTCTGGATATAATTGAAGAGGCAGGCGCCATAGATAACGGCGTGTTCGCCGCTTACGCCGGACAACCGGGGGAACGGATCGAGACGAATCTGCGCAGTCTGCGGGATAGCAATGAGGAGACCGGGTACCTCTCCACTATCATCGTGCATACGAGGAAAAAGAAATGAGGGTGACTTTTATAGGAGCCGGGCCGGGCGACCCGGAACTGCTGACGGTAAAAGCCAGGCGGCTTATAGAGACATGCCGTTGCCTCATCTACGCCGGTTCGCTTGTGAGCGATGAAGTCGTTGCCCTTGCCCCTTCTGGCGCCGAGCGTCACAACTCCGCCGAAATGAGCCTTGAGCAGATAGTTGAAGTTTACAAACACGCCAAAGAGAACGGTATGGACGTGGCCCGTCTCCACACCGGAGACCCATCGTTATACGGCGCCATACTGGAACAGATGAACGAACTGGACGCGCTGGGTATCGAATACGATGTTGTTCCCGGCGTCAGCTCGTTCCAGGCCGCCGCCGCCGCGTTGAAAATTGAATTGACCGTGCCGGAAAAATCCCAGGCGGTGATTATCGCCCGGAACGCAGGCAGAACCCCCGTTCCTGCGCTACAAGAGCTGGAACAGTTGGCGAAAAGCGGGGCCACGCTCTGCGTTTTTCTCTCTGTACAGGCGATAGGTGAAGTGGCGGAGAAGTTGACGCCGCATTATGGCGCTCAAGCTCCGGTGGCGGCGGTATATCGCGCCTCGTGGCCAGACCAGAAGATTGTCACGGGAACGTTGGCGGATATCGCCGGGAAGGTTAAACAGGCGGGCATCGGCAATATGACGATAATCATCGTCGGCCCGGCGCTGGAAAGGGCGCAGACCGCCAGCAAGCTGTACGATTCATCGTTCACCCACGCGTTTCGGACAGCTGTGCGGTGAAGACTGCTTTCATAACCCTGTCGAGGGAGGGCGCTAACCTTTTTACCCATCTGCGCGGGAGCTTTGCGGACTCGGATTATTTCACGCATGAAAAGGTTGATGGGGTCACGCTAGGGGAACGGTTCTCCAAAGTGGTAGACCTTACGGCGCAGGTATTCGATAAATACGAGGGGCTTGTGTACATCGCCCCATGTGGCGCGGTGGTGCGGGCTATCGCCCCTTTGATCCGCAATAAGGAAGACGACCCCGCCGTTGTGCAGGTGGACGTGGGTGGAAGATGGGCGGTGAGCCTGCTTGGCGGACACGAAGGGCGAGCCAACGAGCTGGCCGTGGCGGTGGCCAACGCAATCGGGGCCGAGCCTGTGATATCAACCTCCACCGAAGCGTCGAGGAACATCATCGTGGGAGTCGGTTGCAGGCGCGGTATGACGGCGGATCGGATAATCGTCGCCGTGAAAAGCGCTATCGCCGAGGCAGGTGTCGCGCTAGACCGTGTGCGTTACATCGCATCGGCGGATGTGAAAGCCAACGAGCCAGGATTGATCGAGGCCGCGCGGACGCTGGGCGTTGCGTTGAGGTTTATCGCCTCTGATGAAATAAGGGAGTCAACACGGGATTTCGACAAGTCCCGGTTTGTGGAAAAAAGTGTGAACTTGCCAGCGGTGGCCGAACCGGCCGCATTGCTGGCGGGAAGGAGGGCATCATTAATACTGAAGAAAAAAGCGTATCAGGGAATAACGGTGGCGATAGCGCGGGAGCGCTCTTTGTCGTTGGAATAGGCCCCGGCGGGCGCGAAGACCGCACATTCCGCGCGGAAAAAGCCATCGCCTCGTGCGACGTGGTGGTGGGATACGGCAGGTATCTGGACAACGTGGCCGACCTCACCGCTGGCAAGGAAATCATATCCTCCGGCATGACCAAGGAGGCCGACCGGTGCCGCATTGCATTGGAAAAAGCGGCGCAGGGGAAAAAAGTGGCCCTCGTTTCGTCCGGCGACGCGGGTGTGTACGGCATGGCTGGACTGGCGCTGGAGCTTATGCGGGAAAATGATTACCGTATCGCAATAGATATAATACCCGGCGTTTCCGCCGCCAACGCCGCCGCCGCGCGGCTTGGGGCGCCGCTTATGCTCGATTACGCGACCATCAGCCTTAGCGACCTGCTGGTCCCGTGGGAGATGATCCGCAAACGGTTGGAAGCCGCCGCCGCCGCCGATTTCGTGACAGCCTTGTACAACCCAAGAAGCAAAAAGCGCGTTGGGCAATTGGCCGCCGCCGCCGATATTTTCCGCAAACACAGGCATGGCTCCACACCAGTCGGCGTTTGCGAAAGCGTGGGGTATGACGGCGAGGAGAAAATAGTCATCTCCGACCTGGATCATTTCCTTGACGAGCAGATAGGCATGATGAGCGTCGTTATCATCGGCAATACCGAAACGTTCAGTCACGATGGCTGGATGGTTACTCCGCGCGGTTACAGGGGGAAACGGTTTTGATACTCCTGCTTGGCGGAACCAGCGAGACAATGGGCATCGCCACTGCGTTTGCGGAGGCGGGCTGGCGCACGCTTGTCTCCACGGCCACCGACAATGAACTGGACACGGGAAACCACCCTCTTATACAGCGGCGGGCGGGGCGTATGACGAAAGATGCGATGGCCGATCTTGCGCGGGAGACTGGGGCGATGGTCATCGTGGACGCCACCCACCCCTACGCGCTGGAGGCGAAAGTCACGGCGACAGCGGTATCCGCCGATACGGGCATCCCATACATATCCTTCATGCGGCCCGGAATCCGCTACGATTACGAGCTCATCCATTTTGCCGATGATCACGAAGAGGCCGCTGTTTTGGCTTTTTCGCTGGGCCGCCCGGTGTTGCTTACCACCGGGTCACGCAACCTTCTCCCATACGCTCGTGAACGGAGCAGAACAGGCATTCGGATGGTGGCGAGGGTTCTGCCGCATCCGGAATCGTCTCTGGCTTGCCATGCGGCGGGACTGAGCGAAGACGAGGTGATAACGGGGCGCGGCCCGTATTCCGTGGATGAAAACGTGGAGGTTATCCGGCGGTATGGCGTCGGCGCCATCGTCACCAAAGAAAGCGGCGCGGCCGGCGGCGTGCCGGAAAAGGTCGAGGCGGCGCGGCGTGAAGGTATCCACGTCATCATGGTGGAACGGCCAGCCCCGCCAGCCAGCGATGCGACCGCAAGCGTTGATGAACTGGTGGCGGCTGTGCGGCGTGTCATGGATGCGAAACGATGACGGATAAAACGGCGCGTTGCGTGGCTGTGTTCGGCACGGGGTCGGACGTGGGCAAAAGCCTGTTGGCCGCCGGGCTATGCCGGATATTCAGCGATGAGGGCCTGCGCGTGGCGCCGTTCAAGGCTCAAAACATGTCGAACAACTCGTATGTGACATCAGAGGGCGGGGAGATTGGCCGCGCCCAGGCGGTGCAGGCGGAATGCGCCAGGGCCGAGCCGAGCATACACATGAACCCGCTATTGCTCAAGCCTAGCGGAGCCAGCGTGTCGCAGGTTGTGCTACGCGGCAAGGCGGCTGGCAACGCCACTTCGGAGGATTTCCGCCACCTTCGCGCGCGCTATTTCGGGGAAACGGTGAAAAGCCTGGAGATATTGCGCTCCTCAAATGACGTTGTGGTGATAGAGGGCGCCGGTTCGTGCGCGGAAGTGAACCTGCGAGGATACGACATCGCCAATTTCCGCACGGCCACGGCATGTGGCGCCCCGGTCATCCTGGTGGCGGATATAGATCGCGGCGGCGTGTTCGCGCAAGTTGTAGGGACGCTTGAACTGCTGGAGAAAAGCGAGCGGGCGATGGTAAAAGGAATTATTATTAATAAATTCCGGGGCGACATGACCCTGTTCGACGAAGGGCGGCGGTTCATCGAACAAAAAACCGGCGCGCCTGTGCTGGGAGTGGTTCCGTTCGCCCATGATATTGATATAGACGCGGAAGACAGCCTTGAGCTGGACTCGGCGGTGACGCGGTGGGCGTCTCCCGTCGGGAACCGGATTAACATCGCCGCCCTGCGCCTTCCGCGCGTCGCAAACTTCACCGACCTTGCGCCCCTGTTCCGCCATCCGGCGGTAAATCCCGTATGGCTACACCGCGTCGCGCCGTTGGATGGGGTTGACATGCTGATCCTGCCCGGTAGCAAGAACACACGAGCCGATTTGCGGTGGCTTGCGGAATCCGGCTGGCGCGACGCTATCATCGCTTACGCCAAACGTGGCGGACGGATCCTTGGAATCTGCGGCGGTTATCAGATGCTTGGGCAAACCGTGGATGACCCCGATGGCGTGGAGTCTGCGCCTGGGTCAACCCCCGGCCTGGGTTTGCTGGATGTCCGCACGGTGATGGGGCGTGAAAAACGGCTTGCCAAAGTCCGGGCGAAGTGGCTTGCCACCGGTTGCGCGCTCACCGGTTACGAGATACACATGGGAGTCACCGAACTCGGCGGCGCATCCGCAGTAATGGAGATTTACGATGGCGAGCAAACGCGGCTTGATGGCGCGATGGCGCCAGACGGAAAAGTGTGGGGGACGTACCTTCATGGGTTGTTTGACGAGCCGGAATTTCTCGATACGTTTATCTGCGGTTTTGGCAAACCTTTTGACGGGATAGCCAGCCAGCCATCGGCGTTTGCGTACCGGCAGTCGCAATACGACAGGCTGGCGAGACATTTGCGCGAACATATCAACATCGAACTGCTTTTAGAAATAGCAGGTATCAACACGGATTCGACAAACATGCCCGTCGCAACAGCCATTATCACTGGGGTTACTGGAACATCGCTATGAGTGAGAATGAAGAACGCGGGCTTACCGTGATATTCACAGGCCCCGGCAAAGGCAAAACCACCGCCGCGCTGGGAGTGGCGTTCCGGGCGCTTGGACATGGTTACCGGTGCAAAATAATCCAATTCATCAAATCGAACCGCAATACCGGCGAACTTATGCTGGCCGAGCGTCTGGCCCCGCAGATGGAGATCGTGCAGACAGGGTTGGGATTCACCTGGCTAAAAGGGCATACGCCGGAAGAACACCGCGAGGCCGCGCAAGCTGGCCTGCGGCTGGCGCAAGAGGTTTTGGAGCGGGGAGATTGCAAGGTTGTAGTGCTCGACGAGATACTCTACGCGCTGGGAAAAAGCCTTGTCACGCTTGATGAGGCGCTTGCTCTCATCGGTAAAAAACAGCCTCACGTCCATCTTATTCTCACAGGCCGCGGCGCCCCGCCGGAGCTTGTGGCGATGGCGGACATAGTGACCACGATGGAGGCGGCCAAACATCCCTTCCAGGCAGGTATCCCGGCGCAAAAGGGGCTGGATTTTTAGCCGCGATTCCGAAGTTGAATGCGCGTGGTCGCTTTTGCCGCTTCCCCGTGGCCGCCTGGGGCTGTTGCCCAAATAATGAACCTAATCGGCCTTTATTTGTGAATAATACGACCTAACTGCGATTAAAGACCGGGGTCAGGCGACCCTGGCGATGCGGTGAAATATCGTCACGAATAACCTGTCAACCCCCGTTCCCTGATCTTTTCCGTGACCTGGCGCACGTCCTGCGCGCGGTCTTTGTGGCAAACGAGGATCGCATCGTCCGTCTCTACGACTATCACGTCGTCAAGGCCCACAATCGCCACAAGCCGCTTGGCGTTGTGGACATACGCGCCTGTCGAGTCTACGGCGATCAGGTCCCCACGCGCCCGGTTGCCTTCGGCGTCGGGTGGGACAATGTCGTACAGGGACCGCCACGAGCCAACGTCGCTCCATCCAGGATCGGCGACGGCGGCGATGACCCTGCCTTCCGCCCCGGCGCGCTCCATTACGGCGTAGTCTATGGAAATGGAGGCGAGCGACGGATACGTCAGGGCCATCAGGCCGTCAAACTTCGCTGTCCCGA
>Ga0315281_10003634_pt1 | contig 22575 bp, 21 predicted proteins | sample YL17G07_0_MG_FD_204540 | JGI IMG/M metagenome (GOLD analysis project Ga0315281, IMG submission 204540) | Sediment microbial communities from Yellowstone Lake, YNP, Wyoming, USA - YL17G07_0 | ecosystem: Environmental > Aquatic > Freshwater > Lake > Sediment | place: USA: Wyoming | collected... | reverse complement strand
GAACGTCACGCTCTCCACGCCGCCCCGAACGACCACGTCCGTCAGGAGGTCGCCGAGCTCGTTACCGTCTGACCGTCAACCCGAAGACCGCCGTCGAAGTTCCACGACGATGCGGGCATCCTCAGCCGCCGTCCGAGCGTTCAGTTCCCCCTTGACAGGACGGCCGGGGTTTCTCAACTTCGCCGCTACTTCGGCCCTGTCCCGCCTACAGACGTTCGGGTAGGACAGGCCCATCGAGCGCGCCGGAGCTCCCTGCCGGCGGCGGCACGCGACGGTCGCGCAGGTACGCGGCGAGCGCGGCGACGGCGACCGACAGGAGGCCGCCGGTGACGCCGAGCGAGATCTCGACGTCGGCGAGGTTCCAGACGTACGCCGGCGTGTGGATGAAGTCGGGAACGCCCCGGCTCCAGATCAGGCTCGAGACGCCGTTGCCCAGCACGCCGCCGGCCAGGAGGCCGACGCCGACCCAGGTGCCCCAGAGGCGGCCGATGCCGTGCCGCTGCGCACCCTTGGTGAGCAGGTACGTGACCGCCACGGCCATCACCGTCATCAGAATCCGAAGCACGAGCATCCCGGGGCGGTCGTTGTAGACGACGACCTTGCCGTCGACGTCCCACGCGACGGCGAGCGCCTTGCTGCCGAGGTCGGCGGCGAGCGCGAGCACGAACGACAGCCCGCCGGTGACGACGGCGCGGTCGAAGGGGATCGTGCTCGTGAGGAAGCCGCGCATCTCCGCTTGGATATCGGCGCTCCGTCACGCGGGCTTGATCGTCGCCGGGCGGTCCCTGCCGGGCACGTTGGTAGCCTTGCGCTTCCTCATGCCCATCTACGAATACCGGTGTCCGACGGGACACACGTTCGAGCGCTTCCAGTCGATGACTGCGCCTGCGCCCGAGCAGTGCGACCTCTGCGGCGTGAGCCCCGTCGAGATCGTGCTCTACCCGGTCGCGGTGCACTACAAGGGCTCCGGGTTCTACTCGACCGACTACGGCAAGAAGGGCCAGGCGGCCGCGAAGAAGGACGGCGGCGAGTCCGGCTCGTCGTCCGGCGACGCGAGCTCGTCCTCGAGCGACTCGTCGTCGAAGAGCGACTCGCCGGCGAAGAGCGACTCGCCGGCCAAGAGCGACTCGTCCTCCTCGGCGAAGACCGAGAAGAAGAGCTCGAAGGACTAGCCCCGGCTCTACTTGAAGGTCTCGTTGCCCGTCACGCAGCCGGGCCCGTACGGGCCGGAGCCGGGCGGCGGCGGCTGCGGCGCCGAGTTGCCGATCACCATCTGGATCACCGAGATGTTCTCCTCGGTGCCGGTGATGTACCCGTCGCCGTAGTCCTTGCCGCCGAGGCGGCAGTGCAGCGTCGTGCCGGCGCGGAACTTCACCCACGCGAGCTGCACGAACTGCAACGTCGAGAGGTCGGTGGCGATCGGCGAGAGCAGCTTGCCGCCGCTGAACGGCAGGCGGAAGAAGGTCGAGGCGCTCGCGAGCTTGCTCAGCGTCTGCTGCATCACCTGCTGCTGGCGCAGCACGCGCGTCACGTCGCTGTCGGCCGGGTTCAACCGGTTCTCGCGGATGCGCGAGTAGATGAGCGCACGATGCCCGTTCATGTGCTGTACGCCCTTGCGGAAGCGCCAGCCGGGCCAGGCGGCGCAGCGCGCCTGGGACGAGTAGGGGCAGTCGAAGCGGTTGGAGAGGATGGGCTCCGGCACGTTGACCTCGATGCCGCCGACGCCGTCGATCAGCGCCTGGAAGGCGCCGAAGTCGACGACCACGACGTGGTCGATCGGCAGCCCGGTGAGCTGCGCCACCGTCTTGATCGCGAGCTTCGGGCCGCCGATCTGCATCGCGGCGTTGATCTTCGACTCGCCGTGGCCCGGGATCGACGCGCGCAGGTCGCGCGGGATCGAGACGAAGACGAGGCGATGCCGGCTCGGGTCGGTCCGCAGCAGCATCATCGAGTCGGAGTGCTGGTCGGAGCTGCGCCCGGCCTGGCCGTTGTCCGAGTGGTCGGTGCCGAGCAGGAGGATGTTCGACGCGTTCGAGAGCAGCAGCCCGTTCTGCGGATCGAGCGCCGCCGCCGTCCCCGCCGGCAGCCGTGCGTTCGCGGCCACGACGCCGCTCCGGATCGAGAAGTAGCCCGCGACGCTCCAGAGGACGAGTGCGAGGAGCACGACGGCGAGCGTGAGCGGGAGCCAGCGGCGCCACGTCCAGCTCGTGCGCCGCCGGCGCCCGGAGCCGCCGCCGTCCCCGGGGAGGGGCTCCTGCCGCTTCGGCTCGCGCTCGCGCGTACCGGCTCCTGCGAGCGGGACGTTTCCCTTGGTACGGCCGCCGCGGTAGACCTTGTACGGCTTGTCTCCGGGGGCCGGCATTCGGCGGGTTACGGTACCCGCTGAGGGTGAGCGGCAGTCACGCGATCGGCGTCGACCTCGGCGGGACGAAGATCCTGGCGGGCGTCGTCACGCGGTCGGGCGAGATCCTGCGCCGGCACGAGCGGCCGACGCCGCACGACTCGCAGCAAGCGGTGCTCGCGGAGCTCGAGGCGGCGGTCGTCGAGCTGCTCGACGACGAGGTCGCGGCGATCGGCTTCGGCATTCCGTCGCCGATCGACCAGCCGCGCGGCGTCGTCGTCGAGTGCCCCAACCTCCCGCTTGCCGACGTCCCGCTGCGCGAGCTGATGCACACGCGCTTCGACCTGCCGGTCGGCCTCGACAACGACGCGAACGCCGCCGCGATCGGCGAGTGGCGCGCGGGCGCGGGGCGCGGCGTCGACGACCTCGTGATGCTGACGATGGGCACCGGGCTCGGCGGCGGCGTGATCAGCGGCGGCCGCCCGTTCCGCGGCTCCAGGGGCGGCGGCGCCGAGCTCGGTCACGTCGTGATCGTCCACGACGGGCGGCCGTGCCAGGGCGCGTGTCGCGGGCGCGGCCACCTCGAGGCGTACGTCACCGGGCTCGCCGCGACGGCCGCCGCGCGGGAGGCGTTCGGCCCGGCCGCCGACGCGCACCGGCTCATCCGCCTCGCGGACGAGGGCGACGAGACCGCGCGCGCGATCCTCGCCGAGATCGGCGGCTACCTCGGCTCCGGCATGGGCTCCTTCGCGAACGTCTTCGAGCCGGACCTGATCGTGATCGGCGGCGGCTTCGGCGTCGTCGCGTGGGACTACGTGATCCCGCACGCGGAGGAGGCGATGCGGCGGGAGGCGCTGCGTCCGATGCGCGATCGCGTGCGCGTCGTGCGCGCCGAGCTCGGGACCGCGGCGGGCTCGATCGGCGCGGCGTTCGTCGCGTTCGAGGCGCTCGACGCCGGGTCGTGATGCCGCTCACCGTCTGCGCCACGCCGATCGGCAACCTCGACGACGTGACGCTGCGGCTGCTCGCGGAGCTGCGTGCAGCGGACGTCGTCCTCTGCGAGGACACGCGGCACACGCGCGGGCTGCTCGAGCGGCACGGCATCGAGGCGCGGCTCGTCTCCTACCACGAGCACAACGAGGCCGCCCGCACGGCGGAGCTGCTGCCGCGGCTCCAGGCGGGAGAGCGCGTCGCGCTCGTCTCCGACGCGGGCATGCCGTGCATCTCCGACCCGGGCGCGCGCATCGTGCAGGCCGCGCTCGACGCGGGCGTCGCGGTGACGGTGCTGCCCGGGCCGTCCGCCGTCGAGACGGCGCTCGTCGCGTCGGGCCTCGCGGGCGGCAGGTACGAGTTCCTCGGCTTCCTGCCGCGCGGCGAGAAGGCGCTCGCCGGCGTGTGGGAGGAGCTGCGCGGCCGGTCGTGGCCCGCCGTCGCCTTCGAGTCGCCGCGGCGGCTGCCGGCGACGCTGCGCTCGCTCGCGGACGCGGACCCGGAGCGGCGCGTCGCGGTGTGCCGCGAGCTGACGAAGCGCTTCGAAGAGGTCGTGCGCGGCACGGCGGCCGAGCTCGCGGAGCGGTTCGCCGAACCGCCGAAGGGCGAGATCACGCTCGTCGTCGGCCCGGCCGCGGCCACAGGCTCGGAGCCCGCCGAGGACGACGCGCTGGCGGCCGTGTCGGAGCTCGTCGACGCCGGCGTGCCGCGGAAGCGGGCCGCCGAGATCGTCTCCCGCCTCACCGGCGTCGCGCGCAACCGGCTCTACCGCGGCTCGCTGTAGTCCGTTTTGACAACAGCCGGAGCCGCTGCTACCGTGCCCGGCTCGTTGACAATCCTGACAACAGAGGCGGTGATCTCATGCCCGCGCCAATGCGCGGAATCGCTCCGCTCGTCGTCCTCCTCCTCCTCCTGCTGTGGGCTCCGCCGGCGGGGGCGTGGACGTGGCCCGTCGCCGGGCCCGTGCTCCAGGGCTTCTCCTTCGACCACGCGCACCCGTACGCCGCGGGGCAGCACCGAGGCGTCGACGTCGGCGCGGCGCAGGGCGCGCCGGTGCTCGCGCCCGCGGCGGGAGTCGTGAGCTTCGCGGGCACGGTGCCGACGAGCGGCAAGACGGTCACGATCGAGACGCCCGACGGCCTCTCGGTGACGCTCACGCACCTCGGCTCGATCGCGGTCGCGCGCAACGCGGCCGTGGCCGAGGGGGCGGTCGTCGGGACCGTGGGGCCGAGCGGCACGCCGGAGGTCGACGGTCCATACGTCCATCTCGGCGTGCGCACGCTCTCCGACGCCCAGGGCTATCTCGACCCGCTCGGCTTCCTGCCGGTGCTGCCGCTGCCCGTGCCGGCTCCCGCCCCGGTGGAGCCGCCTGCGGTGGTCGCGCCGCCTGCGGTGGTCGCGCCGCCTGCGGTGGTGGAGCCGCCTGCGGTGGTGGAGCCGCCTGCGGTGGTGGAGCCGCCTGTGGTGGTGGAGCCGCCTGTGGTGGTCGAGCCGCCTGTGGTGGTGGAGCCGCCCGCGGTGGTGGAGCCGCCTGTGGAGGCCGCGCCGCCCGCGGTGGTGGAGCCGCCTGCGGCCGCCGCGCCGCCCGCGGCGGTCGAGCCGCCGCTTCCGGCGGCGCCGGGCCTCGAGCCGCAGCCCGCGCCCGTCGAGTCGCCGGGCGCGCCGCCGGAGCCCGCCGCGCCGGAGCCTGTACCGGCCGACGGCACGGCCGACCTGCCGGACGTGCCGCTCGGCCAGGCGCTTGCCCCCGCTGCCGCTCCGAGCGAGTCCCCGGCGGTGGGCGCCTCGCCGGCCCTCACGACGTCGCCCCGCCGGTCGAGGCTGCTCCGGGTGCCCCAGCGCCGGCCGACCGCGCGCGGAAGAGCGACGGCTCCCGCTCGTGAGCCGGCCCGGGAGCGCCGGGCGAGCTCGGCTGGGCGTTCGCAGTCTGGGCGTCCGCAGCCCGTGCCCGCGCAGCGGCCGGGTGCGACCCGGCGGTCCGTCGGGCCGCAGCGCTCCGACGCCGAGCGCTCGCCGCGGCCCGCTCGCCTGCGGATGGCGCAACGGCGGCGTGTGCCGCCGCTCGCGGTGTGTCTCGCGGCGCTCGTCGCGGCGCTCGCGGCGGCCGCCGTGGGCCTGGCCCGCACGCGCCGCGGCAGGGTTCCGTCCACCCCGGTGCGCCGCCTGCACGCGGTTCCCCCGGTCGCGGAAGCGGCAGCTCCGACTGTCCCGCGGCGCGAGCGGCTCGTCGCATGAGCCGCTCGCTCCAGCCGGCCGGCGCAGGCCGGTCGCCCGGCGACGCGTCCATATCATTGTCGGATGCGCTTCTACCTCACGACGCCGATCTACTACGTCAACTCGACGCCGCACATCGGGCACGCCTACACGACGGCGATCGGCGACATGATCGTGCGCCACCACCGCCAGCGCGGGCACGAGACGTTCTTCCTGACGGGCGTCGACGAGCACGCGACGAAGGTGTGGCGCGTCGCGCGCGAACTGGGTCTCGAGCCGCAGGAGTACGCAGACCGCATCGCGGTGCCGTGGCGGGAGCTCGGAACGCGGATGAACGCGTCGATCGACTTCTTCATCCGCACGAGCGACGAGGGCCACAAGCGCTTCGTCCGGGACTTCCTCCAGCGGATGTACGACAACGGCGACATCTACCAGGACGTCTACGCCGGCCTGTACTGCGTCGGCTGCGAGGCCTTCAAGAACGAGGGCGAGCTCACGCCCGAGGGGCTCTGCCCCGACCATCTCGTGCCGCCGGAGTGGATCGAGGAGACGAACTACTTCTTCCGGCTCTCGGCCTACCGGGACAAGCTGCTCGCGCTCTACGACGAGCGGCCCGACTTCGTGCTGCCGGGCTTCCGCTCCAACGAGGCGCGCTCGTTCATCGAGGGCGGCCTCCAGGACTTCAGCATCTCGCGCGCCGGCCAGCCGTGGGGCGTGCCGCTGCCCTGGGACGAGACCCAGGTCGCCTACGTGTGGGCGGACGCGCTCATCAACTACCTGAGCGCGCTCACGTACGCGCGCGGTGACGAGGACCTGCGCGACACCTTTTGGCCCGTCGTCCACCACGTGCTCGCAAAGGACATCCTGCGCTTCCACTGCGTCTTCTGGCCCGCGATGCTCCTGTCCGCCGGCTACGAGCCGCCGCGCCAGCTGTTCGTGCACGGCTACCTGCTGCTCGACGACAGGAAGATCTCGAAGTCGCAGGGCAACACGCTCGATCCGCTCGACCTGATCGACGTCTACGGCGCCGACCCGATCCGCTTCTGGATGGCGCGCGCGATCTCGTTCGGCCAGGACGGCATCGCGTCCGCCGACGGCATCCGCGAGCGGTACGACACGGAGCTCGCGAACGATCTCGGCAACCTGCTCTCGCGCACGACGGCGATGATCGTCAAGTACCGCGGCGGAGCCCTGAAGCGCGTCGACGCCGAGCCCCCCGTCGACTTCGGCGCGCTCGCCGCCGACGTCGCGGCCCGGTTCGACGTCTTCGACGTGACCGGCGCGCTCGAGGTCGTCTGGGATGCCGTTCGCCGGCTCAACCAGTACGTCACCGTCGAGGCCCCGTGGCGGCTCGCGAAGGACGAGCAGCAGGCCGACCGGCTCGACGCCGTGCTCTACAACCTCGTCGACGGGCTCACCGCCGTCACCGTCGCGCTCCAGCCGTTCCTCCCCGAGACGGCGCCGAAGATCCTCGCCGCGCTCCGCCAGCCGGAGGAGCCGGCCTGGGAGCGTGTCCGGAACGGCTCGGCGGTCGAGGTCGCGGGCATCGAGGCCGCGCCGCCGCTCTTCCCGCGGATCGACCTGCCCGCCGCCGCTACGTGATCGACACGCATGCGCACCTCGACGCGCTCGACGACGACCCCGCGGACGTCGTCGCGCGCGCGCGCGACGCGGGCGTGACCCGGATCCTCACCGTCGGGACGACGCCCGCCGGCTGCCGGCGCGCGCTCGAGCTCGCGGACCGGTTCGACGGCGTCTTCGCGATCCTCGGCATCCACCCGCACGAGGCGGGGACGGCGACCGCTGCCGACGTCGCCGAGGTGCGCGATCTGCTCGCGCACCCGCGCGCCGTCGCGGTGGGGGAGACGGGCCTCGACTGGTTCCGCGACTACGCCCCGCCCGACGCGCAGAAGCGCCTCTTCGCGCAGCAGCTCGAGCTCGCCGCCGAGGCGGGGAAGCCGGCCGTGATCCACACGCGCGCAGCCGACGCCGACACGCTCGCGGCGCTCGCCGGCTTCTCCGGCCGCGTCGTGCTGCACTGCTTCTCCTCGCCGCACCTGCTCGAGCCGGCGCTCGAGCGCGGCTGGTACGTCTCGTTCGCCGGGAACGCGTCGTTCCCGAAGGCCGTCGACCTGCGGCTCGCCGCGACGCAGGTGCCCGCCGACCGGATCCTTGCCGAGACCGACTGCCCCTACCTCGCGCCGCAGCCGGTGCGCGGCCGGCGCAACGAGCCCGCGTTCGTCGTCCACACGCTCGCCGCGCTCGCGCAGGCGCGCGGCGAGGACGCAGGCGAGCTGGAGCGGCGGATCGAGCAGAACGCGGCCGAGTGCTTCGGGCTCCCGGCATGAGGGTCGCGCCCAAGAAGCAGCTCGGGCAGCACTTCCTCGTCGACGAGAACATCCTCGGGGTGATCGGGCGGCTCGCCGAGCTCGCGCCCGACGACGTCGTGCTCGAGATCGGTCCCGGCCTCGGCGTGCTGACGCGCTTTCTCGCGTCGCGCGTCGCGCACGTCCACGCGGTCGAGCTCGACACGTCGCTCGAGCCGTACCTGCGCGACGTGGGCGACAACGTGACGCTGCACTTCGGCGACGCGCTTCGGCTCGACCTCGCGGCGCTCGCCCCGGACGCGCGCAAGCTCGTCGCGAACCTTCCCTACAACATCGCCACGCCGCTGATCGCGGAGAGCCTCGGCGGGCTGCCGGCCCTCGAGCTGTGGTGCGTGATGGTGCAGCGGGAGGTCGCCGACCGGCTGTTCGCGGCGCCGTCGACGAAGGCGTACGGCGCCGTCTCGGTGCTCGTGCAGCTCGCCGCCGAGCGCACGGGCTTCCATCCGGTCTCGCGCACGGTGTTCCGTCCGCCGCCGAACGTGAGCTCCGCGCTCGTCGCGTTCCGCCGCACCGGCCTGCCGGACGACTTCCCGCGCGTGAAGAAGGTCGTCGCGGCCGCGTTCGCGCACCGGCGCAAGACGCTGCCGAACTCGCTCGAGCTCGCGGGCATCGCGAGCCGCGGGCGCGCGGTGGAGGCGCTCGCCGCGATCGGCCGAGAGCCTTCGGTGCGCGCGGAGGCGCTCGCCCCGCCGGAGTTCCTCGCGCTCACGGAAGCGCTGCGGTGAAAGCGCCCGCCCCCGCGAAGATCAACCTCGCGCTCGTCGTCGGCCCGTTGCGCGAGGACGGCAAGCACGAGCTCGTCACCGTGTACCAGCGCGTCGGCCTGGCCGACCGCATCGACGTGACCCCGGCCGCCGAGCTGCGCGTCGACGGCTTTCCCGGCGACTCGCTCGTCCGCGGCGCCCTCGAGGCGCTCGCCGCGCGCTCGGGCGTCGAGCCGCGCTGGCACGCGACGATCGAGAAGCGGCTTCCGGTCGCCGCCGGCCTCGGCGGCGGCAGCTCCGACGCGGCGACGGCGCTGCGCCTCGCGAACGACACGCTCAGCGAGCCGCTGCCGCCGGAGACGCTCCACGAGCTCGCGGCGGGACTCGGCGCCGACGTCCCGTTCTTCCTCGCCGAAGGCCCGCAGCTCGGGACGGGCGACGGGACGACGCTCGCGCCGCTCGACCTGCCGCAGGACTTCTGGGTGCTGCTCGTCCTCCCGCGCCGCGCGGAGAAGCCGTCCACCGCCTCCGTGTACGCCGCGTTCGACGAGCGCGACGGCGCCCGCGGCTGGGAGGAACGGCGCGACGCGCTGCTCGAGGCGCTCGCGCGCGTCCGCCGCCCGCGGGACCTCGCCGCGCTGCCCCTCAACGACCTCGCCCGCTCGTCGCTCACGGACGAGCTGCTCGCGCTCGGCGCCTTCCGCGCGGACGTGAGCGGAGCGGGCCCGACGGTGTACGGGCTCTTCCATCACAAGCCGGCCGCGGAGGCCGCGAAGCGTGCGCTGAAGCGGCCCGACGGCACGTGGATCACGGCTCCGGCCTGGTACGGTTGACCCGATGGTGAGCCACTCCACGCCGCTGGTCGAGCACGGGACGAGCAGGCCGGGGCGGTGGCTCCGGGCGCGGCGAAACCGCATCGCCCTGTCGATCGCGCTGGTCGAGGCGATCCTCGTCGCGATCTTCCACGACGTCACCCGCCTCACCGTGATCGCCGTCTCGGCGGTCGCCTTCCTCGTCTACTGGTTCGCGGGCCGGGCGTCGCGGTCGGACACCTTCCGCCAGGTCTCGTGGATCTTCGCCGCCTCGCAGCTGCTCGCAGTGATCGCCGCGATCCTCGCCTTCATCCTGCTCTGGACGGCCATTCTCGCCGCCTGCGTCTTCGCGGTGATCGCCCTCTTCTTCGTCGTCACCGACCGGCGCTAGCATGCGGTCCCCTTGGTGGGGCGTGGCCAAGCGGTAAGGCAACGGGTTTTGGTCCCGTGATCCCAGGTTCGAATCCTGGCGCCCCAGCCATTCTCACCTGACACACATGCCGAACGATCTCGCAGCAGTCGTACTGGCCGCCGGCCTCGGCACGCGCATGAAGAGCGCGACGCCGAAGCACCTCCATCCGCTGCTCGGGCGCCGGATGGTCGACTGGGTGATCGCCGCCGCGCGCGGCGCAGGCGCCGGCCGGGTCGTCGTGGTGGCCTCGCCCGACACCGCCGGCCTCTTCGACGGGGTCGAGGTGGCCGTCCAGCAGACGCCGCTCGGCACGGGCGACGCCGCGCGCTCCGCGCGACACGTGCTCGCCGGTGTGCGGGGCGACGTCCTCGTCCTGAGCGGCGACGTGCCGGCGCTCACGCCGGGGCTGCTCCGCGAGCTCGTCGAGACGCACCGCTCGGCCGGCGCGGCGGCCACCGTGCTCACGTTCGAGCCGGCCGACCTGCGCGCGTACGGCCGGATCGTCCGCGACGACCGAGGCGGGCTCGCGCGCATCGTCGAGGCCGGCGACGCATCCCCCGAGGAGCTCGCGCTCGGCGAGGTCAACTCGGGCATCTACGTCTTCCGGGCCGACAGGCTCTGGCCCGTGCTGGAGCGGCTCGAACCGCACAACGCCCAGGGCGAGCTCTACGTCACGGACACGCTCGGCCTGCTCGTCGGCGACGGGGAGGCCGTCGCAGTGCACACTGCACCCGTGCCGTTCGACGTCGAGGGGATCAACACCCGCGTGGAGCTCGCCGCCGTCACGGCCGCGCTGCGCGACCGCGTCAACGAGCGGCACATGCTCGCCGGCGTGACGATCGTCGACCCGGCCTCCACCTGGATCGAGCCCGACGTCGAGATCGAGGCGGATGCGACGATCCATCCGTTCACCGTGCTGCGGGGCGCGACGAAGATCGCGGCGGGCGCCGAGGTCGGGCCGCACGTCGTCGCGATCGACGCCGAGATCGGGGCCGGCGTCACGGTCGGGCCGTTCGCCTACCTCCGCCCGGGCACCGTGCTGGGCGAGGGCGCCAAGGCGGGGACGTTCGTCGAGCTGAAGAAGGCCCGCATCGGCGCCCGCTCGAAGGTCCCGCACCTCTCCTACATCGGCGACGCCGAGATCGGCGAGGATACGAACATCGCCGCCGGCAACATCACCGCCAACTTCCCGCACGAGAAGGGCAAGCCCAAGGGCACGACCCGGATCGGCAGCAACGTCAGGACCGGCGTCGACAATACGTTCGATGCTCCTGTCAGCATTGGTGACGACGCTTGGATTGCGGCGGGATCGGTCATCACCGATGATGTTCCGCCGGGCTCGCTCGCCGGATTCGCGCCACGCCAGGAAACCAAGGAAGGCTGGGTCTACGAGAATCATGGAAAGCCTGACGACGCCGTCTGAGATCGCGTTGCCGGGCCTGGAGGGGTCAGTGGTGAGCGAGCCGGATCCGGGGCACTGGATCGAGCGCGGTCCGCAGAAGCGGCTGATGGTCTTCTCCGGCCGCTCGCACCCCGAGCTCGCGGGGCAGATCGCCGACAAGCTCGGCCTGAAGCTCGGCGACATGGAGCTCGAGACGTTCAAGAACGACGAGACGTACGCGCGCTACGAGGAGTCGATCCGCGGCGCCGACGTCTTCCTCGTCCAGACCGGTTGCACGCCGGTCGACAAGAACCTGATGGAGCTGATGCTGATGATCCAGGCGGCGAAGCTCGCGTCGGCGAAGCGGATCACCGCGGTGGTGCCGCTCTTCCCGTATGCGCGGCAGGACCGCAAGGCGAAGCCGCGCGAGCCGATCTCGGCGCGCCTCGTGGCCGACATGCTCCAGCTCGCAGGCGCCGACCGCGTGCTCACGATGGACCTGCACGCCGGCCAGATCCAGGGCTTCTTCACGATTCCCGTCGACCACATGACCGCGCTGCCGCTCTTCGCGCGCCACTTCCGCGACCTCGGGCTCACCGGCCCGGAGATCGTCTCGGTCGCGCCCGACGAGGGCCGCGCGAAGATGGCCGTCCGCTTCGGAGAGATGATCGAGGCGGAGTTCGCGATCATGCACAAGACCCGTCCCGCGCGCGACCTGGTCGAGGTGACGGAGATCACCGGCCGCGTGCGCGACAAGATCGCGATCGTCGGCGACGACGTGATCATGACCGGCGGCACGCTGATCGCGAACGTCGAGGCGCTGCGCGAGAAGGACGTGAAGGGCGTGTACGTCTTCGCGACGCACGGCGTCTTCTGCGGCGGTGCGCTCGAGAAGTTCCACGACGTGCCGATCGACGGCATCGTCGTCACCGACACGGTGCCGATCAACAAGCTCGAGATGCCGAAGAACATGACGGTGCTGCCCGTCGCGCAGCTGCTCGCCGAGACGATCATGAACGTCTTCGCCGACGACTCCGTCTCGGCGATCTTCGGCGGCGAGAACCAGCTCTTCTAGTGAGAACGGCCTGGCTTAGCGGCTGGGCCGTTCTTTCTACCGCGACTTTCTACCGACCTCGCTTCCGATGAGCGAGGTCGCGGCGTCAGGCAGGGCACCGGCGTCAAGGCAGATTGGTCTCGATCTGCTAGCCGCAACGTCGAGATTGGATGAGCCGACCGGCGTTAAGCGCGGAAGCGGCCCAGTCGACTTCGCGCTCATCGCCTTCGCGGTACGAGGACGCCGCTTGTTCCGCGCGGCGTACAGGCTGCTCGATGCAACCGAGCCCGATGCCGCTAGCGCTCTGTTCCGTGTGATGAGCGAATACATGATTGTCGGCGGGTGGCTCGCGAAGGCGGGCGAGGAGAGAATGAATGCGTGGGCGATCAACGATCTCCGCGAACGCCGCCGGCCGATCCTCGAGATGCTCGAAGGCGATGACATCGCCGACGAGAACAGAGCCTCACTTGAGGCGGAACTTGCAGCCACCGAGGATGCGATTCGCAAATACGGCGTCAGCGGTGCGGCTCTGTCGAAGCGTGCGGCGGCAAAGGCTGGCGAGATGCCCGTACCCAGCTTGGAGCTCATGGCACGCGAGATCGGTGTGGGTTTCGCGTACTCGTTCGCCTATCGGCTGCAATCACAGACCGATGTTCACGCGACACCGCTAGCAATCGACAGCGTTTTCGAGGAGCCCGACGCGTCCGAACCGGGGCCGCGAATAAGACCGATTCCTCGTCACGCACTACAAGGTTTCGATCTCTATCTCGCGGGAGCCCATCTCCTCCTCGACATCCTTGGCCCGTTGTCGGAGCGTGTGCCGGAGCTCGACTGGAAGGACGCGCTACTCAAGATTCAAATGCGGCTTAGAGATAGCCGCGACGCAGACGAGTAGCGCCGAGTTGGCAGTCAGGCTGGATGCGACGGGATGCGTTGTAGGCGCTCGCGATGCGTTCCGGCATCATCCGTCTACTCAACCAGGCCACCTACGGACTGAACTTAAGTGTCCAAAGGCCGTCAGCCTCGACGGCAATCACGTAGGTGCCGGGCGGCAGTTCAGCATCCAGCAGTGTTTGCCCCTTGTAGTTCCCGATCTCGTTGACGAGCAGGTTCGTGCCACTGATGCTGCCGAAGCCGATGAGCCGCACGACGAAGTTCGATGTACCGCGGTGTGTCGCCGTCAAGATGGGCTGGATACTCCGCGTTGTTCTCACGACGATGGCTTGAGATCCCTTGCCTGAGAACGATCCGGTGATGTTCCGCCTCGCATCCGCCGGAACTGGTTGGTACAGGACGAGTTTCCAGGCTCCGTCGGCTTCGACCGCGATGCGATACGTGCCTTTGCGCGCATCGTCCCAGACGACGCGCCCGGAGTAGTTCCCGATCTCGTTCACGAGCAGTTCGGAAGATCCCCCGCCGACAATCTTGATGACGAAATTCTGCGAGCCGTTGTGGGCCGCCGCGACGATGAGCGGTCCGGTCGCGCGAAGGGTCGTCGTCAAGACTCTAGAGCCCTGCCCCTGGAAGACAGGTGGGCTTGGCTGAGCCGCTCGCGCTGACAGCCGAGAATGCGTTGCCGAATGGGCGACGGCGCTTCCGGTCGTCGCCGCCGCGAAGGCCATCGCCGCGATCAGCGATAGAGACGCCTTCGGCTTCCCCCACGCGCTGCGCAAGGAGAGCCGAGAGCTGCTGAATGCCGTGTGAGACATGTCTTGCTCTGAGAGATACCCGCGGGCCTACGCTAACACGGCTGCAAACGAACGCGCCATAACGGGCCGGACGGGACGGCACGGGCAGGGAACGGAGCGGGCCTCAAACCCGCTCCGTTCTGCACTTCGCACTACTGTCGGATACTTGGCGCCATACCGTCCCGCGAACCAGCTCTTCTAGCGTTCTGTCGCGCCCGTTCCTGATCGACACGGACACCGCGTCCGACGATGCCGTCGCGCTGCTGATGGCGCTCCGGCATCCGGGCGTCACGGTCGAGGCGATCACCGTCGTCGCCGGCAACGTGCCGCTCGACCAGGCGGTGCAGAACGCGCTCTACACCGTCGAGCGCGCGGGCTCCGGCGTGCCGGTGTACGCCGGCCTCTCCCGCGCGGAGCACAACGCGCAGCACGTTCACGGTCTCGACGGGATGGGCGACATCGGCCTCGACGTCCGCGGCCGCACCGCTGCGCACGGCGACGCCGTCGACGTGCTCGTCGACGCGATCCGCGCGCGACCCGGCGAGCTGACGCTCGTCACGCTCGGCCCGCTCACGAACGTCGCCGCCGCGTTCGAGCGCGCACCGGACGTCGCCGCGAAGCTCGACCGGCTCGTGATGATGGGCGGCACCTCCGACGCGGTCGGCAACGTCTCGCCCGTCGCGGAGTTCAACATCTGGGCCGATCCCGAGTCCGCGGCCGCCGTGTTCCGCTCCGGCGCGCCGATCACGATGGTCGGTTGGGACATCTCGCGCAAGTACGCAGTGTTCGCGGCCGACGACGCGGCCGAGCTGCGCGCGCTCGGCCCGCTCGGCGAGCTCAGCGTCGACATCCAGCGCACGCTCGTCGAGTTCGCGCTCGAGCACACCCGTCTCGCGGGCTTCGACCTCCCGGATCCGATCGCGATGGCGGTGGCGCTCGACCCCGCCGTCGCCACCGACGTGCGCCGCGTGCACGTCGCGGTCGAGCTGCGCGGCGAGCTGACGCGCGGCCAGACCGTCGTCGACCACGACTCGCGGTTCGGCGCCGCGAACGCCGACGTCGTGTTCGCCGCGTCGCGCGAGCGCTTCCTCGCGCTCCTGCACGACGCGCTCCGCTCCTAGCGCGCCTCCGCGACGCGCTCCGCGGCGAGGCGCTCCGCGGCCTCGGCCGGCGTGATCCCGTTCGCGTCCGCGTCGCGATAGAGCCGGCGCAGCGTGTCGCCGACGCCTGCGAGGCTCCGTTCGAGCTCGGCCTCGTCCCAGCCGAGCTCCTCGAGGCCGGCGAGCTGGAGCACGCCGCCCGCGTTGATCACGTAGTCCGGCGCGTAGAGGATCGCGGCCGCGTGCAACCGCGCCGCGTCCTCCGGCTCGACGAGCGGGTTGTTCGCCGAGCCCGCGACGATGCGGCAGCGGAGCGTCGGGATCGTCTCCGCGCCGAGCGTTCCGCCGACCGCGCAGGGCGCGTACACGTCGCACTCCGTCGTGAGCGCGTCGCGGGCGGGAACCGGCTCGCCGCCGATCTCCGCTGCGACCCGCCCGGCCAGCTCCTCGTCGACGTCGGCGACGAGGACGCGCGCGCCCGCCTCGGCGAGGTCGCGGGCGAGGTCGTGCCCGACGGCGCCGACACCCTGGACGAGCACGCTGCGGCCGTCGAGGTCGGGCGAGCCGAAGACGTGCTCGACACTTGCCCGGATGCCGTGCAGCACCCCGCGCGCCGTCCCTCGCCCGCTGTTGCCGCCGCGGCCGGTCGACCCGAGCACCCAGGGGCACGTCTCGGAGACGACGTCGAGGTCGGCCGGCGTGATGTTCATGTCGCCCGCCGTGCGGAACGTCCCGCCGAGCGAGGCGACCAGGCGGCCGTAGCGTAGGAGCAGCCGCCGCCGGGCCTCGCCCTCCGGCAGCTCGGGCACGGCGAGCACGGCCTTGCCGCCGCCGAGGGGCATGCCGGCGACCGCCATCTTCCTCGTCATCGCGCCCGAGAGGCGCATCGCGTCGGCGAGACCGTCGGCCGGCGCGGGGTAGACCCGCAGCCGGGTGCCGCCGCCGGCGGGGCCCCGCGCCGTGGAATGGACGCAGACGAACATCCAGGCGCCGCTCTCCGGGTCGTACCGGATCACCGCCTCTTCGCCGTCCCAGCGCCGGAGGAGCTCCTCGAACACACCGTGATACTGCAGGGTCGAGGCCGTTCTTCGCTACACTCGGCCGCCGGAATGGCTGGAGAACGCACAAAGCTGACGGTCACCAAGCGAGAGCACCTCGGCTCGCGCGAGACGCGGCGCCTGCGCAAGCGGGGCATCGTCCCCGGCGTGCTCTACGGGCGCGAGGAGCCGATCGCGATCGCCGTGGAGGCGCGCGAGCTTCGCCGCGCGCTCACCGGCAAGGCGGGCCTGCACTCCATCCTCGACGTCGAGATCGACGGCACGGGCGCGTCGCACGCCTCGATCCTCAAGGACTACCAGCTCGACAAGGTGCGGGGCGGCGTCACGCACGTCGACCTCCAGGAGGTGCGGCTCGACCGTCCCATCCACGCCTCGGTCGCCGTGCATCTCGTCGGCGGCGAGGACGCGCCGGGCGTGCGCGAGGGCGGCGTGCTCTCGCAGCCGCTGCGCGAGCTCAACGTCGAGGCGCTTCCGCTCGAGGTTCCGGAGCACGTCGATCTCGACGTGTCGCAGATGGGAATCGGTGACACGCTCCGCCTCGCGGACATCGTCGTCCCCGCCGGCGTGACCTTGCTCGACGACCTCGACACGGTCGCCGCGACCGTGACCGCGCCGACGCGCGAAGAGGAGCCCGAAGCGGGCGAGGCCGTCGAGGGCGAGGCTCCGGAGGGCGAGGGCGAGGCCGCTGCGTCCGCCGAGCCGGAGGCAGGCGCCTCCGGCGAATCCGGCGAGGCTTAGGTGCCTCCCCGGGGGTGCTTGCACTCCCGGATGGCGGCCTGCACGCTGCGCGATACCGCCCCCGGGTTCTTGCAAAGGCGCCCGGCCTGCGCTGCGAACCCGGGAACGGTCTCGCTTGGTGCAGGCCGTCCCCGGAAGCACCCTCACCCCCGGGGAGACACCTGATGCGGCTCTGGCCGCGGCGGCAGGGCTCCTCGCTCGACCTGCTCGTCGTCGGTCTCGGCAATCCCGGCCGCGAGTACGCCGGTCACCGCCACAACGTCGGGTACATGGTCGTCGACGAGCTCGCGCGACGGCACGGCGGCTCGTGGCGCTCGAAGTTCTCGGGCCGGCTGGCGGAGATCCGGCTCGACGGGCACAAGCTCGCGCTGCTGAAGCCGGAGACGTACATGAACGAGTCCGGCAGCTCCGTCGGCGCGGCGATGCGCTTCTTCAAGCTGGAGCCCGACGCCGTGCTCGCCATCCACGACGAGGGAGACCTCGAGCGTGGGCGGCTCCAGCTGCGCCTCGGCGGCGGGCTGGGCGGCCACAACGGCCTGCGCTCGGTCGCGTCGCACCTGAAGACGCAGGACTTCCTCCGGCTCCGCGTCGGCGTCGGCCGGCCCGGGCGGGGCGATCCGCGCCCGCTTGCGGACTACGTGCTCTCGAACTTCGAGCCGCACGACGACGTCGAGTCGCTCGTCTGGAACGCGGCGCAGGCGGTCGAGAAGCTCGAGGCCGAGGGCATCGAGCGCGCCCAGGCCGACGTCAACCGCCGCTAGCCGAACGTCCGGCGGCAAGCCCAGGCGCCGGTGGTCTGGTCGACGACGCGGGCGTTGCACGGCTCCCCGGGAGTCGAGCAGCTGCACCCCCTAAGGTCGCTCTCAAGCGCGCCGGTAACAATGACAAGTTGGTGTCAACGCTTGACAGCGTCCTCCTTTACTGACAGAAGTCCGCTCGCTGCTGTTGTTCTCCGAGAGGGGTCTGGGGTGTCTTCCGCGCGTTCGCTGGTTGTTCTGGCCGTGCTGGCGGTTGGGCTTGCGTTGGTTCCGTTCGCATCGGGTCGGGGTGCCGACTACACGTGCCCGCCGAGCTATGGGCCTGCTTGCACCCTGGACTTCACGATCACTCCGGTGGCGTTTGGGGATCCGAATGCGATGCCGCCGACGCACAACGGGACGGCGAAGTGGAAGATCACGCCCTGGACCACTGGCTGTCCGGGCGATGTCGTGGCTCGGCTGTTCAGCGGTGCGAATGCCGGCGCGTCGTGGAGTGAGAACCCCAGTGGCGGTTCGGACTACGTGTGGTATCAGGGCGCCAAGGATGGGACCGACTCGGTCTGGTTTCACATCGGCGTGTCGGGGTGTGCCGGCTCGCGGTTCCACGTCCGGGTGAACGGAATCCCGCAGCCGGATACGTTCACGCAGGGGGACCCGGACTCGTATCCGTACAAGACGTCGGTTGGGTGGGGCAGCAACCTGATGGACAACGGTGAGTGCGACGCTCCCTGGGCGCCGACGCTGAAGGTCAAGGGCAGCGAGTTCCGTCGCAGCTATCAGCGCCAGTGCGTCGACGATCCGATCAACGGCGGACTGGGTCGGTTCGAGACGCATGCGACGGACGCCTCGTTGCCGGCGGCCGGCGCCTCTTTCTCGTTCAACCGGTCGTACACGTCGGGCGATCCGTACGGCGGCGACCTCGGCTACGGCTGGCATGAGCCGTATGGGTCGTATCTCGTGATCAACACGAACTCCTCGCCGAACAAGGTGACCGCGTACTTGGGGTCTGGTCAGCAGATCTTGTTCACGAAGAATCCCGATGGTTCGTGGGCGTCACCGAGCTGGACGACGGCGAAGCTGACCTACGCGAGCAACGTGTACAAGATCGTGCAGACCGACCGGACGGTGTGGGCGTTCGACTCGAGTGGCGCTCTTCGCAGCGTCACCGACCGGAACGGGCAGACGGCGACGGTGTCCGGTTGGACGCACTGGCCGACGCAGGTGAGTTTGAGCAACGGCAAGATCGTGACGTTCACGAACGACTCGAGCGGCCGGATCACCAAGCTCACGCTCCCCGACGGCCGTTTCGTCTCCTACGCCTACAACGCTGCCGGCGAGTTGGCGTCGGTGACCGATCTGCGTGGCGGGGTCACGAGCTACACCTACGACGCGTACCACCGCCTCTTGACGCTCGTCGACCCGAACGGTCACACGGCTGTGACGAACGTCTACGGCGACTGGAACAGAGTCTCGCAGCAGACCGACGCGCTCGGTCACGCGACGACCTATGCGTGGACTCAGGACATCGGGACGGCGACCGCGACCGACCCGCGCGGCAACCGGTGGACTGACGTGTACACGGCGGACGGCCTGCTCGCCCGGGAGACCGATCCGCTGGGGAACGTCTCCTCGTACACCTACGACGCGGCCACACGCGACCCGCTCACCTACACCGATCCGCTGGGTCACACCGTCCAGCTCGGCTACGACGCCGCTCACAACTTGACGCAGACCACCCTGCCGGGCCCGATCACGACCAGTGCGACCTACACGGCGGGCGGCGAGCTGGCGAGCTCCACGAACGGCCGCGGCAACACGACCTCCTACACCTACGACGCCAGCGGCAACCCGACGCTGATCACCCAGCCGGGTGGTGCGACGATCGGGCTTGCCTACAACGCGAGCGGCCTGGTGACGGGCATCACCGACCAGGCCTCGAAGACGACCAGCTTCGCCTACGACACCTCCGGCAATCGCACCAGCGCGACCTCGCCGCTCGGGAACAAGACGAGCTACGGCTACGACTCATCGGGTCGGCGCACCTCGCTCGTCGATCCGCGCGGCAACGTGACCGGCGCGAATCCGAACGACTACAAGACGACTGCGACCTACAACGCCGCGAATCAGGTCGCGAGCGTGACCGACCCGCTCGGCCACGCCACGAGCTACACCTATGACGCGGTCGGCAACCTTACCGGCCGCACCGATCCGAACGGCCACCAGTGGCACTACGCCTACGACGCCGCCAACAGGCTCACGCAAGTCACCGCGCCCGACCTCTCGACCACGAGCTACGGCTACGACGCCGCCGGCAACCTGATCTCGCGCACCGACGCGAACGGCCACGCGACCACCTACTCCTACGACGCCGACAACCGGCTGATCGACATCGCCGACCCGCTCGGCCGCCACTGGGACCTCGGCTACGACGCCGACAGCAACCTCACAAGCCTCACGACCCCCTCGACCGGAACGATCAGCTACGCCTACGACGCCCTCGGCCGACGCACCTCGGCCAGCTACAGCGACAGCACCGCCACCGTCAGCGTCGCCTACGACGCCAACGGCAACCGCGCCTCGATGACCGACGGCGCCGGCACCCTCACCTACACCTACGACAACCGCGACCGGCTCACCCAGACCACCCGCGGCGCCGACACCTTCGCGTACACCTACGACCCCGTCGGCCGCGTCGCCTCGCGCACCTATCCAGACGCGATGAGCACCGCGTACGCCTACGACAGCGACGGCAGGCTCACCTCGGCGACCACGGGCGCCAACACGACCGGCTACACCTACGACCCGGCCGCCGAGCTCACCCAGACCACGCTCCCCAACGCCGTCGCGGAGACCTACAGCTACAACCACGCCGGCCTGCTCACCCAGCTGACCGACGGCTTCCGCAGCTTCACGTACGGCTACGACCCGGCCGGAAACGTCACCTCACGCCTGATCGACAGCACCGCCACAAGCTACGCCTACGACACACTCGACCGGCTCACCGACGCGACCGGCGCGACCACGATCCACTACGGCTACGACGCGGTCGGCAACCGCACCAGCCAGCAGACCGCGGCCGGTACGACCAGCTACAGCTACGACGCAGGCGACCAACTCCAGTCGACGACCGGGCCGTCGGGGACGACGAACTTCAGCTACGACGCGAACGGCAACCAGACGAGCGCCGGCGCCTGGACGTACGGGTTCAGCCTCGCTGGCGAGCTGACCACGGCCGGCAACGGCACCCTCGCGGCGAGCTATACCTACGACGGCGGCGGCAACCGACTGAGCTCCACGAGTGGCGGCTCGACGACCAGCTACGTCTGGGACGCGAACTATGCGTTGCCGCAACTCGCGCTCGAGCGAGACGTAAGCGGAGCGAGCCTACGCGCGTACACGTATGGGCTCGGTCGGGTCGGCATGACCACGTCGACTACGACGGCGTACTACAGCAGCGACGCGCTCGGCACGACCACCGAGCTCAGCGGCAGCGGCGGCTCGCTCCTAGGCCGCTACGACACGAGCCCGTTCGGCGACAACCCGACCAGCTCCAACGTCGACCCCTCCGTGGCTGGCAATCCGTTCGGCTTCACCGGCGAGTACCAAGACCCGACCACAGGCCTGTACAACCTCCGCGCCCGCCAATACGACCCCACGAGCGGCCGCTTCCTCTCACCCGACCCGCTCGGCCCGCAAGCCGGCGCCGGCATCTACGTCTACGCCGGCAACAGCCCAACCGGACAAACCGACCCAAGCGGACTCCGCCACACGCCCAGCTGTAGCCTGCTTTGTCACCTCGGTGGCGGGTACGTGAAGTGCCAAGAGCACCTGTCGTGCGCGATGGCGCTCCCGTTCCTCACCGCTGGCGCGGGAGAGGCTACCTTGGCCTTACGCGGCGAAACAGCTGCAGAAGAAGCGGCGGTCGCGCCCCGGTTGGGCTTCACCAGACACGGGGCGGACCGCCTCGCGGAGCGAGGCGTGCGAACTCCGGATGCCTTGGACGCGTTCCGTAATCCACTACGAACCGGGGAGATCGAATACGACGCTCTCGGACGCCCAGCACAGAAGCTCATCGGACAGCGAGCGACGTTGGTAATCAACCCGGAGACGAACCAGATCATCACCGGCTGGTCCACCAGCAGCGGACTCGCTGCGACGCTCCTTCGTCAAGCGGAGGGGGGAGGATGATCCGCCTCGATCGTGCCGACGTCGCGGTCGTGCTCAATCTCATCGATCTGCCCGACGGCCTACAACGCCAGCTAGCGGCCGTCGGGTCAGAAGGCATCAACCTCGATGACGATCAAGCCGAGGAACTGCTCGAGCTGGTAGCAGTTCGTCTTGCAACCCACGGATTCGACGTCGCCTACGAGCCGACGTCTGAAGGTGTCGCGCTCGAACGCCTCGTTGATCGCCTTACCGTTGATCGATAATCGCCGGCCGATGTTGCCAGGGCGTGCGGCATTCGAGGCGACCGGTCGGCTCACCCAGCCGTTCGACGCTCGTCCTGGGCGGACTCCGGCCATCGCGTGTGCAACCAGGAAATCCGCCGAGACGCTCTCCCGTATGCATGACCACGCTCCCCGAAGTCCGTCTCTGCTAGACATGCGACGCCGACCGTAACGAGACTGGCGCGGGCAAAAGCACGCTCGCGGCGGGCTGCACCTACGACGGCGACGCCAACCGGGTGGAGGATGTCCCGTTCGTCGTGGAACTTCGCGACGGCGGTCCCGGTGTGACGGTCAGGCATTGACGAGGATAGTCGCCTCCGGGGTCGGGGACGGGGTGGTCGTGCGAGCGAGGTCGCGTTCGATCGCGAGGGCGAGCTTGGCGAGGTCGCGGTAACCGATCACGCGCCGAAACTGGCGTTCGGCTTCGAGCATGCCGGCAGCGGTCCAGCGCAGCGCCATGTCGCCCGACTGCCAGCGCTTGACGTTGCGG
>Ga0315281_10003633_pt1 | contig 22579 bp, 19 predicted proteins | sample YL17G07_0_MG_FD_204540 | JGI IMG/M metagenome (GOLD analysis project Ga0315281, IMG submission 204540) | Sediment microbial communities from Yellowstone Lake, YNP, Wyoming, USA - YL17G07_0 | ecosystem: Environmental > Aquatic > Freshwater > Lake > Sediment | place: USA: Wyoming | collected... | reverse complement strand
CCCCGCCAACAACTTCAGCCAGCGATATTGCAGCGGATTGGTGTCCTGGAACTCATCCACCAAAATATGCTTGAAGCGTTCCTGATAGTGCTCGCGCAGTTGCGCGTTGCGCGACAGCAACTCGTAGCAGCGCAGCAGCAGCTCGGAAAAATCCACCACGCCCTCGCGCTGGCACTGCGCGTCGTATTCGGCGAATACCTCCACCTTGCGCCGCGTATAGGGATCGTAGGCTTCCACCTCGTGCGCGCGCAACCCCTGCTCCTTGCTGCCGCTGATGAAGTTCTGCATCTCGCGCGGCGGATATTTTTCATCGTCCACGTTCATCGCCTTCATCACGCGCTTGATGGCGGAGATCTGATCGGCAGAATCGAGTATCTGGAACGTCTGCGGCAGGTTCGCTTCGCGGTGATGCGCGCGCAGCATACGGTTGCACAGGCCGTGGAAGGTGCCGATCCACATGCCACGCGTGTTGATCGGGAGCATCGCGGTCAGCCGCGTCACCATCTCCTTCGCCGCCTTGTTGGTGAAGGTCACGGCGAGGATGCCGTGCGGACTGACCGCACCGGTACTGATGAGGTACGCGATGCGCGTGGTCAGCACGCGCGTCTTGCCGCTGCCCGCTCCGGCGAGGATCAGCGCGGATTGCGCGGGTAATTCGACGGCAGCGCGTTGTTCGGGGTTGAGGCCTTGCAGCAGAGTCATCGTTTTTCCAAAAAGGATGGGGAATCAAGCCACGCTTGATTACCCGTTTTGCTGTCGTACGCTCTGTTATCTTTTTTTATCCCGGATTGTCCATTAGCAAAAACTACGTCATACCGGCGCAGGCCGGTATCCAGATGATTAACAAATTCCAACGTAAGTGGGACAACATCATGGTTTTGCCCGCTTTGCGGCATGTTTTTTATGACTGGATTCCGGCCTGCGCCGGAACGACGGTCTGATGGATTATTTGAGTTTATTCTCGATCATCTCATGCATGACCGGTGCGAGGATGATTTCCATCGCGTGACTCATCTTGCCGCCGGGCACCACCAGAGTGTTGGCGCGGGACATGAAAGCATTGGGGATCATGGCCAGCATGTAGGGGAAATCCACTCCCTTCGGTTCGCGGAAACGCACGATCACAAAGCTTTCGTCCGGTGTCGGGATATCGCGCGCGATGAACGGGTTGGAAGTATCCACCGTCGCGACGCGCTGGAAATTGATGTGGGTGCGCGAAAATTGCGGGGTGATGAATTTGATGTAGTCCGGCATACGTCGCAGAATGGTATCCACCGTCGCTTCTGCGGAATAGCCACGTTCGGCCTTATCGCGGTGGATTTTCTGGATCCATTCCAGATTGACCACGGGAACCACGCCAACCCCCAGGTCGACATATTTGCCCGCATCGATGTTTTGGCTTTCGTCCTGCGCCAGACCATGCAGCCCCTCGTAAAATAACAGATCCGAATTTGCCTCGATGCTTTCCCACGGGGTGAACACGCCGGGCTTCAGGTCGGTCAAGCCGAAGTGCTGGTTATGTTGCGCAGCCTCATCCTCGCTATGCACATAGTAGCGGCGCTGGCACATGCCGGTCTCACCGTACATTTTGAAGGTTTCCTCGATCTTGTCGAAATGGTTAGCTTCGGGGCCGAAGTGGCTGAAGGAATGGTTGCCTTGCCTGGCGGCCTCGGCGGCGGCGGCACGAAACGCCATGCGGTCCAGGTTGTGCAGGCTGTCGCCCTCGATGACTGCGGCGCAGATCTTTTCACGGCGAAAGATATTTTCAAAGGCCAGTTTTACCGTGGTGGTACCCGCGCCGGACGAGCCGGTAACAGCAATGACGGGGTGCTTGCGCGACATGATGATCTCTCCTGAACAAGATTAAAGTGAATTTTTTCAATGGCGATTCTATAACAGAATGACCATAAGCCGCAGCCGCGCCCTTTCGGGTGCGATTCAAACTGATGTGGCATCAATCGCGCCAACCGGCAAGGGGATGCGTATTGGGTAGGGGCGATTCACGAATCGCCCGGGCAATTCGTGAATTGCCCCTACGCCACATCAGGTTGAATCACCCCCCCTTTCAGAGCGCTACGCAGCACCATGCCAAGGCCGCTATAATGCCGCACTCCAGAATTCAGGCAACAGCACGAAAGACATGCAACCCAACTATCATCCGCAATCTATCGAACAACAGGCGCAACAGCACTGGGAAGAATGCCAGGCATTCCGTGCGACGGAGAGCAACGACAAGCCAAAATATTACTGCCTGTCGATGTTCCCCTATCCTTCCGGCAAGCTGCACATGGGACATGTGCGCAACTACACCATCGGCGACGTGCTGTCGCGCTATCACCGCATGAAGGGCTACAACGTGATGCAGCCGATGGGCTGGGATGCCTTCGGCCTGCCCGCCGAGAATGCCGCGATGGCGAACAACGTGCCGCCCGCCGCGTGGACTTATTCCAATATCGATTACATGCGCAATCAGTTGAAGAGCCTTGGTTTGGGCATAGACTGGGCGCGCGAGGTAACCACCTGCAAGCCGGACTATTACCGCTGGGAACAATGGCTGTTCACGCGCCTGTTCAAAAAAGGCGTGATCTATAAGAAGACCGCCTCGGTAAATTGGGACCCGGAAGACAATACCGTACTCGCGAACGAACAGGTGATCGACGGGCGCGGCTGGCGTTCCGGCGCGCTGGTGGAAAAACGCGACATCCCGATGTATTTCTTCCGCATCACGCAATATGCCGAGGAACTGCTGCAAGACCTCGACACGCTGGACGGCTGGCCGGAGCAGGTCAAAACCATGCAGCGCAACTGGATCGGCAAGAGCTACGGCGTGCGCTTCGCCTTCGAGATACCCGCAGGGATTGAAAATGGCCCTTCACGTTCGCTCCCTCGCCCGCAGGCGGGAGAGGGTTGGGGAGAGGGCAAGGCCACTGGCGGGAGGTTAGGAGAGAGGGCTTCGGCAAATACCCTCACCCCCAACCCCTCTCCCGCCTGCGGGCGAGGGGAGCTACTGTGGGTCTACACCACCCGCGCCGACACCATCATGGGCGTGACCTTCGTCGCGGTCGCGGCGGAGCACCCGCTGGCAACGCGCGCCGCACAAGGCAATGCCAAACTCGCCGAGTTCATCGAAGAATGCAAACGCGGCGGCGTGGCCGAAGCCGACATCGCCACGATGGAAAAGAAGGGTATGGACACCGGCATCAAAGTCACCCACCCGCTCACCGGCGAACAGGTGCCGGTGTGGGTCGGCAACTATGTGCTGATGAGCTATGGCGATGGCGCGGTGATGGCGGTGCCGGCGCATGACGAACGGGATTTCGGTTTCGCCAAGAAATACGGCCTGCCGATCAAGCAAGTGATCGAAGCAGGTGAAATCGTTGAAGCCAAAACTGGAATTCGCTCTGGAACAGAACAAGAGAAAATTCTGTGCGACTTTAAATTCACCACAGAGCGTTGGCAAGTTTGGTATGAGGAAAAAAATGGCTATTGCGTCAACTCAGGTAAATACGACGGGCTGAATTACGCGCAGGCGGTCGATGCCATCGCCACCGACCTCGCCGCCAAAGATTTGGGCGAAAAGAAAGTGCAGTTCCGCCTGCGCGACTGGGGCATTTCGCGCCAGCGTTATTGGGGCTGCCCGATTCCCATCGTCCATTGTCCGACGTGCGGTGATGTAGCGGTACCGGACGATCAGTTGCCGGTGAAACTGCCGGAAGACGTGGTGCCGGACGGTGCCGGTTCGCCGCTGGCAAAGATGCCGGAATTCTACCAATGCATTTGCCCGCAATGCGGCGGCAAGGCGCGGCGAGAGACCGACACCATGGATACCTTCGTGGAATCGTCCTGGTACTACGCGCGCTACGCCAGCCCGCAATGCGATACCGGCATGGTGGACAAGGCGGCCGCGCAGAAATGGTTGCCGGTGGACCAGTACATCGGCGGCATTGAGCACGCCATTCTGCACCTCTTATATGCGCGTTTCTTTCACAAGCTGATGCGCGACGAAGGTTTGGTACAAGGCGATGAACCCTTCAAAAATCTATTAACGCAAGGCATGGTGATCGCGCCGACGTTCTACCGCGAGGATGTTTCCGGCAAGAAGCTATGGATCAATCCATCCGAAGTCGATGTCAAAACCGATGACCGCAGCCGCCCAGTCGGCGCGACGCTAAAGGCCGACGGCCAGCCAGTCATCATCGGCGGCACGGAGAAGATGGCGAAATCGAAGAACAACGGCGTTGACCCGCAGGCCATCATCGATGCCTACGGCGCCGACACCGCGCGCCTGTTCATGATGTTCGCCGCCCCGCCCGACCAGCAACTGGAATGGTCGGATGCGGGTGTGGAAGGTTCGTTCCGTTTTTTGCGTAGAGTCTGGAATTTCGGGATGCGATTTAAGGAAGGTGGCGGCCCCATAATTGCCCCACACTTGCTTCAAGCGACGCGTTTCGAAATTCATTCTGTTCTGAAGCAAGCCAACTATGACATGGTCAAGCATCAATTCAACACGGTTGCCTCGGCAGCAATGAAGATTCTGAATGCTCTGGATCGCCTTGCTGGCGTTGACGACAAAGTCGTGCGTGAAGGATTTTCGATATTGTTGCGCCTGCTTTCGCCCATCACGCCGCACATCGCACAAACCCTGTGGAAAGAACTTGACTACGGCGATGACATTCTTACCGCGCCATGGCCCGAAGTGGACGAAGCCGCACTGGAGCAGGACGAGATCGAGTTGGTGATCCAGGTGAACGGCAAGTTGCGCGGCAGCCTGCGCATAGCCAAGGATGCCGATAAGTCAGCCATCGAGCAACTCGCGCTGGCGCACGAGGCGGTACAGAAACATCTGGCAGGTACAATGCCGAAGAAAATCATCATTGTGCCGGGGCGTTTGATTAACATTGTTGCGTAGTTGCGTAGGTCGGGTTAGCGCAGCGTAACCCGACAAACACAGGGATAAATCCACGTCGGGTTACGCTGCGCTAACCCGACCTACGCTTTATAATTTTTCCGGTTCATCCGGCTTGGGAATATAACTATGCGCACATTACTGATACTGACCGTCCTGTTGCTGACTGCCTGCGGCTTCCACCTGCGCGGCCAGGCGGGTATGCCGTTCAAGACGTTGTATCTGGATGCGCCCAATTCCAACACACCCTTTGTCAACGATCTGCGGCGCAATCTGGAGGCGAACAAGGTCAAGCTGGTCGGTTCCGCCCAACAGGCCGATGTGATACTCAACATCGTCAGCGAGCTACCGGATAAACAGATTCTCACGCTGGGCGGAAGCGGGCGCGTGAACGAATTCGAGTTGCGCTATCGCGTGTCACTGCGCGCCTATGATCTCAAGGGGATGGACTGGATACCCGCCGAGGAAATGATGCTGCGCCGCGATTACAGCTATGACGACACCAAGGTTCTTGCCAAAGAGCAGGAGGAAATGTTGCTCTATCAAAGCATGATTTCCGATATGGTGCAGCAAGTTGTGCGCCGCTTGAGCCGCGCAAAACCTATACCGCAATAACCCATGGGCACCTCTAAAAATCCAACAACGTCGCAATACTGCGTTGCTCACAAAAAATTACTCCTAACATATGCGCTATCGACACGTTACTGCGAAGCAGCCGTTTGCGGGAGATGGCGCTCGCGGTCATTCCCGCACCAGACGGCTCTGCCGCACCGTGTCATGACCGCACATATGCTGCGTCGCAATTTTTTATTCGCGCCTTGTCTTGCTTAGAACTTTGAATTTTTAGAGGTGCCCCCATGCCCATCACCAGCGACGACCTGCCGCGCCATCTCGCCTCCGGGCTCAAACCGTTGTACGTGGTGTATGGCGATGCGATGCTGCTGGCGATTGAGGCGGCAGACAGCATCCGCGCCGCAGCCCGTGCCGCCGGATACAGCGAGCGCGAGACCTTTGTGGCCGAACAGCATTTCAAGTGGGGCGAATTGCGCGGCAGCGCGCAAAGCCTGTCGCTGTTTGCCGAGCGCAAGGTGGTGGATTTGCGCATCCCATCCGGCAAGCCCGGTGTGGAAGGCGGTAAGGCGCTGCAAGATTACTGCGCCAACTTGAGCCCCGATGTGCTCACGTTAATCTCACTACCCAAGTTGGACAAGACCGCGCAAAAGAGCCAATGGTTCAGCGTGCTGGAGCGGCATGGCGTGATGGTGACCGCCGATGATATTCCGCGCAATGCCTTGCCGCGCTGGATCGCCGGGCGCCTGAAACGTCAGGGACAGGATGCAGACAAGGTCACGCTGGAATTCCTGGCCGACCGTTGCGAGGGCAATTTGCTCGCCGCATTTCAGGAAATCCAGAAACTCGCGCTGCTGTTCCCCGCCGGCACACTATCGTTCGAACAGGTCAAGGATGCGGTGATGGATGTGGCGCGCTATGATATTTTCAAACTTGCTGAAGCCATGCTGAACGGCGACACAGCGCGTTTCACGCGCATCCTCGAAGGCCTGCGTGCCGAAGGAACCGCCACGGTGCTGGTGCTATGGTCGATCAGCGAGGAAATACGCACGCTGGGCAAGGTGCTGCAAGCCACGCAACGCGGCGGCAACATCGGCAATGCGCTGCGCGATGCGCGGGTGTGGGGTGCGAAGCAGGGATTGATCGAAAATGCGGCGCGCCGCCTGAAGTTTCCGCACATCGAGCGCGCCATGCAACAGGCGGCACGGCTGGACAAGACCATCAAGGGCCTGCGCCAGGGCGACGTGTGGGATGAATTGCTGCAACTGGGATTACGCTTCGCAAAATGAGGTTGTAGGGGCGAATAAATCCGCCTCTACATATCCGAAATAAACCAGAATTTTGGTGTAAAAGTAATGAGTAATATTTTGTTGGTAATTACCAATCTGCCGGATGCGCAGGCTGCCGAACAGCTTGCGCGACGACTGATCGAGCAACGGGTTGCGGCTTGCGTAAACCAGCTCGCCCCCTGCGTCTCGACTTACCGCTGGCAGGGCAAAATCGAAACCACCACCGAAGTGCCGTTGCTGATCAAGACCTCGCAGTCCGCCTATCCGCGCCTTGAACAATTGATACGCGAAGCGCATCCCTACGAACTTCCCGAAATTATCGCTGTCCCTGTAGTGGCCGGCTTACCTACCTATCTGGACTGGGTAAACCGGGAAACCGGCATTCTCAAGGATTAACTCATGCGTCTTGTATTACTGTTGTTGCTATGTCTTGTAGCACCTTCCTCACATGCGGAAAGCTTGCTGGATCGTTTGCCCGGTCTGGGCGGCAGCAAGCAGGCCATTTTTTTGCCGCCCGACCAGGCCTTCAGCCTGCAAATCACCGCGCGCGACGCACGGACGCTGCAAGCCAGCTTTGACATCACGCCGGGTTATTACCTGTATCGCAATAAAACCAGCTTTGCCAGCCAGAATGATTCGATCAGGATCACCGCTGTGAATCTGCCCAAAGGAGAAATAAAACAAGACCCCAATTTCGGCGAAATCGAGGTGTTCCACCGTTCCTTCCAGGCCGAGATCGCTCTGGATCAAGCCAATGGCACGGCGGCTGACTTAACGCTAAAAGCCGTCTATCAGGGTTGCAGCGATCAGGGTTTGTGTTATCCGCCCATTGAAAAGACCGTGCAAATCAGCCTGCCTGTTCAGAACACAGAGGACAGAGGGCAGAAGACAGAAAGCCCACCATTGCCCGATAAAGGCAAATTGGCAGAAGGGCAAAAAACAGAAAGTTCGCAGATCGCCCAATTATTCAAGAGCGGCAGTTTCTGGCTGATCGTATCGTTCTTTTTCGGCGCAGGGCTGTTGCTGGCTTTTACTCCCTGCATTTTCCCGATGATTCCAATCTTGTCCGGGATTATCGTCGGGCGCGGCCACAAGATCACCCGGATGCACGCTTTCATCCTGTCGCTGGCTTACGTGCTAGGGATGGCGCTCACTTACGCTGCAGCAGGCGTGGCAGCTGGGTTTTCCGGTAGTCTGATTTCCAACGCACTGCAAACGCCCTGGGTGCTGGGCAGCTTTTCCGCATTGTTCGTATTGCTGTCGCTGTCGATGTTCGGCTTCTATGAATTGCAGTTGCCCGCCGCGCTGCAAAGCAGGCTGACCGATACCAGCAACAAGCTGCATGGCGGCCATCTATCCGGCGTGTTTGTGATGGGCGCGCTGTCCGCCATTATCATGGGGCCATGCGTCGCCGCGCCGCTGGCAGGCGCTTTGCTGTACATCGGCCAAAGCCACGATGCCGTCCTTGGCGGGGTCGCCTTATTCGCGCTGGCCATGGGTATGGGCGCGCCGTTGCTGCTGATTGGCAGCTCTGCGGGCGTGCTTTTGCCCAAGGCAGGCGCGTGGATGGAATCGGTCAAACGCTTTTTTGGCGTGATGATGCTGGCACTGGCGATCTGGATCATTCAGCCGTTGCTGCCAGTCAGCGTACAAATGCTGTTGTGGGCGGCGCTACTGGTTTTTTCGGCGATTTATCTGCGTGCGCTGGATGCGCTGCCGCACAATGCCAATGGCTGGCACAGGTTGAACAAGGGCATCGGTATCCTCGCCCTGCTGCTGGGAGTGGCTTATTTAATCGGCGCACTGTCCGGCGCACGCGACATTCTGCGCCCGCTCGGCAGCCTTGGCAGCGCTGAAACACAGGCGCATACCACGCTGCAATTTTCCCGCGTCAAGGACAGCGCAGAGCTCGATCAGCGCCTTGCCCAGGCGCGCGGACAAATAGTCATGCTGGATTTCTATGCCGACTGGTGTATCTCCTGCAAAGAAATGGAGCGTTTCACCTTCGCTGATGCTGCCGTGCAAGCCAAACTCAAGCCGGTGCTGTTACTACAGGCGGATGTGACGGCCAATAGTGAGGAGGACAAGGCATTACTCAAACGTTTTGGCTTGTATGGACCTCCCGGTATTCTGTTTTTTGACGCACAAAGCAAGGAGATGAGCGATTTTCGTATAACGGGCTATCAGGATGCCGCACAGTTCTTAAAATCGCTGCAAGCCGCTGGCCTTTGATGTTTTTTATCTATCGCTAAAACTATAGACAATTCACCCCAATTTACGGCAAACTGCATCTATGAAAATAAATAAGGCTGCTTTCGCCGGAACTATTCTGTGCTAAAAAATATTCTTGTATTGCACGGCCCCAACCTGAACCTGCTCGGCAGCCGCGAGCCAAGGGTGTATGGCCGCGCCACGTTGGATGAAATTAACGAGCGGTTAATGACATTAGCCGGGGCGAATGGTGCAAATCTATTCTGTTTCCAGAGCAATGCCGAATCTGAACTGGTCGAACGCGTACAGCAGGCGCGCGCCGACGGCACACAGTTCATCGTCATCAACCCGGCGGCATTCACCCATACCAGCGTGGCGTTGCGCGACGCACTGGCGGCAGTAGGCATCCCCTTTATCGAAGTGCATCTTTCTAACGTGTTTGCGCGTGAAGCGTTCCGCAAGGAATCGTTCTTTTCCGATCTTGCCATTGGCGTGATCAGCGGCTTGGGCGCGGCAGGCTATGAAGCGGCAGTGCAATACGCATTAAACTATAAAAACTAAAGTTTCAAGGAGGGCAGCATGGATTTACGCAAGCTCAAGACATTGATCGATCTGGTTGAAGGTTCAGGCATCGCAGAGCTGGAGATCAGCGAAGGCGAAGAACGTGTGCGCATCACCCGTACCGTCACCGCAGCGCAGCAAATTTATGCTCCGGCTCAGCAGCAACATGCGGCTCCGATCGCGGCTGCCGCCGCACCGGTTGTTGCCGCAGAACCCGCCGTGGCAGCCGCACCGGATGGCCATATTGTGAAGTCCCCCATGGTGGGAACCTTCTACCGCTCCGCATCACCCGGCAGCAAAGCGTTTGTGGATGTCGGCCAGAACGTGAACAGCGGCGACACCCTGTGCATCATCGAAGCGATGAAGCTGCTCAACGAGATCGAGTCCGACAAGACAGGTGTGATCAAGGCCATCCTGGTCGAAAATGGCCAAGCAGTAGAATTTGGCCAACCATTGTTCATCATCGGCTAAGTCTCGCCCAACGGCGGCTAATTCGTACTCTGCCCCCAAATCTGGAGCACCTGAATGTTTGAGAAAATTCTGATCGCAAATCGCGGGGAGATAGCATTGCGCATCCAGCGCGCCTGCCGCGAACTGGGCATCAAGACTGTGGTCGTGCATTCCGAGGCGGATGCTGATGCCAAGTATGTAAAACTGGCCGACGAATCGGTTTGCATCGGGCCTGCAGCCTCATCACAAAGCTACCTGAACATCCCCGCCATCATCAGCGCGGCCGAAGTGACCGACGCACAAGCCATCCACCCGGGTTATGGCTTCCTGTCTGAAAATGCCGACTTTTCCGAGCGTGTGGAAAAATCCGGCTTTGTATTCATCGGGCCGCGCGCCGAGACCATCCGCCTAATGGGCGACAAAGTCAGCGCCAAAGCTGCCATGAAAAAGGCGGGCGTACCCTGCGTACCCGGTGTGGACGGCGCATTGCCGGACAACCCCGCCGAGATCATCAAGATCGCGCGCAGCATCGGTTATCCGGTCATCATCAAGGCATCCGGCGGCGGCGGCGGGCGCGGCATGCGCGTGGTGCATACCGAGGCCGCTTTGCTCAACGCGGTGACAATGACCAAGACCGAGGCGCAGGCGGCGTTCAACAACCCCATGGTTTACATGGAAAAATTCCTGGCAAACCCGCGCCACATCGAATTTCAGATTTTGTCCGATAACTATGGCAATGCGGTATATCTGGGTGAGCGCGACTGTTCGATGCAGCGCCGCCATCAAAAGATCCTGGAGGAAGCGCCAGCGCCGCTGCTGAATACGCGCCTGCGCAACAAGATCGGGGAACGCTGCGCCGATGCCTGCCGCAAGATCGGCTATCGCGGCGCGGGCACGTTCGAATTCCTGTATGAGAACGGCGAATTCTTCTTTATCGAAATGAACACCCGCGTGCAAGTCGAACACCCGGTAACGGAAATGATCACCGGCATCGACATCGTGCAACAGCAAATACGCATTGCCGCCGGCGAAAAATTGCCGTTCAAGCAGCGCGACATCCAGCTCAAAGGCCATGCCATCGAATGTCGCATCAACGCCGAACATCCCTATAAATTCACCCCTTCACCGGGGCGCATCACCTCCTGGCACGCGCCGGGTGGCCCCGGCATCCGCGTGGATTCGCATGCCTACAACAACTACTTCGTGCCGCCGCACTACGATTCGATGATCGGCAAGATCATTGCCTACGGCGACACCCGCGATCAGGCGATGGCACGGATGCGCACCGCCCTGTCCGAAATGTGGGTGGAAGGCATTGACACCAACATCGCGCTGCACCGCGAGCTATTGCAGGATGCCGCCTTCATGCGCGGCGGTACCAGCATCCATTATCTGGAAGAACGGTTGGCCGAGCGCAGCAAAGAAAAATAAATGCCCTGGCTAACGCTCATAATTGACACCGATGCCAAGCACGCCGAGCTTTTGAGTGAAACTTTGCTGGAACTCGGTGCGCTGTCGGTGGATCTGCTGGATGCCGATGCCGACACCCCGGATGAGCAGGCGATCTTTGGCGAACCCGGCGAACCGCCGCCCGGCGTGTGGCAACATAATCGCGTCAGCGCGCTGTTCGATGCCGACCACGATGTTGCCGCAATCTTGCGCGCAGCTGCCACCCGCATCGGGTTGCAAGACCTTCCCGAATACCGCATTGAGATTCTGGAAGATAACGACTGGGTGCGCCTCACCCAATCCCAGTTCGAACCCATACCGATCTCGCCGCGCCTGTGGATCGTACCGACTTGGCACACGCCCTCCGATCCGTCAGCAATCAACATCGTGCTTGATCCGGGGCTGGCATTTGGTACCGGCAGCCACCCCACCACCCGCCTGTGTTTGCGCTGGCTGGATGCCAACCTTCACGGCGGTGAACATGTGCTGGATTACGGCTGCGGCTCCGGCATCCTCGCCATCGCCGCGCGCAAGCTGGGGGCTGCCAGTGCCGTCGGCGTTGATGTAGACTTGCAGGCAGTGGCTGCAAGCCGCGACAATGCCAGCGCCAATCAGGTGAACAACGCACAGTTTTATCTGCCCGACGCAACTCCGACCGGGCAATATGATGTGGTGATAGCCAACATCCTGACCAACCCGCTGCGCATACTCGCGCCGCTGTTGGCGGGCGCGACGCGGTCAGGCGGTCGGATCGTGTTGTCCGGCATTCTTGAGGAGCAAGCGCAAGACATAATGAACATCTATCGACAATGGTTCGACCTGGACACCCCGATTTTCGAGGAGGGCTGGTCATGCCTGTCGGGGACGAAATGCCGATGAACGGAACCACGCGCTGCCCTCACTGCAATACCCGCTTCAAAATTTCCGAGGCGCAGTTGCACGCCCATAACGGCATGGTTCGCTGCGGGCAGTGCCTGCATATCTTCGATGCCCGCCCCCACTTCATTCCCGACCAGCCCGACCCTCAGCTCGAATTCCCGATCCTGAACGAACCCGTCCCCGGCGAACCGGCCGACCTGGGCGAATCGCAACCGGCTGAAGCCTCCGATGCAGATGAGGCAATTGCGCCGGAAGAATTATCAGCAGATGAAATCCCGCCAACGGACGAGCAGGTGCCGGAAGCGGGCGAAGCAACCGCCAGCCCGGACACCACTAGCCAGACAAAACCAGACTGGGAGCAGGATGCCCAGGTTGAGGAACCCGAGCCGGATGAAGCGCCCATCCCGGAACCGGCCATCGCCGGACCGGACGCGACCGGATCGCCTCCCGAACCCGAACTCGCGGGCAAGCCGGAGACAGAGATGGAACCGGATACGGCGCCCATTCCGGAAGACCATACGGAGGAAGCGCCGCTCGCCGATGACGAAATTGCGCCCATGACACTGGCCGAGCAAGTGACCGTCGTGCATGACGAAGAAATCGATGCCTCCGGGGCCATCGCGCCCGCGCCCCGCAAATGGCTGTGGATGGCAGGCTCGGCGCTGCTGGTGCTGGTGCTGCTCGCGCAGTCCGCCTATTTCTTCCGCAGCGAACTCGCCGCACGCCTGCCCGCCCTGAAGCCCGCGTTGGTCGGTGTATGCGAGCTGCTCGGTTGCACCGTACCCCTGCCGCAGAACGCCGGACTGATGAGCATCGAGTCTTCCGATCTCGCAGCCGACCCGGCGCGCGAGAACCGCATCACACTCAACGCGCTGCTGCGCAACCATGCAGTCTACGCGCAGGCGTTCCCCAACCTGGAACTCATGCTGAACGACCTCAACGACAAACCGGTTGCGCGCCGCGTGTTCCGCCCCGCCGACTACCTGCCGCCTTCCGAGAACGAAGCTACCGGATTGCAGCCCAACCATGAACTCATCATAAAGCTCTACCTCGACATCACCGACCTCAGGCCGACCGGCTACCGTCTGGCGCTGTTCTACCCCGCAGGCAACTGACCCCGGCAATCAGGCAGTGCAAGCCTTGCGCATCCCGCTCGCAACCTTCCTCCTCTCGCTCGCGCTGAGCTTTTCTTCCACGCCGCTGCCCGCCGGAGAATTTCCCCCGCCACCGCTGATGCTGGCGAATGTCTACCGCGACGGGTTTCCGCTGGCGGATTATTGGGTCAGCGAAAAATTCGACGGGGTGCGCGGTTACTGGGACGGCGAAAAGCTGCTGACGCGCGGCGGTGAGCGCATCGCGGCACCGCCGTGGTTCACCGCAGGCTGGCCGGACACGCCGCTGGACGGCGAGCTGTGGGTCGCGCGCGGGCAATTTTCGGCGGCTGTTTCAACCATCCGGCAGCAGATGCCGGACGATGCGGCCTGGCGCGCGCTGCATTTCATGGTCTTCGATCTGCCCGCGCATCCCGGCCCGTTCGACGAACGCAATGCGGCGCTGCAACAGATCGTCGCGCGTATCGACCAGCCCTGGCTGAAGCGCGTCGAACAGATCAAGGTGGCCGACCGCGCCGCGCTGCAAACCCTGCTGAAGAACGTGATCGCTCGCGGCGGCGAAGGACTGATACTGCATCGCGGCGCATCGCTCTACCGGGCGGCGCGCAACGACGACCTGCTCAAGCTCAAGCCCTACCAGGATGCCGAAGCGAAGGTCGTGGCACACCTGCCGGGCAAGGGAAAACACGCGGGCATACTGGGCGTGCTGGAAGTGGAATCTCCCGGGGGGCTGCGCTTCCGTCTGGGCACCGGTTTTTCCGATGCGGAGCGCCGCGATCCGCCGCCGCTGGGAAGCTGGGTCACCTATCGCTACAACGGCCTGAATGAAAAGACCGGCATCCCGCGATTCGCGCGTTACATGCGGGTGCGCGAAGACATGACAGACACCGGGCCTTAACCCGGATATTTCATGGATTCGCGTGATGATCGCGCAGGATTTTGTTTCCTAGGCAAATTTTGCGAAGGAGCGGTGTAGTTATTCATACACCCGACCGAACAAAATCTTGCATAGGGAACAAAAGACTAACGAGGGCGCGCGGCAATCCATGAAATATCCGGGTTAACCCCCGCACGACTGCACAAGTTGCTTTTGCCAGCCCGGACTGTCCGGTATAATCCGCCCGCCGTTCAGACCAGTGGGAGAGCGTGCTGACCACCGCACCGCCGAAGGCGCAACACCCGTAACCGCTCAGGCTCAGGAACTATTGGTACAGGCAAATCTGGAGAGTGTCAGGAACAGACGTTAGCCGCCAGACGTTAGACGTTAGATAAAACGAGTCCGCAAAGCGGGACGCTCAAACTAAGGACTAACGACTAATCACTAACGACTGATTTTCAGGCCACCGAAGGGGCACGCGGATGATTCCGTAATCTCTCAGGTACCGAGGACAGATGGGGGCGAGGCCATGTGGCCTCGCCCTTTTTATTTGCAGAAAGTGACCATGACCCTGAAGACGACTCCTTTGAATGCAGCCCACCGCGCGATGGGCGCGAAAATGGTGGATTTCGGCGGCTGGGATATGCCGGTGAACTACGGCTCACAGATCGACGAACACCATCAGGTGCGCAACGATTGCGGCATGTTCGATGTGTGCCACATGCGCGTGGTGGACGCAAAAGGCGACGGCGTACGCGCCTTCCTGCGCTACTTGCTGGCGAACAATGCCGACAAATTGCACCTGCCCGGCAAAGCGCTATATTCCGCCATGCTGCGCCCGGATGGCGGCGTGATCGACGATCTCATCATCTACTTCATGAGCGAGCAATGGTTCCGCATCGTGGTCAACGCGGGTACGGCGGACAAAGATATCGCCTGGATGAAGCAACAAGCCTCCACACATGCTCCCCAACTGTCCATCACCTCGCGTGATGATCTGGCGATGGTCGCGGTACAAGGGCCAAACGCGCGCGCCAAGGTATGGCAAGTGCTGCCACAGACCAGAACCGCGACCGAAAATCTGCAAAATTTCCAGGCTGCTGATTGCGGCGAATACTTCGTGGCGCGTACCGGCTATACCGGCGAAGACGGTTTCGAAGTGATGCTGCCCAGACAGAAAGTCGAAGAATTTTGGTATGCGCTGAACAAAGCAGGCGTAAAACCCATCGGCCTCGGTGCGCGCGACACGCTGCGCCTAGAAGCGGGTATGAACCTCTACGGACAAGACATGGACGAGAATGTCGGCCCGCTGGAATCCGGCCTCGGCTGGACTGTTGACCTAGAGAGTGAGCGCGACTTCATCGGCAAGGCGGCGCTGCTGGCTAATCCGCCAGCACGCAAGCTGGTCGGGTTGGTGCTGCTGGATCGCGGCGTGTTGCGCGGCCATCAGAAAATTCACAGCGCACACGGCGAAGGTGAAATCACCAGCGGCAGCTTCTCGCCCACACTGGAAAAATCCATCGCGCTGGCGCGCGTGCCGAAAGAAGTTCAAATCGGCGATACGGTACAGGTCGAGATTCGCGACAAAAAGCTTGCGGCGCAGGTGGTGAAATATCCGTTTGCCCGCAATGGCAAGGGATTGATTTAACCTAAAAAACGCAGTTGAGTGGTATGTAGGTGCGAATTCATTCGCACGAACAAGAGGTTATGTGCGAATGAATTCGCACCTACAAGAGCGACGCAACATCTTGGTTAAGCACAACATTCATCATCAACTGCGGTTTTTAGGTTTAACGTGAAATTTGCTGCGCGAATTTCACGTTAATGCAGGGGACCCGATGGTTGCACCAGCACATACGGGCTGACCACCACTGCCCACACCACCGCATCTGCATCAAGCCATGCCTGTGCCTGTTCATCCGAGACCTTGCCAAGTTTGCCCGCCTCGACCCATCGCTGAATTTGCGCTACATCGTCCTGCGACATCTGGAATGCGGTTTCGACCAGATCAAGTTCGGCAGCAACAAATAGCGCCGCACCGCTGGCAAAAAAACGCTGTAATTCCTTCCACGCGATTTGCGAGGTTTCCAGATTCAACTTGGCGCGAAATATATCGCTGTGCTCTTCCGTGCTATCCATGCGAACCCCCTATCTTCCACATAACCGATTCCCCTGCCCGTAACGGAATCAAACGATGCTCGCCAAACATCAGACTATCCGGCGCTTGCCAGCTTTCCTTACGCAGTGTGATGGTTTGGGTATTGCGCGGCAGGCGGTAATAATCCGCGCCATGGAAGCTGGCGAAGCCTTCCAGCTTGCCCAGCGCCCCAGCCTGTTCGAACACCTCGGCATACAGTTCAAGGGCGGCATGCGCGGTGTAAATACCGGCGCAGCCGCAAGCGTTTTCTTTCGTATGCTGCGCATGCGGCGCGCTGTCGGTACCAAGAAAAAATTTTCGGTTGCCGCCGGTGGCGGCGGCGATCAATGCCTCACGATGCACCTCGCGCTTCAACACCGGCAGACAGTAATAATGCGGATGGATACCGCCGACCAACATGGCGTTGCGGTTGTATAGCAAGTGGTGCACGGTGATAGTCGCGGCAATGTTGTCCGGCGCATTCATCACGAACTGCACCGCATCGCGGGTCGTGATGTGCTCAAATACCACGCGCAACCCCGGCATATCTTTCAGCAGCGGTTGCAGCACGCGCTCGACAAATACCGCCTCGCGGTCGAACACGTCCACCGTCGCATCCGTCACCTCGCCATGCACCAGCAACGGCATGCCGCAACGCTGCATCTCCTCCAGCGCGGCATAGGTCTTGCGAATATCCGTCACACCCGCATCGGAGTTAGTGGTCGCTCCCGCGGGGTACAGCTTCACCGCGTGGACTATGCCACTTGCCTTGGCCTTACGAATCTCTTCCGCGCTGGTGTTGTCGGTGAGATACAACGTCATCAGCGGCTGAAAATCGGAACCCGCAGGCAGCGCGGCAAGAATGCGCGCGCGGTATTCCAGAGCCTGCACGGTGGTCGTTACCGGCGGGCGCAAATTGGGCATGACGATGGCGCGAGCGAACTGCCGCGCTGTATCAGGCAGCACCGATTGCATCAGCGCGCCGTCGCGCAGATGCAGATGCCAGTCATCAGGGCGGGTAAGGGTAAGTTGCCGCATGATATTTTCCTACCAAATGAATGGGCGAGATTCCAGGTTCGGGATTGTAAATCAAAGCGGCGAACGAATTCGCATCGATACACCCTTTAACTGCATTTTCTAGGATAATCGGCTTCTTTGTAACATACGGATTATCGGCATGAACGATCAACAACTGCTGCGCTATAGCCGGCACATTCTGCTGGAGGAGATCGGTATTGACGGGCAACAGTGTCTGCTCGATGCCAAGGTGCTTATCATCGGCTTGGGTGGTTTAGGCTCGCCTGCCGCGATGTATCTGGCCGCCAGCGGCGTAGGCCAATTGACGCTGTGCGACCATGACACGGTGGATTTCAGCAATTTGCAACGCCAGATCATTCACCGCACCACCTCCGTCGGGCAGTCTAAAGTGTTATCCGCACAAGCCGCACTGCACGACATCAACCCCGAAGTCGAGTGCATCGCCTTGCCGGTTCGTGCCGATGCGGCGCAGTTGCGCGATCTGATCGCGCGCGCCGATGTGGTGCTGGATTGCAGCGATAACTTTGCCACTCGCTATGCCATCAACCGCGCCTGTCAGATGCAACGCAAACCGCTGGTATCGGGAGCGGCGATTCAATTTGACGGCCAGGTTTCGGTATTCGATTTCCGTCGTGCCGACGCGCCCTGCTATAACTGTTTGTTCCCGGAAGACAGCCTTGCCGCCGAATTGCGTTGCGCGACTACCGGTGTGTTCGCGCCGCTGGTCGGCATTGTCGGCACACTGCAGGCTGCGGAAACACTCAAATTATTAATGGGGATCGAGCGCGGCTTGAGCGGCAAGCTGCTCACCGTCAACGCGCTGGATATGAACATCATGCGCAGCACATTGAGCAAAGATCCGGCTTGCGGTGCCTGTGGCCCGGCCGCAACCGGCACCCAGCCGGGAAAAACCGCCGGCACGTCGGCATGTTGCGCCAGCGGAAGCTGTCATGGTTAACGCGGGACTCGCGCAGTGAAACCGCAACTCTTCGCTGTGCCCATTGGCTTGCTGCGAGTGCTGTTGGCGCTGGCGCTGGCCTTTGCCTTACCCCTGCAAGCGGCAGAACAACCCGACCTGGCACCGATCCGCATCGGGCTGACTCCGGTTTTTCTGGACTATCAGGCGACCTTCATCATCGAATGGCGCAACTATCTGCAACGCCGCCTGGGGCAGCCGGTTACTTTTGTTCAGCGCGGCAGTTACCGCGCAATCATCAACCTGCTCCAAAATGAACAGCTTGATTTCGCATGGTTATGCGGCTATCCCTATATCCAGAACAGGAAAAGCTTGCGATTGGTTGCCGTGCCGCTCTACCAGGAAGAGCCTTTTTACCAGTCCTATCTCATCGTGCCGAACTCTGACAAGCAAACACAATCACTGGCAGATTTACGCTGGAAGAATTTTGCCTTTTCCGACCCTGATTCCAACTCCGGTCACCTGTATATCCAGTATCTGCTGGCCATGCAGGATGAAAAAAGCTCATCATTCTTTGGCAAGACGTTTTTTACCTGGAGCCATCGCAAGGTGATCGAAGCAGTCGCGGCCGGCTTGGCGCAAGGCGGTGCGGTTGACGGTTATATCTGGGACACACTGGCGTTGTCACACCCGGAACTGACCTCGCGAACCAGGATCGTGAACAAATCGCAAAAATTCGGGCAGCCCCCCTTTGTTGCAACCCGCGCCACCCCGAAACAGCAAATCACCACCATGCAACAGGTGCTGCTTGGCATGGCGCACGACAAAGAGGGCGAACGTCTGCTGGGCATCCTCAACCTGAACGGCTTTATACCAGGCAATGACCATCTTTACGACGAAATAGAAACGATGTCCCGGTTCGTTGAGAAACAAAATAAATGAGACGTATCAAAAACCTCAGCCTGCGCTACAAAATTCCATTGCGCGTTATCGCACTGGTCATCGTTACCGCCTTCGTGCTGACATCGACGCTGGTCTATCGCGGCGTTGAAGATCTGCGCCACAACCTGATCGACAATGCCGACAAGATGGGGCGAATTATCGCTAACACGTTGGTTGAGCCGATATTGCACGACGATGTATGGCGTTCATTTGAGATTATCAATACCCCCTTTCTTGCGCCCGACATCCACGCGACCAGCCTGGATGCCGAATACATTCTGATCCTCAATGTCTCGAATACCATTTACGCCTCCACCCAACCGGAACGCTTTCCCCTGCTGAAAGACCCGGCAAACATCGATCCCCGCTATACGGAGCTGCTGAAAGCCTTGCCGGCTTTTCAAAGTTCACGCACCGTTGTTGTGGAGCCGCGCAAATCGGATGATTTGTTCCTGCTCATACCGATCCAATCGGAAGATTTGCGGATCGGCACGCTGGTCATGAGCTACCCCAAACCCCCGCTGGTTGCGCGCGCTCACGGCCTGATCCGTGATGCTGTCCTGACTACCCTGCTGGTTCTCGCCGTGCTGTTGCCATTGAGCGTGTACTGGGGCCGCAAAATGGCGGCGCCTCTGCTCAAACTTTCAACCGTAATGAGCAAGGTAGCGCCCAATCTGCCGGATTCCGACGAAATCACGCTTGAAGAATCCAATGACGAAATAGGCCAGCTTGGCAATGCCTTCAAGGAAATGCTCAACGAGCTCAAGGAAAAAGAACAACTACAACAGCAAGTCATCGCCTCCGACCGCCTTGCCGCGATCGGGCGGCTGGCCGCCGGTATCGCCCACGAAATCAACAATCCGCTGGGCGGTATGCTCAACGCCATCAGCACCTTCAAGCGCCACGGCGTGCAAGATACCTTCACCCTGAAAACCATGTCCATTCTGGAGCGCGGCATCATCCAGATCAAGGAGACGGTGGCGGCGCTGCTGGTAGAAGCCAAAGCGCGCAGCCGCCCATTTGACCGGAATGACATAGAGGATATCTGCACCCTGATACAAGCCGACGTGCAGGCAAAACGCATCAATTTCACCCTGGAAAGCGACATCGTCAATGCCCAGTCGCTACCCTCCACACTGGCGCGCCAAGTCATCATCAACCTGCTGCTCAATGCCATCCACGCAACGCAGCAGCACGGTCACGTCAGCCTGCACATCCACAGCGACGGCGATAACCTGTCAATTGATGTATGCAACAACGGCTCCTATATCCCGCCGGAAAAGGTAGCCTACCTGTTTGAGCCGTTTACTTCGCTGAAGGAAACCGGCAACGGCCTCGGATTGTGGGTGATCTATCAGATCGTGCAGCAACTGGGCGGCCTGATCACGGTGCAAAGCGAAGAAGATGAAACCCGGTTTACCGTTCAACTACCCTTGCAGGAAAATCAACAATCATGAGTAAAACCAAGCAGCCCATTCTTTGCCTGATCGAAGATGACGAAATCATGGGCGAATCGCTGTGTGATCGGTTCGCGCTGGAAGGTTTTCAGGTGGACTGGCATCGCACCGGGGCAGACGGGTTGCGCGCTGTTACCCATAAAAACTATGGCCTGATCATCAGCGACATCCATCTGCCCGACCTGGACGGTGAAGAAATTTTTGCGCAATTGCTCGCTGGCAGTCAAAAACTCCCCCCGTTCATTTTCATCACCGGCTATGCCTCTATCGATCGCGCGGTACGCCTGCTCAAGCAGGGCGCTGCCGACTACATCAGCAAACCTTTCGATCTCGACCAACTGGTCGAAAAAGTCTGCCAGCTCTGCCCTCCGCTCCAACCCGTTCTACCGCCAGAACACAACCCCCTTGCTCTGGGCATCTCCGCTGCCATGCGCGGTATCGAAGAAGGCATCCCGCGCCTGGCGCGCCTGGCCAACATTGTCCTGATCACCGGCGAATCCGGCACCGGCAAGGAACATGTCGCACAACTTCTCCACCAGCACGCATACACGGAGCCAGGCAACCCTTTTGTGCCGGTCAACTGCGGCGCAATCACTGAAACGCTGCTCGAATCCGAATTGTTTGGCTATGAAAAAGGCGCTTTCACCGGTGCTACACGCACCCGCAAAGGCGTGTTCGAACAAGCGCATGGCGGCACGTTGTTCCTCGATGAAATCGGTGATATGTCGCTAACCATGCAAGTCAAGCTGCTGCGCGCCATTCAGGAACGCCGCATCGTCCGCGTCGGCGGCGAAATCTCGATACCGGTGGAAGTGCGCCTGATTTGCGCCACTAATCGTGACCTGAAAAAAATGGTCGAGCAAGGCACCTTCCGCGAAGACCTTTATTACCGCATCCACGTCATACGGCTGCGTATCCCGCCGTTACGCGAACGCAAAGAAGACATCCTCTGGTTTGCGCAGTTGTTTCTACGCCAGTGTTGCATTCAGCACGGTGATGAAACGCGTTCGATCACCCCTTCCGCCGAACACGCCCTGCTCGACTATCCGTGGCCGGGCAATCTGCGCGAACTCAAGCACAGCGTCGAACGCGCCTGCATCCTCTCGCAGCATCCCATGCTTGAACCGGCCGCCTTCTTCGATGAAGCGCAACAGGACAACCATGATGCGGATATTGGTGGGCCAAACAATAATGAGCTTGTTAGTAGCAACTTGGCCCTCTACCTGCGTGACTGCGAACGCAAATTTATCCTGCAATCACTGGAGCGCAACCAGGGGCATCTAGGCAATACCGCAACAACACTTGGTATCAGCCGCAAAAACCTGTGGGAAAAGATGAAAAAACTCGATATCCAGGCGGATAGAGAGGATACGGAATAGCGAAAAAAAGAGCCGCGAACCTATGAGCCTGTCTTTCTTTGACAGTAAAAGGGATATCGCATCAAGGGTTTCCTTGACCACAAGCCCGGTATCTTTGAGCTTGAGCCGGGGGACAGCTGGGCGAGGTGTTCAATAAGTTCGGAGCGGTTCATTTGCAGGGTGGATTGATAGCTGAAGTGTAGCCGAATCCCACCTCACCTCACCCAAAACCACCGCATTGGCGGTTCTTGTTTTGCCACTCCGATGGAACAGGATTCAGGCTGGACGATCTGGAAGCCCCCTTTTCGGCCACTGCTGCCGGTGGTATTCAGATGGGCCAACGTCCGGTATGGAACGTCACCGGCCATAGGTGTGGGGGTATCCAACCACCGCTCAAAACAATTCGACTCCGGTACCTTTGGTACTG
>Ga0315281_10003632_pt1 | contig 22580 bp, 20 predicted proteins | sample YL17G07_0_MG_FD_204540 | JGI IMG/M metagenome (GOLD analysis project Ga0315281, IMG submission 204540) | Sediment microbial communities from Yellowstone Lake, YNP, Wyoming, USA - YL17G07_0 | ecosystem: Environmental > Aquatic > Freshwater > Lake > Sediment | place: USA: Wyoming | collected... | reverse complement strand
GAGCGCGCCGCCGGCGCGGTCGATCGCGGCCAGGACGTCCTCCTGAGCGTGACAAAGAGTCCGCAGGGTCGTGCGCCCGACGCTGGCGGCCGCCCCCTTGAGAGTGTGCAGGTCGCGCTTGATCGCGCGCCGTGCGGTCGCCTGCTGCGCGTCGCCTTCCGCCTGCTCGGCGAGAATCAGCGCCTGCGAGACCCGGTCCAAAATCTCGTCGCTCTCGACGGCAAAGGCCTCCTGGACGGTCCTGCTGAGGTCGTCCTGATCCGTCATTACGCCAGTTTCCAGTCCACGGTGCGTTTCTCGGTCGTCGTGAAGGTCTCGAGCAGTTTGCCCATTTGTGCGCTGAGGTTCGCCAGCATACGCGCCGACTCTTCCGTGTTCTTGAGTGCATTGCTCGTGTCTTTCGCCGCCTGATTGATCTGCTGCATGGCAACGGCGACCTGATCGATACCGGCCGACTGCTGTTTCGACGACGACGCGATCAGGCGGCCGCTGTCGGCATTGCGATCGATCGCCTGCGAGAGTTGGTGGATGTTCTCGCCGGCCCGGTTCGCCAATCCCACACCGCTCTCGACTTTCTTGCCCCCTTCTTCGGTCGCGATGACGGCGCTGTTGGTCGCCTTCTGGATTTCGCCGAGAATGCCGCGCACCTGGGTGGTGGCCTGTTTGCTCTGGTCGGCCAGCGTCCGGATCTCGGACGCGACGACAGAAAACCCTTTCCCGTGCTCCCCGGCGCGCGCCGCTTCGATCGCCGCATTCAAGGCGAGCAGCTTTGACTGCTCCGAGATTTCGTTGACCGACTGAATGATTTCGCCGATCTGTTGGGTCTGTTCCGACAGATTCAGGATCTTCTCCGCAATCGCTTCGACCTGCTTTTGAATGTCGTGCATGCCCTTGATCGCTTCTTCGACGGCCTGTGTCCCTTGACGAGAAACGGCCACCGCGCCATCAGCCGCGTCGATGACGAGCTGCGAGTTCTCCTGAGCCTGTTGGGATGTTTGCTTGAGTTCACCAATCGTCGTCGTCACTTCGGCGATCGAGGTCGATTGCTGGGTGATCGCGGCGCTTTGCTCGGCGACCGCCGCCACAATCCCGGTGGTCGACGACCCGAGGTTCTTCGAATACTCGGTCAAGGCCTCGACAAACCCCTTCTTGAGGTCGGCTTCCCGTATCTGCATGGCCTGGATATAGGTGTCAATCGCGAAACCCATGTCGAGAAAGACGACCTTGAGCATGCTCTGAATGTGGGTCATCAGTTCCTGGGGCTTACCTCGGAACTCCTCGAAGAGAAACGGGATAATGAGGTTGAGGTAGCGGCAGTAGGCGCCGATATACCACTGAGGCTCGAGACCAATCCGCTCGTGCGTGCGCCCGACGCTGAGGCGCGATTCCATGTAATCGCCGTCGTAGACGCCGTCGACAATCTTCATGAAGAATCGACCCTGCGCCGCCTTCAGGTTGTCGATGTGACGCTCGCTCTGGAAAAACGACTTGGTCGCCGTGTAGGCGAGGAAGTGCTCGTAGAGCCCATCGATGATCGCCGTGGCGTTCTTCTCCGCCAGGGGCTTGATCGCGACGAGGCGTTTACAGTCCGCGCCATCGATAAGCAGGAAGTGTTTACGTTGTTCGATGTCGAAAATCATGACTCCGCGCTCGGCCTGTGAGTTGTCTGTCATCGGAGGTCCTTTCATATCGTGGGTTTATGCGTTGTAGAAATCTGGCGTGCGGGCCAGCCGGGCCAGCGTCAGAACGACCGTTCCGTCTTCGAGAATTCCTGCGTAACACTCCTTTCGGGCCGACATGGCGACCGGAGCTTCGCGGATCGATGCCGCGGCGATCGCGCGAATACCCTGGACATCGTCGGCCAGGAGCGCCACGTCGGAAATTTCCCTCCATCCGATCAAGACCCAGGGAACCGCTGGCATGTCGGCGGTACGCCCCGCAAAGGCGGCGAGGTCGTGGACCGTCACGATCCGGCCGCGGACGTTGATGACCCCCACGATGACCGGGGAGATCCCGGGAAACCGGGTGACGTTTTCGACCGATCGCACTTCGGCGATCGAACTGGTCGCCACAAGGTAATGCGTTGATCCGCGCGTGAATTGAATGTACTCGGTGTCGTCACGTTTCCCGGTCAACTCGGCGGCGCGGTACCGCGCCGCGCGATCGGCCAGTAGGCGCCGGACCCGCTCGCGATCGGCATCGAGAGTCTCGGGCGGATCATGGGAGATGCGACGTTCAGTGATGGGCGGCAACGATTCGGGCATGGATCAACTCCTTCATCTGTCGCACGGTCATGCCATCGGCATGTGCGGGAAACGACTCGTCAGCCATCGTAGCCAACAGTTCCATCGCCCAGTTGAATCGTTGGCGGGCTTCAGCGGCGCGACCGCCCTGGTCCAGCATCACGCCACTCATGTAGGCGACGAAAGGTTGCTGGGGCGAGAGGTAGAGGGCCCGTCTCATGCTCTCGGCGGCCAGATCGGTCCGGTTGAGTTCAGCGCTCAGGTATGCCGCGAGCAGATGCCAATCGACGCGGAGCGGTTCCTGCTTTGAATGCTCGATGGCCAGCCTCCAAGCCGTTTCGCGGTCGCCGCGAGCTGCGAGCGCCGCGACCAGGTGGTATTCGTCGAGTGGCTCTGGCGCCGGACGTGTCGGAGCCGGGCCGGCGGCCGGCAACGGTATCGCGGCGTTCGGCTCGTTCCTGCTCCTGGCCGGAGGTGTCGTCGCGCCGGCCGCAGGGGGCCGTGGTCGGGTGCCGCTTTTTCGGTAGGTGCGGACGTCTCCGTGCCACTCAAGGGTGAGGTTGAGCGACTGAGGCGGCACCGGGTCGGATGGGCCGACGACGACGACTCCGTTGGGCCGCAGGGCGTGGACGAGGTTCGCCCAGGCAGTGGCAATCGCCGATTCGTGAAAGTAAATGGACACGTTACGAAACAACGCCAGATCAAAGAGATCTGGGCCGTCAAACGGGTTCATGAGATTGTGCGTCTGGAAGGAGACTCCCCGTTTGACCGCCTCGATCACCCGCCATCGTCCGCCTTCGGGGTGGAGCCAGGCGTCGACCTCCGAGGGGAGCACGCCTCGGAGTGACCAGAGTCCGTACATCGCCTGTCGCGCCACATTCAGCGACGTCTCGTTGATGTCGATTCCCGTCACGGCCAGGTCCCATTCCTTGGAGAGCGGCTGTCGCAGGAGCGCGTACAGAGTGTACGGCTCTTCCCCCGTGGAGCAGCCCGCGCTCAGAATGTCGATCCTCATCCGCCCGTGCTCCGCTCGTTCGATCCATCCGGGGAGCCACTGTTGAACGATCCATTCGAAGTCCATCCGGTGGCGCAGGAAATGAGTCTCGGCGATAGTCAGCGCAGAAACGATCGAGCTTTCAAGGGAACTCGTCTGTGAGTTTCGTCCCGCCTGATCGACGATGGCCCGAATGCGCGTGGCATCGAACTGCCCCGGGTGGAGACCCAGGCTTGCGGCAATCTGAACGACCCGGTCGTCGACGGGAGCGATCCATTCCGAGATGGTGGCCGGCGCTAGTTGTTCCATCGGGGTCACCCTAAGCAACCAGATGAGAAGGGTTGATCACTTTTTGCAGACTTCCGTCAATCGCAACCACTTCGATCGGAGCCGCCCCGCCGGTCTCGGAACGGGAACAAGAGGAGTCTTCCGTAGAGAAGATCGTGTCGAGTTCTTCGGCGACGATCGCAATCTCGCGGTTCGCCACGGAGGTGACGATCAGGAACAGATCTTCCCGCTCGATGCAGTCGTTTGCCGTCTCTTCCGCGCGAAACACGGGGATCACGCGCCCCCGATAGTGCAGCAGTCCGCGGTACTTGGAGCCGCCACTCTCGCCGGCATGTTCCAGCCGAACCATGGGAATCACCTCGACCACGGCCGGAAGATCAATGAGGCGGTAGTCGCTTTCGCCAGTTCGGAAGCGAAGGAAACTTCGCATGTTCAGTGCCCAACTCCCTGGCTCTTGACATGGGTCCCGACGATTCGCAGCAGCGACTGGGGGCTTCCGTCCTTCCGCAGCCAGCCATCTGCCGAACACAAGCCAGACAGGCGCGCAAGCTCGACGTCCGGCAGCGACGAATACAACACCATCTTCATCCCCTCGCCGCAGCGTTGTTTTCGCAGTGCCTGGATCACAGTGACTCCGCTTTGAATCGTGCCGATTTCCACATCCACGAGAAGGAGGTGAGGTTTGAAGTCGCTGACGATCGAGGAAATCCACATGTCGGTTGACGTCTGAACCACGTAGCCAGCCGGGATGAGAACCTGGCAAACGAAGGCGAGGATCGTCTTGCTGTCATCAACGGCCAGGATTCGACCTTTTTCGATCATTCGATGATGAAGAGAGCAACTAACGCGCCAAGCCCGCCGAAAAAGACGAGGTCACACAATTCGAGGGAAATTGGCGCGATTCGGAATGGACTCCGGCGCAGGGAACATCTTTCGCCGGGACCCGATTCCGGATTTCGGGTGCGGAATCCGGAATTCGGACCACGAAACCTGGAGTGGTGTTTCTTGAGAGGAGGCTTGATGTTTTCGACTTGAGGGTACCAACCGCACAGACTTGGATCAGGCCCTGGTTCTCGGGACGGCCGGCCAGACACCAGAAACGATGAACCGTGGGGCTTTCTTGTCGATGAGTTTCGGGGCTGGGAGTGCCGGTGGGTCAACTCTCGGGTGTCGCCGAAGAGGTGAGTGGATGTCACAGGTGCTCCTCAGGCATCCGCCTCGCCGCAGTCAGGCTGACTTGCCCGGAGAAGGAGCGATTCGACGATTTCCCTGAGCCTTGGGAGGTCGAACGGCTTGTGGACGAAGGCATCGACTCCGCGGCGCCGGGCTTCGGCCGCAATTTCGGGTGAGCCGGATCCGGTCACCATCACAACCAGGGTCGAAGGAGTGGTCCCCCTGGCACAGGAGATCACCTCAAGACCTTCATTCCGGTGGAGGTGCGTGAGGCGAAGGTCAGTAATGACAATCGAGTACCGTTCCGGGGAAAGAAGAGCTCTGGCTTCCTCCAATTCCTGACATGTATCGACCTCAAATCCACAGCGGCCGAAATAGAACTCTACGGCTTGCAGGATGAGTGCATCATCATCGACTACGAGGATCTTTCTCGCCAACTTTTCCTCCCGCGTCATGGACCCTTGGATGCGAGACTCAGTAGTCCCAGTGCAAACGACGCGCCAAAACTCGCTGGTGAGCGGCAATGGATTTTCCATTCAGATAAATCATGAATGGTCGCGCAGGTGTGTCTTGGCGCGATCATTTTCAAAGACCCGAGTCCAGTTTTCGAACATTCACGTCCGGAATTCGGACGGCGAGACCGAAGTCGTGTTTCCCGAGCGCAGGCTTCCCGATCTCGAATCGCCGGCGTTTACCGCGAATTCTCGAATCAGCCCCAGGTTTGTGTGACGAGTCGGCCCGACTGCTGAAGGATTCTCGAGGCAATCCGGGAGAGCGGCAACACCTCGTCCACAGCCCCGGCGGCGACCGCCTCCTTCGGCATACCGTAAACCACGCAACTGGCCTCGTCCTGTGCAATGGTTCGAGCGCCCGTTGCATGCATCGCGAGCAGTCCATCCACTCCATCACGGCCCATGCCGGTCAGCAGCACGCCCAGCGCGTTCACTCCGACGTGGAGCGCGGCGGACTGCATGAGGACATCTACGCTGGGGCGGTGACGGGAGACCAACGGCCCCGAGGCGACGGCAGCACGCATCCCTCCCCGGCCGTCTCGTTCGACTTGCAGATGAAAGTTCCCGGGAGCGATGAGTGCCCGCCCCCGAGTGATCGCGTCGCCATGCTGGGCTTCGCGGACTTCGATGGCGCAGTCGACGTCGAGATGCGCTGCGAATGCGGCGGTGAAACCGGCCGGCATGTGCTGGGTAATGACGATGGGCGGGCAACCAGGCGGCATAGCCGACAGAATCTGTCGGATCGCTTCGGTTCCGCCGGTGGAAGCACCGATCACGACGAGCGAGGGAACCGACGAAGAAGCCCGTCCACCGACGGAAAGCTGGGACCGAGGGGAGGCGGAATTCAGAGGTGGCGCGTGAGCTGGATCCCGGCGCGACGCGGCCGCCGCCCGTACCTCGTCGGCGAGCTGGATCGCCGTTTCCTGCAGGAATTCCCGAACCCCGACGTTTGGCTTCGCGATGACCGAAACCGCCCCCTCCTGGAGCGCCTTGAGAGCTGCTGCGGTGCCACTGCCGGCGAGGCCCGAACAGATGATCACTGGCAACGGCGAGTGGCGCATCAACTGACGAAGAAAGCTCATGCCGTCCATTCGCGGCATTTCCAGGTCGAGAACGATGACATCGGGGCGACGCTTTCGAATCTTTTCCTGGGCGATGAGCGGGTCGGGAGCGGTCTCGGTGGAGAAGCCCTCGCGCTCGTTCAGGATTCCCGCCATGACCTGTCGGACCACTGCCGAATCGTCAACCGCGAGAACTCGAATCAGGCTTCGCGTGGTCACCTGATCCCGCCCTCGGCGCGCGATGATGCACCCGGGAATTCGTAGATGTTCGGGCCAAGGCTGCGGGCGCCTTCGATGGCCCCCAGGAGACTCTCGGCGTGACCCAGCAGGAGCCAGCCACCGGGAGCGAGCGCCGATCGGAGCCTCTCGACGACGCCGCGCTTGGTCGGCTCGTCGAAGTAGATCAGGACGTTTCGACAGAAAATGAGATCGAAGCCGTTGGCTGGAGGAGCGTGAAGGAGGTTGTGCGGGAGGAAACGAATCGAATCTCGAAGAAGGGCTCCGGCGCGAAACTTCCCGGCCTGTGGCCCCTCGCCTCGCAACATGAAGGCCTTCAGGTAGTCCTGCGGAATATCCTCGGCTCGCTCCATTTTCCAGGTTGCCGCGCGCGCGCGGTCCAGAATCTTTGTGGAAAGATCCGTCGCCAGAATCTCGTGTCGCCACCCCTCTGAGGAAGGAAGCGCGGCGTGAAGCAGCATCGCGATGGAAAACGGCTCCTCGCCACTCGAACAGGCTGCGCTCCAGGCCCGGATCACCCGCGGGCGTCGGGCGGCGGTCGCCGCCCGCCAGGCCGGAATGGCCGTTCGGGCGATGGCCTCGAACTGCTGAGGCTCCCGAAAGAACCGGGTCTCGTTGGTGCAAATCCGATCGATCATCTGTGTGAGTTCATCGGCCGAACGGCGCACCAGGTCCAGATAGGCGGCGAAGTCCGCAACGCCCAGTTCCCGAAGCCGGGCGCTGAGCCGTCCGACCAGCAATGCCTTCTTCCCAAGGTGAAGATGGATACCTGCTGCCTGCTTGATCAGCGCTTGGTACTCGAGGAACAAGCGGTCGGGCACCGAGTCGGCAAAGGCAGAGGAGACCCCGTCGATGGGGCCTTCGGGGCCTTTCGCCAAGCGGAGAGGTGTCGGTTTCGCCACGGCCGAACTCACGGCGTCGCTTCCGCGCCTGAAACTGCGGTGGGGCTGGCACCCGCGTCCGCGTGGGAGTAGGCGACGGCCAATTCGTCCGTCGACAAGACCTTGTCGATATCGAGCATCAGAACGAACTTCTTGTCAGCTCGACCGAGTCCCTTGAGAAACTCGAGGTGGATGCGCGTCCCGAACGCGGGGGGCGGCTCGATCTCGTCGGGCTGGAGCTCGACCACCTGGCTGACGAGGTCGGTCATCACCCCCATCACCGTCTGGCTCTCCCCCTCGCCCACTTCCACGATCACTGTGCAAGTCGTCTTCGTGACGGGGGACTCGGGGAGCCCGAACTTGCGGGCCAGATCGATCACCGGAACGACTCGGCCCCGCAAATTGATGACTCCGCGAATCGCCGGCGGAGTCGACGGGAGCCGTGTCACCGTGTCGTATTCGAGGATCTCCCGAACCCGCAGGATGCTGACGGCATACTCCTCTCCTGCGATGTAGAACGTCAAGTACTGGTGCTGTTCGTTTTCCACTGGCTTCTCGATGGAGTTCATTGGTGCTCCCGTTCAGAATTTCTTGAAGTCGTGTTCTTCGTGAGTGCCGGCGGCTCCAGCAGCGGCCGGCTTCATCTGGAAATGCTGAACGCCAGCGGGGCGAGTCACCGCCGAAAAGGGATCGTGCCCGACTCTTGCGGCCCTCGATTGGTTCCAGACTCCCGTCGCTCCGTTTTCTTCTCCGAGTTTGAAGAACGCCATGAGTTGAAGCAGCGATTCGGCCTGGGAGGCCATCTCCTCTGAGGTGGAAGCCAACTCTTCGGCGGCCGAGGCGTTGCGCTGGGTCACCTGATCGACCTGGCTCATGGCCCGGTTCATTTGTTGCACACCGCTGGCCTGCTCGCGCGAAGCGGCAAAAACCTCCTGGACGAGTTCCGCCGTCTTGCGGATGGATGGAACCAGCTGAGCGATCTGCTGGCCCGAGCGTTCGGCTACGGCGACACTTCCCGCGGCCAGTGCGTTGATCTCCTTGGCGGCCGCCTGGGCCCGTTCCGCCAAACGCCGCACTTCGGTTGCCACCACCGCAAATCCCTTGCCGTGCTCGCCGGCCCGCGCCGCTTCGATGGCCGCATTCAGGGCGAGGAGGTTCGTCTGGTAGGCGATCTCTTCGATGATCGAGATTTTGCCGGCGATCGACTTCATCGCTGCGGCCGTCTCGGTCACGGAATTACCGCTCTCCCCGGCCTCTTGTGCCCCTTTGCCGGCCATCTGCTCCATCTGGCGGCTGTTCTCGGCGTTCTGGGTGATCGAGGCATTCAACTGCTCGAGGCTAGCGGTGGTCTCTTCGACGGAACTGGCCTGCTCGCTCGTCCCCTGGGAAAGGCTCTGAGACGTGGAGGAGACCTGCGTGGCGGCCGAGCTGAGGGCCGACGCCCCGGAGCGAACCTTGGAAATGATCTTACACAGATTGTCGCACATGTCGCGGATCGCCAGCTGTAGCCGCCCGACCTCATCGGTGTTGGTTACATTCATGACCCGGCTCATATCCCCGCGGGCGATCTGCTGCGCGACATTGACGACATCCAGGATCGGTCCGGTGATGCGGCTCGCGATGAACTTTCCGAGGAAGATCGCGACAACGACCGCCAATACGATCATGATGAGAAGAAATTTCCGGGTCGAGGCGTATGTCGTGTCCGCCTCTTCTTTTGCCTTGCGCATCAGGTCCAGCTTGAATTGAGTGAGCTTATCCATTCGGGTATTGAGTTCATCGTAACGAGTGTCGAGTTCTCGCATGCGGGCCTTGCCTTCGTCATATTTTTGAGCCAGCGCCAACTGCACAACAACATCCTGTTTGGGGACCAGCTCATCCCAATTGGCAAGCAGGCCTTTGGCAAGATCCTTTGCTTCCTGGAGCACGAGGGTGTCCTGGTACTTGGTGAAGTGTTCACGGAACTGCTCGCGATACTGGCGGATATTCGCGATCTGCTTTTCGACGTACGCCTGGTTATCGGCCAGCAGCGCGTCGTGAACGTCACGCTCGATCTTGATGTCAAGCTCGGAAGATTCCCTGAGGTGATTCAATCCCAATGCGTGTTTTTCATAAACAATATTGAGATGTTGGTTGATTTCCTCCATGCTGCGAAGGCCTTGGTACCCCACGACAGCGATCATGACGGCGAGCGCCCCGAAGCCCATCATGAGCTTCGTGGAGATGTTGCGATTTTCAAACCAATTCATGTTTCATCCCCTTTGCAGTTGGGTCGACTGTTTGTTGACAAATCTGCGGGTGGCAGCAATGGTCATCGCATACAGCATCGCGTGTTGCGACATCTGGCGTTTGGCGGTCTTGCGAGCGGCACCCGCTCGGGTCACTCCGCTTCGGAGTCGGGCCGTGAGATTACTCGATGGTCAACATCAACTTCCCCGTCTGTGCGCGGCTCGCGTCGCGTCGGCCACAAGCCAGGGCACGTCGAGCACCATGGCGACTCGCCCGTCGTCGAGTACTGTGAAGGCCGAGACGCCCTGGAGACCCTGAAACATCTTCTCCTTGGCCTTGACGACGATCTGACTTTCTCCGCGGAACGTGTCGACTTGGATGGCGGCACGACGCCCGTCGGGCGCTCGGATGACAAGAAGCCGGGCGCGATCCGTCGTGCTCTCTCGCTGGCCGAATCTCAGGGCGAGTTTGATGTAGGGCAGCGGTTCGCCTCGCAGGCTGACGAGTCCGTAGTGCGTTCCGCCGTAAGGATCGGCGGGGAGATCGAGGCACTCGACCACGCTTTCCATCGGCAGGATGTAGTGCTCGCCCCCTGCTTCGACCCGAAATCCGTCGATGATGGCCACCGTCAGAGGAAGGCGCATGACGAACCGGGTGCCGCTGCCGAGCCGACTCGTGACCTCGACGGTCCCTCGAAGCGCGAGGATCGAGCGCCGGACGATGTCGAGCCCGAGGCCGCGGCCGGAAAGATCCGTGAGATGTTCGGCCGTCGAAAATCCGCTCTCGAAAATGAGGGCGAAGAGGCGCTCATTGTCCCAAGCGATGGCGTTGTCGATGCCAAGCCGGTCTTTCGCCCGGGCCGCCACCCGCTCTCGATTGATACCTGCGCCATCGTCTGCGGCCTCGATGACCAGGAGGCTTCCGTCCTGGCGGGCCGAAAGGGTCAAAGTTGCCGTGCGCGGCTTGCCGCCCTTCTCGCGCTCCGAGGGAAGTTCAATGCCGTGATCGACGGCGTTACGGACCAGATGCGTGAGCGGTTCGCGCAGCCCCTCCACAAGGGAGAGGTCGGCCTCGGTCTCCCCACCCAGAATCTCGACACGAACCTGTTTTTCAGACGCAGTGGCGAGGTCTCGAACCGCGCGGGTAAACGAACGAAAGAGCAGGTTGATCGGCACAAGCCGGGTCTTCATCACCCGCTCCTGAAGCTCCTGGCGCATGCGCTCCGAGTGTTGGAACGCGTCGCGCAGAACCTGACGATCGACGCCGCCGACGGTTTCGATCAGGCTCGCGAGCCGGCCCTGGCTGATGGCGATCTCTCCGACGAGATCGAGCAACCCGTCGAGCTTGTCCACCCCCACGCGCAGAGTCCGCGCCGCGACCGGCGCACCGACTGGGGGTGAAATCTCCCCGGCCGGCGCGTCAGGCTCGGAGGCTGGAAACGAAGTGACGAGGGACGGGGAAGAGGATGGCGCCGATTCCGAGGTGAGAGCGAGGACGCCCAGCCGGGTCATCTGCCGCTTCTCGGCCGCGCTCAGCTGGTGTTCCGGTGGTGAGGCGATGAGTCTGCGCAGGGCATCGACCGCTTTCAGGACCTGGGAAATGGCCGCACCTTCGGCCTTGTTCCGCCCGGCCTGAGCTTCGATGAGCGACTCGACAGCATGTGCAAATTCTGCGAGGGCCTCGTAGCCGACGCACGATGCATCCCCCTTGATCGTGTGCGTGGCGCGAAAAGCCTCCATCAGGGCGTCATGGTCCGACCCGTTGTCTTCGACGCGAAGAAGCGCCTCCTCCATTCGCTGAAGGTATTCAGGAGCGTCCGTGAGGAAGCTCTGTCGCAGCACCTCGATATCGATATCGATTTCCATGGTTTGCCTCAGAGAGTCCGGACGAGAATCCGGCCGTCACCCGTATGGAAGGCGACCTTTCGCCCTCGTTCACCGCCGGTGTCCTGTGTGACGAGAGGAATGCCCTCTTTGGCAAGGAATTTTCGTGCCACATCGACGTTCTGGCGCCCAAGATGGTCGTCCCCCCGCCCGCGAAAAGCGGCGACCACGCAAGCCCCACCGAACACCATTGCCTTCAGGCGGGGTCTTCGCGCTCCAGCGGCGACGACGGCCGCGAGCAGCCGTTCATTGGCCGCCGAACCGAAGCGAAGGGAATCCGGTTCAAGAGGGGGGGCCGCAGGGAGCAGATAGTGGTTCATCCCGCCCACTTTTGCCTCGGCGTCCCAAAGGCAAATGGCGACACAGGAGCCGAGGATCGTGGAAATCGCGGCCGGCTCCCGGCAGATCAGCATATTTCCCGGGTGGAGATACGCGGCCGCAGTCGCACTCGTTTCCGTCGGAACTGCGCTGGCACCGCTCGAATCGGCGACGGCCGCGATCCGCCGGATCGTGGGGAGCACAATGGGGACTGGCTGCAGCCCTGGGGGCCGGTCGGGGCGGATCAGCTCGTGCCGAAAGGATCCGGTCGTGACGTTGAAATTCACTCGCCGCGCGTGGGCCCCGCCAATCACTCGGCGGTCCACCTGAACTCCCCGGGCTCGCAGCCAGCCGAGCACGAATTCGACGTTTTGAGCCCCCAGGTGTGCGTCTTGCGCGCTGACCGTCCCGTCGGGAAAAGCGCCGCCCGCGACGGTCGCGCATAACGCTGACCGATCGACGCCAGCGAGAAACAAAGCGGACAAAAGGTTCTCCATCAGGATGTCGCCATACCGATCGGAGGCCATCGAAGAGTGTTGTCCGAAACCGGGTAAGGCGAAATGGCCCGCGCCGCCTAACTTCCCGTCCCAAAGGCAGACGACGACGCCGGTGCTGACCACGGCCGAAAGTTCGTCGTGAGATTCGCTCGTCGACCACTGCCCCGGGAGAAGTGACGTGCGGCGCAAGGTCATGGGTGGGCGGATATCGACCGCGGAATCCGGCATAGGAGTCGTTGGATCAGGCTTCGTGGAGTGATTTCTGGTGAAGAGATGTGAAATGGAGCGCATTCGCCGCGTGACTGGAAAGAAGATCGAGCATCTCCAGATCGGTGGCCTCAATCCGTGCCTTCTGCTGCAGCAGCCCGAAAATGATGATCGCGCCTGTGACGCGGCCATCGAGACGAAAAGGAACGCAGGCGACAACGAGACCATCTCCGTGGGGCGCAACAAACGGCTGACCGCTGGCGAGCGATTGGATGACGGGCTCAGACTCGGCGTGAATGTCGGTGCCGACGCCCACGCGCCCGCCAAATTCCCCGATGACCGTCCACGGCGTTTCGCCGGGTCTGGCCTCGATGATGGCGAAATCCTCACTGCCAACGATGTTGATGACGACGTCCTTGATCGCGTCGATCACCTCGGCGCGATCAAGGGTTCCGAGCAGGCGGTAACAGGCAACGTAGAGGTTGGCCAGGTGAGTGTTCTGTGACTCGATGGTCGTGATCTGTGCCGTTTTCTTCTCCCCGTCGCGGCGAAAGCGATCGAGCCCGGAAAGAAGTTCGTCGCGCTCGCGGCGCGCAGCGGAGGCTGCAGCCTCCGCAGCCTCCGTTTGATGCTGAAGTCGGCGCGCTCGATCCTGTTCGACGAGGAGCTCACTGCGGGCGCTGTCAAGATCGGAGGAGAGTCGTTCGATCAGATTACGGTTGTCATCCACCACACGCTGGGAAAGGGCAACGGGGTCACTGGCGGTCTTTTTCATGGCGGCCTCGAATCAATCGATGATGAGGTTGCGAACTTTGGCGAGCAGCTCGGCCCCGTTGATCGGCTTGGTCACGTAGTCGCTGCACCCGCTCAAGTAGCCGGATTCAACGTTCTCGGATTCCGCCCTCGTCGTGACCATGATCACCGGTGTCGCGGCAATCGTGCTGTCGGCGCGAATGGCCTGCAGTGCTTCGAAGCCGTTCATGACCGGCATCATCACGTCCATCAGAACCAGGTCAGGCTGATGCGTGCGCACCTTTTCGAGGCCATCGGCGCCATCGCGTGCCGTAACGAGTTCATAACCTTCGCGGCGAAGGATCATCTGGACCATGAGGAGAATCGTGTTCGAATCGTCGACGATCAGGATTTTTTTGGTTGCCGACATCGCGCGGCCTCCGTGTTTTTGGCAAGGGCGAAGCTGAATCTGGGGGAAATCTGGCGAAGCCGAGAACTGAGGCTGGGGTTGCTTTCCGTTCGTGCGAGCCGGGCCGGGCGAGCGTCGCGTCGACCGCTCCCATCGGGATTGGCGGAGGAGCTTTCGGCTCTCAACCCCCCGCGCCCACCACGCGAACCTTCGATTCGTCCGCGGAATCAAGTTGAGACGTTGGGAGCGTGGGGAAAAATTTCCCAATGAGGGTATGAAGCTCCTGGGGAGGTATCGGCTTGGTGACGTATCCGTGCGCCCCGAGTTCAAGAGCTGCCGTCATGTCCGCTTCGCGGCCACGCGTCGAGACCATAATGACGACCCCATTTTCGAGCCATCCGATAGCCTTGAGCTGTCGGAGAGTGTCGAGCCCGCCCAGAACCGGCATGTTGACATCGAGGAGGATCAGTTCGATGTCAGGCTGGGCGCGAATGATGGAAATCGCCTCGGCGCCGTGGCGGGCGTGGATGACGACGCACCCGTACTGTCGATAGCGCATGAGAAACAGGTCGTACATCTTATGAAGCAACTCGGAGTCGTCTACCACGAGAACTCTCTTGAGGTCCATAGAAGCATTCCTTCCGGCGAGTTCAGGACTCGTCGATTGTCGGTCGATTTGCGCCATCAAGAACCGACAGATGGCGCGAGTGCTGGCGGGAACCTGGGCGTTCGTTGAGTCGAACGGAGAACTCTGCGGGAGGGGTCGAACGGCTGACGGTTGGGCGAGAGGCCTCAAGCAGGGATCGCCAGGCGGCCACGGAAGCGATCGGATCGAGTTCGGTTGTCTTTCGCGGAGGAGAGAAAAGAAACCCCTGGACCAACGCGACGCCGAGCTCTCGGATTGTTCGTAGCTCGTCGATCGTCTCGATGCCTTCGGCGACTACCCGGCCGCCAAACCGGCCTGCGAGCCCGACGATCGACTCGAGCACCGCCTGCCGATGAGGATCGGCCGTGCAGCCCGAGGCGATGTGGCGGTCGATCTTGAAGATGTCCGGCTTGACGTCGAGGATCATCCGGAAATTGGATTGACCAAGGCCGACGTCATCGAGCGCAACGGCGGCGCCGGCATTGCGAACCTTCTCCAGCGCGGTGTGGAAGAGCGGACTGTTGCAGGCGGGGGCGTGTTCAACCACCTCGACCGTGACGTGGCGAAAATCGAGCCGGAGAGCTGACGCGATGCCAATCATCCAATTCACAAAATCGGAGTCGCGCCCGAGAGTGGAGGCGTGAACGTTCACCGCGACTCGCGTCTCCTTAACGCAACTCTTCGCGGCGGCATCGAGGATGGTTTCGACGCAGCGGCGGTCCATCGGGGCTTCAGCGTGCTTTCGACGCACATAGTCAAAGAGCACGTCCGCTCCTTCGACGTTCGTGCCCGCTGGTCCGCGAATGAGGCCTTCCCATCCGTGAATCGTTGGAAGTGAAGCATTCACCTCCACGATCGGCTGAAAGACGGGGCGGAGCGAACCCGGCGCGAGAAGATGAGCGAGCAGACTCTCGTCTTCCAACGCTCAGTTCCCCGCAACCTGAAGCGTGCCGGCGTCGTCTTGGGATCCGACGAGGAGAGAAGAGACGAGCATCGCGAGATCGGGAAGGGCGACCGGTTTGTGAAGGAAAGCATCCACACCCCTGCGACGCGCCTCTTGTTCGATCTCCGGTGAGCCGAAACTCGTGATCAGGATCACCCGAGTCTTGCTCGAGATTTCTCGAACGTAGGAGATGATCTCCAGCCCTTCGGTCCCCTGAAAGCCGGTGAGTCGGAGATCGACAATGACGGCATCGTAGGTTCGATTAGCGAGGAGGGCCTCGGCCTCTTCGAGTTCGCGTGCGCAATCGACCGCGAAGCCCTTGGCCTGAAAAAAGACGCGAATCGCAAATAGAATCGATTCGGCATCATCGACGACAAGGATCGAATGTGACACAGAGCTTCCCTCCCTCGGCGAGCAACTCGCAAGAGACATGCCACGCGGGAATGGAGGAAGGACTTGCGGGGACGAAGTCAAAAAAGCGGTAGAACCAAACGAATTTACGCCAGCAGTCGGAGGATTGCTGACGATCGTTTTGGAAGACCCTGACCGGCTCGTCCAGTTTCCGTGCATGAAATCCGGACATCGAGACGATCCGTGGACCTGCCGAAGACGAGATGGCCCAGTGGGAGAATCCGCCGCGATGGCCCAGCGCGAAGAACTCAGTCATGGACATCTTCGGCATCGAATGCGCCGACTGGGTCCGGGGTTGCGTGGGCGGGGGTGCGGCGCGGTGGCGCCCCGTGGCGCCCTGCGCTCTTGCCGCCGAAGGGAGAAGATGGAGATAATCGCGTCCGCTCATGGGCACTCATCATTCGCTTCACGCGCTGGTCGTCGATGACTCCGCACCCAACCGCAAGGTGGCGGAAGGGATGCTCGCGCATCTCGGGTGTGCGGTCGCGACGGCCGCGACTGGGCAGGAAGCGCTCGACCGACTTGCAGCCCAACGAACCGATGTGGTCTTCATCGATTTACGAATGTCGGGAATGGATGGGTTCGAGCTAACCCGAAGAATTCTGGAATCGATTCCCGTTCCGATACGGCCCCGGCTGATCGCGTTGACCGGTAGTTGCGCCGAAGGTGAACGGGATCGCTGCCTCGCCGTAGGATTCGACGACTATCTGGAGAAACCGTTCGGACTCGCCGTTCTGGCCAGCGTCATCAAACCGCTGCTGAATTCAGATCCCCCGTCCCAAACAACAGCCGAACTGACCGTGCCTTCCCCTCCTGATTCAAACCAGAATCCGGCCTTCGATCGGCGCAACCTCGATAGCCTCGGATCGGCCGCCGGAGTCGATTCGGTAACAGAGTGGATTGACATGTTCCTTCGGGATGCTTCGAATCTCCTCGCGGAAATATGGCTCGACCTTGAAGGAAACCGGCCGGCGCACGCCGCGGATCGCCTTCATTGCCTGAAAGGCAGCGCTTCAACAATTGGCGGCATTGGTCTTGCGGCTATGGCCCGGGAGGCCGAGACCCGGGTTCTGTCCGGTACGGTAAGTTCTTGGTCGGGAATTCGGCCGGGCCTGGAGTCTGAGTTGGATGCACTTCAGTCCTATCTGAAGAAAGAATTTGAGCACCGGAAATAGAGGCGAATTCCTCCCGCGCCTCTGTCCTCATCCTGTACGGCAATAATGGCTGTGGAATCAGCTTCTAACGGCGCGATTGATATTTTCTGGACTTCTCGTACAGTGTCGTCCGTGAAATTCCGAGGCGGCGGGCTGCCTTCTCGATGGAGCCCTTTTCTTCCTCGAGTACCCTCTCGATGTGGAGTTGCTCGAGTTCTTGCAGGGTCAGGTCCGAACTCCACTCGGTGCCGGTCTGAATGGGTTTCGAGAACCGGAAATATCTCGGGCCGAGGTGATTTTGTCCGGGAGGAAGTTGCAGGAGCGCTCGTTCGAGAACGTTCTTTAGTTCCCGAATATTTCCTGGCCACGAATGAGCCTGGAGCGCTTCCAGCCCATCGCTGGTCAGCTCGGGATCATGGCGATCGATTTCGATTTTGAGCCGGCGCAGGATTTCCCGGGCGAGGACCGGAATGTCTTCCGGGCGCTCCCGAAGGGAAGGCACCTCGAGCGGAAGGGTGGATATTCGGAAAAAGAGGTCGCGGCGAAACTTCCCGGTTTGTCCGAGTTCTTCGAGATCCTGATGGGTTGCGGCCACCAGGCGAATGTCGACTCTTCGGTCACGAACTTCGCCCACCCGGCGGAATCGCTTCTCCTCGAGCACCTTCAGGAGTTTCGCCTGAACACCGAGTTCCATGTCGCCGATCTCGTCGAGAAAGACTGTTCCTTTGTGGGCGAATTCGAGCAACCCTTGTTTGCTGGAAGTGGCTCCGGTGAACGCCCCCCGTTCGTGCCCGAAAAGTTCGGAATCGAGAAGTTCTCGAGAAAATCCGGCGCAATTCGCATCGACGAAGGCCTCATTCGCCCGGGATCCGTTTCGGTGGATCCAGCCGGCGAGGAGGCTCTTCCCAGTCCCGGTTGCGCCTCGGATGAGGATGGGGCTTTCCGAACCCAAGACAAGGCGGGCTTGGTTTTCAAGCTCTCGAATCTGTTTGCTCTCCCCGAGAAACGGGTCCACGTCACCTCTGCGTTCGCGCGCATGCCCGGCCAGTTCCTTCTTCCGCGATCGCTGGGAATCGAGAATTCTTTCGATGATGACGGCCAGCGCCTGCAGTTCCACCGGTTTCGCCAGGAAATTCTCCGCTCCCTCCCGAATCGACTGAACGGCAAGGTCGAGCCGGGCTTCCGCGGTCAGAATGACGACGGAGATCGCCGGTTCGGTCGCCTTGATCCAGCGAAGCAGATCGAGGCCGTTGCCGTCGGGAAGGTTATGGTCGAGAATCGCGATGTCGGGTCGCGACTCGATCAGTTTCTCTCGCGCCTCTCGATCAGTCGCCGCCTCGACCACTTCATAGCTTCGGGACGCGAGGTAGCTCCGCAGCCCGAATCGAGTCGCTTCATCGTCTTCAATTAGAAGGATCCGTCCGCTCGCCACCTTTTCGACTCCTCTCGCTTCGAGCGAAGTGTACCGAAAGTCGGGTCACCTCTTTTTTCTGAGACTGAGCGAAGCGGCCGAACCGAGAATCTCACAGCCGCACGGAAGGCATAAATATTGCTTGTTACGGAGTCGATGAAGAAACCGACTCGCCGCGGACCGGACCCGCAAAACTTCGAGGACCCTTCCTCTTTCCATCACTTCGAAGCGACCGAGGAAGCGGTCCTCATCACCCGTTCAGACGGAATCATCGAGTTCGTTAATCCCGCTTTCGAAAAACTGACCGGCTTCTCGCGAGACGAGGCCATCGGATCAACTCCCAGACTCCTCAAGAGCGGCCTCGAATCACCGGATCGGTACTCCGCGCTCTGGAAGACGATCCTCTCGGGCAAGCCGTGGAGAGGAATCTTTCGCGATCGCCGAAAGGACGGCTCTGTGGTTCATGTCGAAGATACCATCACTCCCGTCCTCGATCGACATGGAAAACCCGTCCGGTTCATCGGGGTTCTCTGCGAGGCAGGCCCGGAGTGTCCGGAACCAGTTCCAGACGAACGCCAAAACTTCCTCGTTCGCATGCTCGAAGGCGTGGCCGACGAGTGGCAAAGAACGTTTGACGCCGTCGGGTTTCCGCTCTTCGTCTTCGATGAGCGCGGAGCCATCCTTCGGGCAAACCAGGCCGGCCTGCTTCACCTTGGTCTCGGTTCAAACGAAGAAGCCGATCACCTCTGCGTCGGTCCTTCGCGAGACCCCGTCTGGAGCGTCGTTCTCGAGCAGCTCGCCATCGCTCACAAAGACCAGGTGATCGCGGAGTCAACAATCGACGGGGGCCTTCTCACCAGGAGCTGGGCAATTCGTGTGGCGCCGGTCAAGGAAACGGGCATGTCGAACCGGTATGTTGTGTTCCTGCGGGAATCGTCCGTCGAGGTGCGTTCCCAGGAGATTGTGAGACGTCAGGAAGAGGATTCGACCTTCACCAGTCTGGTTGCAGGCTTTGCGCAGGAGTCACGCAATCCGATTTTCGCCGTTTCCGCGATCATCGACGCCTTTGAGGCCCGCTTCGGAAGTGCTCCTGAGTTGGCGGAGTTCGGCATCCCCCTTCGGAAGGAACTGGCTCGACTTGGTCGAATGGTGGACGAGTTACTCGAATTGGGACGTCCGTTCGGTACCAACCTGGTTCCGCTCCACCTGGAAGAGGTCATCGAAGATGCTCGCGCCGCCTGCGCTTCCACGGTCTCGCTTGCCGAAAAACAGGGCGTCACCATCAAGACCGAGAATCTCTCGACGAGAACCCTTTCCGGTGATCGAGCCGGGCTCGGACGGGCCGTGCAGAGCATTCTGGAAAACGCCATCGAACATTCTCCGGCCGGGGGAACCGTCTGGATGAGTGCGCGCGACGAGGAGACTTTCTCCTCCATCGTGATCGAAGACGCCGGGCCCGGTTTCCCCCCGGGGGATCTCCCGTTCGTTTTCGTTCCGTTTTTCGCCCGGCGCCAGGCTGGGGTCGGCCTTGGGCTGGCCATTGCCCGGCGCGTCATCCGACAACATGGTGGTGAGGTTTCTGCCGCGAATCGCCCGATGGGTGGAGCAGTAGTGCAGTTGAACATCCCCGCCCGGTAATCGTCCGTTCCCTCACGTCCGAGTCGATCGATCCCGCGCGACGGCGTAAACTAGCGGAGTTTTCTACCTCAGGCTGATTGCAGTCCTCAAGGAACAGGCACCGCCCGATGGACAACACGGAAGATTCGGAATCGAAAATGGAGCCGCTTGGCGCCACCGACCTTGGCAACCTTCTGCTCAAAAACGCACCGGTTATCGTTCTCCTGCTCGACCCCGACGGGCGGATTCAGTACTTCAATTCTTTCTTCGAGAAACTGACCGGCTGGCGACTCGAAGACGCCCGGGGAGAAAACTGGTTCACGACGTTTCTTCCAGAACGAGACCGCGAGCGCTGCCGCGCGCTGTTTCAGGCTGCACTGTGGGATTCGCCGACTCGGGGAAACATCAACCCGATTGTCTGCCGAAGCGGCGACGAGCGCGAAATTGAATGGAACGATCAAGTCCAGCGAGCACCTGACGGACGGCTGACCGGCGTACTCGCCATCGGCGTGGACGTGACCGAGAGGGTTTGGGCGGAAGAGGCACTCCGACAGACCCGCGACCAGCTCAACGCAAGCCTGACGGCCATCCCGGATCTCCTCTTCGAAATCGACGGGAGCGGGCGAATCCTGAATTACTCCGCAAGCCAGCCGGAGCTCCTGGCTATGCCGCCAGAGCAGTTTGTCGGACAAAGAATCCACGACGTTCTCCCTCCAGAAGCGAGGGATGCCTGCCTGGAGGCGATCGCCTGCGCGGCCAGAGATGGCGCGGCCGTCGGATCTCCTTACCGGCTCACCACGTTCGGTGGCGAGCGTTGGTTCGAGCCATCCGTCGGACGTAGGAACTCGCCCGCGCCGGACGGCGCACAGTTCGTCATCCTGGCGCGGGATATCACGTCCCGCCGCCAGGCAGAGGAGGAAGTTCGTTCGAGCCGCCGACAAATGCAGAACGTGCTCGACAGCTTGTTTGCTTTCGTCGGGATCTATTCCCTGGAAGGCATCCTTCTCGATGCCAACCGGGCGCCATTCGATGCCTCCTCCGTCTCGCGTGAGGAAGCCATCGGAATGCCCTTCTGGGACCTCTATTGGTGGTCGCACTCCACCGAAGCCCAGGTACAGGTGCGAATCGCAATCGGGCGAGCAGCGCTTGGAGAGACCGTTCGCCAGGACTTCACGGTTCGGTTGCACGAGGGGCTGTTTATTCAGATGGATATCACGTTCGGCCCCCTCCGGGACGAAACCGGTCGGATCACGCAAATCATAGGCTCCGGAGTGGACGTGACCGCCCGGAAGCGTGCCGAGTTCGAGGCCGAGTCCGCGCGGATGATGCTGCAAACCGTGCTCGATTCGACACCGGATTGGATCTTCGTCAAAGACGCCGCTCACCGGTTTCTCGTCGTGAACGTGGCTTTTGCCGCCAGCCAGGGACTGACGCCCCGCGAGATGATGGGCCGACCCGATACAGACTTCTGGTCTCAGGAATTCTGCAACGGGGACCCGGCAACGGGACTGCGTGGTTTTCATGATGATGACGACGATGCCATCGCCGGGCAGATCGTTCGCAACCCGGCCGATCTCGCTTCAGTTGCGGATGGCACAACTCGCATCCTCGATACCATCAAACTGCCGTTGCGAAACGTCGAAGGGGAAGCGTACGGGGTACTCGCGTACGCCCGCGACGTGACCGACCAGCGGCGAATGGAGGCGTCGGTTCGCGCGACAGAAGAGCGTTATAGGCTTTTGGTCGAACACGCCCCGGTGAGTATCTATGTCCACGACGGCGAAACGATCCTCTTTGCGAACCGGACTTTCGCCAGGCTGCTGGGTGGTGACCTTCCGGCTGAAGTCGTCGGGCTGTCGCTTCTTTCAATTGTCCACCCCGATTCCCACGCCGCGCTGAAGGCACGGATCGTTTTATTACGCGAGGGCGCCGCGGTGAATCCACTCTTCGAGGGGAAGATCAAGCGTTTCGATGGGACGGTCGCTCATGCAGAAGTGATGGCAACCGCATGCGTTTTCGAGGGCCGGCCGGCCATCCAGGTCGTGCTGGTCGACGTGACCGAGAGGCGGCAAATCCAGGAAGAAATTCGTCGAAACCATGAGGCCCTCCAGCGAAGCGAAGCGCAGCTGAGCGAAGCCCAGCGGATTGCGCGGATCGGAAGCTGGGCACTTGAATTCGAGACCGGCGAGTTGTTCTGGTCTGACGAGATCTTTCGGATATTCGAAATTGATCCATTGAAGTTCGGGGCCTCCTACGACGCATTTCTCGATCTCGTCCACCCGGACGATCGGGAAAAGATCGATGTGGCCTACACCCACTCGGTCTCCATCAGGCAGCCTTACGAGATCACCCACCGACTGCGAATGGCCGACGGACGGATCAAGCACGTCCAGGAACTGGGCGAGACTTTTTACGCGGATGACGGCACGACCCTCCGTTCGATTGGGACGGTGCAGGACGTCACTGAACGCGTATTGGCAGCCACGGCGATACGCGAAGCGGGCGAAGCCTACGTGAGAGTCGTTTCGCACATCAGTGACGCGCTGATCGTCGATGACCTTGAGGGGCGTATAGTGTTCGCGAACCCGCGTTTTTTTGAGCTCTTCGGTCTACGTCAGGACGACGTGCGGGGTCTGACGCTCGAGGACTACGTTGCCCCGGATTGGCGCGACCGGCTTCGGGAGCGGCATAACCGGCGAATTCGCGGCGAAGAGGTACCGACCCAGTTCGAATA
>Ga0315281_10003631_pt1 | contig 22583 bp, 25 predicted proteins | sample YL17G07_0_MG_FD_204540 | JGI IMG/M metagenome (GOLD analysis project Ga0315281, IMG submission 204540) | Sediment microbial communities from Yellowstone Lake, YNP, Wyoming, USA - YL17G07_0 | ecosystem: Environmental > Aquatic > Freshwater > Lake > Sediment | place: USA: Wyoming | collected... | reverse complement strand
ACAAATGAACAAAGCGTAAATTACGTGGCAGGTAATGTCAGCGCCTGGTTCCGAATGGCCGCGCACCGATAACGGGGTGCGGCCCACACGTCGCTAACCAGGAAACCGCTAAGAAACAGCAGGGGAAGGTCAGAAACGTCTAAACCCTTACTTGAAGGGTAACGGCACTATACGCGAAGCAGGCCCTGAATACCAGCCCTTTCAGCGGGCTTTCCAGCGTCGCTCCGTGCACCGGTGCGACGCTGGATCGCCTGTTTAGACCATGGCGCGCCGGATCTGGCGCTTGAGTGCATGAATCTGGCGCAACACGCCATGCAGATCAGCGAGGTTTTTTGAAGCGAGAATTTCATCGCGGCGTTTCTGGAGCGCGCGAATCCTGGCTTTCAGTGCCACCTTGTCGATGCCCACGACCGCGTGATGCGCGTGCGCTTCGAGCCCGAGCGCCGTGCACAGCGCCTTGAGCACGTGATCCTTGTTCATCTGGGTGGCGCCCTGCACCGCCTCGTGCTCGATGCCCTTGGCAATCTCGCGCAGCTCGGCCACGGTTTTGTGTTTCAGTTCTTCATAGGTATGCGACATGCCGGAATCCTCCTCCTTGTGAATCGACGTGGTATTTACAGCATTTCAGAAATCCACCGGGCGATAAAAGAATACAAATCGGCCGCTTTCGGTGTCAATCTTCAGCGTCGCGCCGCGGTGCACGGCGTAGTTCACGTAACCCGGCACGGCACTCGCCTGATGACATTCGCTCACATGCCGCGGCGCCTCGAACGCGCGGTCGCGGTCGTGCCAGGACAGCGCGCTTGCACTTCGGCCTGCGCAAGCGGCATGGCCGCGAGGTAGTCCGCGTGCGGCGGCTGCGGCAACGGACAGGCGGCCGCGTTGCCGTTTGAGGCAGAACCGGCGGTGGGTGGCAGGGTGTCGACCGGGCCATTCTTCATCGCAAAACTCCCGTGCAGCGGAGCACCCTTGTCCTATGCTACGCTTTCTTATAATAATGTCGCGTCCGGCTACCAGCTCACCCGCCAAACTCCGCGTGAAACCGATCAACATAGTATTCGCTCTCGGGGCGGTGTTCGGCGTCGCCGGGACGCTGTTTTATTTCGGCACAGCCAATTCGACCGTCGCAGCGGACGCACCGGCGCCCATTCCCTACATCAAGGCCACCGAGCTGTTGCAGCACGCCAATCCCGGACGCCTGGCATTGCTCTCGCAGGTGGCGCTGGTGATGGACGAACGCGACGGGGTCATGCTCTACGGGCGCGCCATCGATACGCCGCGCCCGATCGCCTCGCTCACCAAGCTCATGACCGCGCTGGTACTGCTTGAGTCCGAGCTGCCGCTGGAAGCACCGATTGCCATCACCACCGACGACCGCGACCGCCTCAAGGGCACACAGTCGCGCCTGCACATCGGCGCCATACTCACGCGCGACGACCTGCTGCGCGCCGCGCTCAGCGCCTCCGACAACCGCGCGGCCGCGGCACTGGCCCGCACCGCCCCCGGCGGCACCGAGGCTTTCGTCGCGAGCATGAACGCCAAGGCGCTGGCGCTCGGCATGACCAACACGCGCTTCGCCGATGCCTCGGGCCTGAACCCGCGCAACGTCTCGACCGCGCGCGACCTGCTCAAGCTGCTCGAAGCCGCGCGCGCCCAGCCGCGCATGCACACCTACACCACCAGCGGCGAGCTCTGGGTCACCGACCTTGCTACCGGTCGCGCCATCGAGTTTCTCAACACCAACCGCCTGGTACGCCATAGCCAGGACGGCTGGGGAATCGCCTTGAGCAAAACCGGCTACACCGCCGACGCCGGCAACTGCCTGGTGATGCGCGTCACGGTCGCCGGCCGACCGCTCAGCATCGTGCTGCTCAACTCCTGGGGCAAGGCCAGCAAGTACGGCGACGCGCAGCGCATCCGCGACTGGCTGATCAACACCGAACGGCGCATCCCGCTAGTCACCGCGCACGCGAACATCTGACGCCGGCCGCGCTTCGCTCCGGCGCACGAGTCTGAGTTTATGTCCGGCACAGGTTCTGCGTGAACCGCAGCGCCGATTCTGAGCGTCCTCCCCAACCCATATGAAGATTCTGGTTCTTGGCAGCGGCGTGATCGGCGTGACCAGCGCCTGGTATCTGGCGCGCGCCGGCCACGAGGTGACACTGGTCGATCGTCAGCCGCAACCGGCGATGGAAACCAGCTTCGCCAACGGCGGGCAGGTGTCATGGGGCGCTGCCAATCCATGGGCGGCGCCGGGCATTCCGCGCAAGGCGCTTGGCTGGCTATTCCAGCGCCACTCGCCGCTGGTGTTGCGGCCGACACTCGATCCAGCCATGTGGCGGTGGCTCGGCCAGATGTTGTGCAACTGCACGGACGCGCGCTATCTCGTCAACAAGGAACGCCAGCTTCGGCTCGCGCGCTATAGCCATGCCTGCCTGACCGAACTGCGCAACGAAACCGGCCTGCACTACGACCAGAGCACGCACGGTCTGCTGATTCTGTATCGCACAGCGCGCGATCTTGAGGCGGCGACACGCGAGGCGCTGCTGCTCGACCGTCTCGGGATTGCCTATCGATTCCTCGACCGCGCGGCCTGCGTCGCGCACGAACCGGCACTCCGGGATGCGCAGGACAAGATCGTGGGCGGAATGCTGTTCCCGGGCGATGAGTCCGGCGACTGCCGGCGCTTCACCGAAGAACTGGCAACGCGTGCACGGCCGCACGGTGTTAAATTTCTCGCCTCCACCAGCGTGACCCGGCTGGTCGCCGATGGTGATCGCATTACCCGCGTCGTCACCGACCGCGGCGATCTCGCCGCCGATCGCTATGTGCTCGCCTGTGGCAGCTACTCGCCGCTGCTGCTCAGGCCACTCGGCGTGCGACTGCCGGTGTACCCGGTGAAGGGCTACTCGATCACTGTTCCCATTACCAGCGACACCGCCGCACTCCAGGGCACGCTCACCGACGAATCCTACAAGGTTGTGTTAACCCGGCTCGGTAACCGGCTGCGTGCTGCCGGCACCGCTGAACTCTGCGGCTACGATCTCACGCTGCGGCCGGCGCGCCTCGCCACGCTCGCGCATGTGGTGCGCGACCTTTTCCCGTCTGCCGGTGACCTCGCCAACGCCGAGCCCTGGGCCGGCCTGCGCCCGATGACGCCGGACAACCCGCCGGTGATTGGTCCATCGCCGTATCAGAATTTATTTCTCAATACCGGCCACGGCACCCTCGGCTGGACCATGGCCTGCGGTTCCGGGAAGGTGCTAAGCGATCTTGTTGCCGGCCGCGCACCTGACATCGACCTTGCCGGTCTTACGCTCGCGCGTTTCGGGTGACACCTCGCAGGAGCACAAACGCTTGCCTTGCATCAAGGCCTGGCGGATAGTTTGCTGGCAAACAGTGCGGCAAGGAGTTTGATCAACCGCCGGCCACAACAGGGAGCATTCGCCATGCACACAAAAAATATTTCCGCGATTCTTTTCTTTCTGCTGGGCTGCACCGCAACGGCTCAAGCTGACGAGACAAACCAGGCGAACGTTCAGTTTGGCGTGCAGAGTTTCCGCTGGCGCGAGTTCGATGACAATGGCGGACGCCTGCTGCAGGAAAAAGGCGCGCGCTTTTCCATCGGCGCCGCGTTCGACAATTACCGGCGCGAAGACTCCGGCACTCTGTATGGCATCAACGGCAAGATTTACCTGGGTAGCGTCAACTACGATGGCCAGACTCAATCCGGTATCCCGTCCACGGCAGATGTAAGCTATGTCGGCCTGAACATCGAGGCTCAGGGTGGCTATCGTTTCGGCCGGCGTGTCGGTCTGGATGTCTTCGGTGCGCTGGGAGTCGATGAGTGGCTGCGCTCGATTCAGGACGGCAGAACCGCGACTGGAACCGTGGCTTATGGCTACGATGAGTATTACACCATCCTGTACGGCAAGGCCGGGTTGGGGTTTTTCCAGCACCTGGATGGCTGGCGTTACCTGTTGCAGGGCGGCGTGAAGATGCCCCTTTCCACCAGCGAGCGCGTGGACCTGGGAAGTGGCGTTGACTTGCAGCCGGGACTCAAACCTTCGGCATTCGCCAATATTCAGTTCGATTTCGGATCCGGGCGACATGACCGATTCGGTGTCGCCTTGTATTACGACAGCTATCGCTTCAGCGAGTCGGACCCGGAATTACTGACATCCGGCGGCTCGACTTATCTGGTAGTTCAGCCGCGCAGCCACATGGATGTCTATGGCCTGCGCCTGAGTTATTACTTCTTGTGAGGAACGAGGCGCGGCTGTAACCACTGGGCTCGGCCTGTTGCAACTCCGGTCCGGGCTGTACACGCACCGGCCAGTATTGTTCGCGGATGTACCTGCGGGGTGGTAAAGTTCCGGCACTGTACCGACGGCAGGAGCACACAGACTTGCACATCCCGGAACTGGTCGCCCATCGCGGTTACGCCCTGCACTACCCCGAGAACACGCTGATCGGCATCGAGGCCGCTATCCGCGCTGGTGCGCGCTACATCGAGGTTGATGTGCAGCTGAGCGCCGACAAGGTACCGGTGCTGTTCCACGACCGCACGCTGGACCGGCTGTGCCGTGCACAGGGCATGATTCACCGTTACACGCGTGAGGAGCTCAAGGCCTTCCATGTCTTCGAATTCGATCGTTTCGGCTACAAATTCGCGCAGAATCCGCTCACGACGCTCGCCGAACTCGGTGCCCTGCTCACGCGCCACCCGCAGGTGACCGCGTTCATCGAGCTCAAGCGCGTATCGATCGAGGTGTTCGGAGTGCAGACGGTGCTGGACAACGTGCTGCGTTCGCTGGCGCCGGTAATACCGCAATGCGTGCTCATCTCCTACAACATGCCGGTACTGGCCGCGGCGCGCAAACAGGATTACCACAGTGTCGGTGCCATCCTCGAGCGCTGGCACGATCAGCGCCACGCGGACGTGCAGGCGATCCACCCGGACTACCTGTTCTGCGACGCCGTGGACCTGCCGCGCTTCGGTGCTATCGACACGGCTGGCGCAAAGATCGTGGTGTACGAAATCACCGATCCGCAAATCGCGCTCAAGCTGGCGAAACGCGGCGTGGGCCTCATCGAAACCTTCGCCATCGGCGAGATGCTCGCTGCCTTCGAGCCGCTGCGCAAATCTCCGGCATGACCGGGCAGCACGACCTGGTCGTCATCGGCGCCGGCATTCACGGTGCGGGCGCGGCCCAGGCCGCCGCTGCCGCCGGCCATTCCGTGCTGGTGCTGGAACAGACCTGCATCGCCAGCGCTACCTCTTGCCGTTCGAGCAAACTCATTCATGGCGGGCTGCGCTATCTGGAAAGCGGCCAATTGAATCTGGTGCGCGAGAGCCTGCGTGAACGCGATATCCTTTTGCGTATCGCGCCGCAGCTGGTGCGGCTGGTGCCATTCCATATTCCGGTCTATCGGCAAACTGCGCGCCGGCCATGGCAAATCCGCACCGGCCTCGCGCTCTATGCGCTACTCGGCAGCCTGCGCCGGCATGCGTTGTTCGCCACGCTGCCGCGCGTGCAGTGGAATGGTCTCGACGGCCTCGCAACCGAGAAACTCCAGGCAGTGTTCCGCTACCAGGATGCCCAGACCGACGATGCCGCGCTCACCCAGGCAGTGATGCACTCTGCACAATCACTCGGCGCGGAACTGGTCATGCCCGGCGAATTTCTTGGTGCACAGCGCACGGCGAACGGCTATGCCGTGCATTACCGTACGCCGCAGGGCGAAATCGAGAGCCATTGCACGGCGCTGGTGAACGCCGCTGGTCCCTGGATCAACGGCGTATTGGCGCGCGTTACGCCGCACGTTCCGTCCTCTGCGATCGAGTTGGTGCAGGGAGCGCATATCGTGCTCGACGGGTCATTGCAACGCGGCGTGTATTACACCGAGGCCGAGGACGGGCGCGCCGTGTTTGTCATGCCATGGCGCAGCATGACCCTGGTCGGAACCACCGAAACGCGTTTCAGCGGCGATCCGGCACAGGTGCGGCCGCAGCCGGCGGAGGTCGAATACCTGTTGCGGACTTTCCGCCGTTACTTCCCGGAGCGCGACATGCAGGTGCGCGACCAGTTCGCCGGCCTGCGCGTGCTGCCGCTGGCGGAAAGCGCCGCCTTCCACCGGCCGCGCGAAACACTTTTTCCAACCGACACACCACAGCAGCCGCGTCTGGTCAGCATCTGCGGCGGAAAGCTCACCGGTTATCGTGCTACCGCACAGAAGGTTCTTGCGTTACTGCAAGCGGCATTGCCGGTGCGACCGGCGCGTGCCGACACTGCCACGCTGCGGCTCAAGGACTAGGTCATGCAGCAAATTGGGGTCGAGGCGTTGCGGAAACTTGAGCAGACCCTGCATGCGGAAATTCCACTCACCCGTGCCATGGGTGTGTGCGTTGCACAGTTCAACGCTGCGGGGCTGACGCTGCGCGCACCGCTCGCACCGAACATCAACCACAAGAGCACTGCTTTCGGCGGTAGTCTGGCGACTCTGGCCACGCTCGCAGGCTGGGGTCTGCTGCAGCTTTTATTACGCGAACAGCGGCCCGTAACCGTGGTGATTCAGGAAAGCAGCGTGCGGTACCTGCGGCCAGTTGCCGAATACCTGCAGGCCATCTGTTCAATGCCACAAGCCAGGGAACTGGACAAGTTTCTGCGCACGCTCACACGCACTGGCATGGCGCGCATCGAACTCGAGGTGTCGATTCCGGCGGGTGGCGAAACGGCGGTGAAGTTTCGTGGGTGGTTCGTGGCGCTCGACAAGAGCCGCCATCCACACGCGCAACCGGTGTGAGGCACGGCCCCGATGGGCATTTAGTGCAGCGCCGTCCTGAGTTCTTTAACCTGCGTGTGCGCGAACGGCTCGGTGAGATGCGTCTCAAACTGCGCCACGGTCAGCGGGCGGCTGTACAAAAAACCCTGCACGATCGGACAAAGCTGCTCGCGCAGGAATGCGGATTGCGTCTCGGTTTCCACGCCCTCGGCCACGATACTGAGTCCCAGTGCATGTCCGAGCGCGATAATGGCGCGCGCCACCACCGGGTCCGCGCCGTTCTGGGTGATGCCCTGAATGAAGCTGCGGTCGATCTTGAGACGGTCGATCGGCAGGCGATGCAGGTAATGCATGGATGAATAACCCGTGCCGAAGTCGTCGATGGCGACCTTGACGCCGAGCGCGCGCAGCTCCTTGAGTTTGCCGATGCTCTCTTCCAGATTTTCCATCAGCAGGCTTTCGGTAATTTCGATCTCCAGCCGGCGCGGCTCGAGTCCGGTGTCATGCAGCGCCGAACGCACCACGGCGACAAAGTTGTCCTGCTGCAACTGGCGTCCAGACACATTCACGGCAATGTACAAGGACGGCAAGCCGAGGTTTTGCCATGCGACCCCCTGAATGCAGGCGGTGCGCAACACCCATTCGCCGATCGGCACAATCAGCCCGGTCTCTTCGGCGAGCGGAATGAAATCCATCGGCGGAACCGGCCGGCCCGCGGCGTCGCGCCAGCGTATCAGCGCCTCGGCGCCAATCACCCTGAATGTATTGATATCGACCTGCGGCTGGTAATGCAGTTCGAATTCGTTATGCTCTAACGCCTGGCGCAGGCGACTTTCGAGGTGTGCTCGCGCGATGGCGTGCTCGTTCATTTCGTGTGCGTAAAACTGAGAGCGATTCCGGCCCGTGGTCTTGGCGTGATGCGTGGCAATGTCGACGTTGCGCAACAGCGTCTGGGCATCAGCTCCGTCGTCCGGGAAAACCGTGATGCCGATACTGGCCGTAACCTGGAGCGGGTGGCCATTGATGTCCCACGGCATCGACATGGTCTCCAGCATCCGCTGGGCAACAGCCGTGATGGCGACCGGATCGTGCACATCGCGCGCCAGCACCGCGAATTCATCGCCACCAACCCGCGCCAGCATGTCGGACTGGCGCGGCACGAACGTCAGACGCTGTGCCGCCACCAGCAGCAGACAGTCGCCGTCATCATGGCCGAGTGTGTCATTCACCACCTTGAAGTGGTCAAGGTTAATGAACAGCACGGCGAATTTTTGTTTGTTGCGCTGCGCGCGCGCCACTTCGGCGTCGAGCTGTTCGAGAAATGCCTTACGGTTGGGCAGGCCGGTGAGAGGATCGTGATTGGCCTGATAGGTTAACGCATGATCGGTGCGCCGGCGCTCATACAGAACATAAGCGACAAATAGCACGAACAGCCCGGCAACCAGCGACCGCATCCACAACTCACGGACACTGGGCGCAGTCAATTCGGCAACAACCATCGACCACCACGGCCGCTCTTGCCCCGCCGTCGATACATCCAGCCACACGTCCACCCCCACATCAAAGAGGGTGAATAACAGTGCCAAGCCAGCGGCAACAAGGATTGTTTGGCGATTCTTTCCGGTCGAGGGTGTTTGCATACAGACGCGCCAGAATTTGAGCATTATTTGCAACAAATATGCCGCGAATGCCCCCGCACCGGGTTAAATTCCGGATCTAGTTAAGTCACTGATTCCTCTGGCCACATGACCATCGGTGACTGGCCCGATGGCCGTATGCAGCCGCTGCGGGGAGCGGCTACTGCCGCGGTTTGGATCATGCTAGCCTGCCAGCGTCACCTGGCAGCCCGGCCCCATGAGCAGAACCGGCACACTCACAGCGTTGCAAAACCTTGGCCCGGCGAGCACCCGCTGGCTGAACGCCATCGGCGTGCAAACCCGCCATGACCTGCAAAAACTCGGTGCGGTCGATGCCTACGCAATACTCCGGGCACACGGCTACAACGCCAGTCTCAATCTGGTGTATGCCATCGAGGGCGCGTTGCGCGACTGCGCCTGGAACCGTTTGCCGGAAAAATGCAAGGCGCAACTCAAGGCGGCCGCCATCGATGCCGTGAAACCGCGCTGTGCCTGGCCAGCCAACGACCCGCACATGCGGCGTTACCATGATGATGAATGGGGCGTGCCGGTACACGACGACCGCAAACATTTTGAGTTCCTGATTCTCGAAGGCGCGCAGGCCGGTCTGAGCTGGCGGACGGTGCTGCACAAGCGCGCCGCCTATCGCATCGCCTTTGCCGGATTTGACCCGCGGCGCGTGGCGCGTTTTGATGCGCGCAAGGTCAAGACACTGCTGAAGAACGCCGGCATTATTCGCAATCGTCTCAAAATTGAATCTTCCATTACGAATGCACGGGCCTTTCTGGCTGTTCAGAAAGAGTTCGGGAGTTTCGATCGTTATGTCTGGCAGTTCGTCGGCGGCCGGCCGATCGTCAACCGCTGGACGTCACTGCGGGAGATTCCGGCGCGCACGTCCGAATCGGACGCGCTCAGCGCCGATCTCAAGAAACGCGGCTTCCGTTTTGTCGGTTCGACCATCGTCTACGCGCACATGCAGGCGACCGGTATGGTCAACGACCATCTGGTGCACTGTTATCGCCACCGCGCACTGGCGCGGTGCTGATACTGCATTGCCGGTACTGATCCGGTCGCCAAACAGCGTGCATTATTTCCCCCTCTCCCTCCGGGAGAGGGTCGGGGTGAGGGAGAAATAGCTGTGCCCCCTCATCCTGCCCTTCTCCCGGAGGGAGAAGGAACTCATTTAGATACTGCAGTGCCTCTATTTTCCGTTCTTCTTCTTAGTGCCTACATCAACCTGTCAGGCGTTCCACCATCCAGTACAAGCCGGTGAGCGCGATCAGCGCCGACAGCGGCAGCACCACGCGCATGCGGTACCACGGCTTGTTCCGGAACCAGTAGCCCACCGCCAGGAACGCGATTGATATCACCGCCAGCTGCCCGCCCTCGACGCCGACATTGAAGGCGACCAAACCAGTCACAAACTGTTCACGCGGCAGTCCGATCTCGGTGAGCACGCCGGCGAAACCGAGACCGTGCAGTAATCCGAAACCAAATACCACGAACACCCGCCACGCGTGCAGGCGCGCCGTGAGCAGGTTCTCCACCGCTACCGCCACGATCGATGCGGCGATCAGCGGTTCGACAATCGCCGGCGACAGTTCGATCACGCCATACATGCTCAACGCCAGCGTGATCGAATGCGCGAGCGTGAACGCCGTGACCTGCCACAGCAGCGGCGCGAGTTGCGTGCTCAGCAGAAACAGGCCGAGCACGAACAGCATGTGATCCAGACCCTTGGGCAGGATGTGGGTGAAGCCGAGCACCAGGTACTGGCCGAATACCGCGGTACGCGTGCTGGCGGCGATGTCCCCGGCGAGCGGGTAGGTCGCACTCGCCTCGCCCTCCCGGACCCAGGTGCCAATGACCTCGCTGGACCCGGCGCGATGCAGGCGCAACACACTGCCGCCGTATTGCGGCGCATATCGCCAGCGCACGGTATGCGCGCCCGGCGGGATGCTCCCGGTGAGATGCAAGGTGGTGAGACGCGCGCGCGCCAGATCGCCAGGTTCGGGAATATCCAGCGATGCGAGCGACGGCGCGCTGCGCACACTGTCAAAATCCAGATGCAGGCCATCGACATACTGTGGCCAGAAGGCGCGGATGCGCTCTTCCAGTTTGCGTGCCGGCAGGGCGCGCAAGCCGTTGTAACGCTCTGCGTTCGGCGATTCGCTGGTGTCGCTGTGCGCCGGACTCACGCCGGCCAGCACCGCTTCCATGTTGACCTGTAAGGCAAGCTGGTAATTTCCGTCTGATTGCAGATGCACATCGACAACCGCCGGGCGGATCTCGTGCGCCGTGACCGGCAACGCGCACAGGCCCAGCAGGAAACCGAGCAACAGTCGAAATGGATGGTGAATTGGTGCCTGGTCGGTCGTGTTATGCTTCAGCAGATATTTCATCTCGAATACTTATGAAAATGATTGGTAAAAATATTATGTGGCGCGAGTGTAGCCGATTCGGATTGCTGTTGTCCGCCCTGCTCGGACTGGCAGCACCGGCAGCGGCACACGAATTCTGGATCGAGCCGGCGAACTTCCGGCCGCCGGTCGACAAGCCGCTGGACGTGCGCCTGCTGGTCGGCCAGGAATTCCGCGGTGACACGATGATCTACCTGCCGGAATCCTTCGAGCGCTTCGTTACGGTTAACGCGCGCGGCACCCGGAATATTCCCGGCCTGCCTGGCGACGACCCGGCCGCGCGCCTGACCCCGGCCGAGCCGGGGCTCCTGCTCGTCGCCTACCAGAGCACGCGCTACTCGCTGGATATGGATGCCCCCACCTTCGAAAAATATCTGGAGAAGGAGGGCCTGGATGGTATACGCACCCTGCGCGCGCAGCGCGGCGAACATGATAAAGCGGTGCATGAGGTGTACTCGCGTTGTGCCAAGTCACTGCTGGCGGTCGGTGGCCGCGACGACGGTCTCGACGCCAGACGGCCGATCGGCCTGCGGCTGGAAATCGTGCCGCTGACGTCCATTTACCAATTGAAGCGCGGTCAGATGCTGGAGGTGCAATTGTTATACGAAGGCCGGCCACTCGCGAATGCAAAGCTGGTGGCCTTCTCGAAAAAGAAACTGAAGTCTCAACCGGTGCAGCGTACCGACGCCGATGGACGCGCGCGCTTTGTCCTGCCGCATGCGGATGTCTGGATGCTGTCCGCCGTGCACATGATCCCGGCGCCAGCCAACGCCAAGGCGGACTGGGAAAGCTTCTGGGCTTCACTGACTTTCGAAACCAAAGCTGAGCGCTAGTGATCGGATAGTCAAAGCGGGCACATCTTGCAGGGTGGGGCCATGCCCCACCACTTAGCCAGTGTTGGAGTATTAGTATTAGTCGCCTTATATGTAGGGTGCGTTCCACGCACCGGCCATGGTGCGTGGAACGCACCCTACTTTTTCAACAACCTGCCAGGCCTCAAGGCCGGACATGGCCGGCGAGCGCCGCATCCATGGCCGTACGCCAGCGCTCATAACGCGCGCGCAGCACCGGATTGGCGCGCGGCTTGAACCACACACCGAATTCCGGTTCCGGCCAGTCTTTGGGTTTACCGGCAAGCAGCCAGGCGGTGCCGCGCGCCGTGGCTTCGTACTCAGCAGGCCGGTAGAGCGGCAAACCGGACAGATCGCTGATGCGCTGGCACAGGCCTTCGTACCAGGTGAGTCCGCCGCTGGCGATAATCTGCTCCAGTGGCGAAGCCAGCTTCTGGAAAAGATCGAGATTGGCCTGCAACAGAAACACGATGGACTCGGCCACCGCCACGGCCATCTGCCACGGTTCGGCCTCGGCAGAGAATTTCGACTCGAAGTCCGCCACCCAGTACGGCGCGCCGAGTCCGCTGATGCCGTTGAGAAACAGCGGCGGTTCCACGCCATCCTGCGCGAGCCAGGCCGGCAATTGCTGTTCGAGATCCTCAAGCCCCAGATCTTCCTCGATCCATTGCAGCGCCGCGCCCGCGCCATTGACCGTGCCTTCGAGCACATAGATCTTTTCGTCGCCATCGCGCAGCACCATGCCGGTGAGCAGGCGCGGCTGGTGGCCCGGATACTCTCCGGATGTGCGTTGCACGAAGGCACCCGTGCCCATGTTGATGTAGGCACTGTTGGCGTGCGGCGCGCCGTAGGCGAACAACGCGGCCGACTGATCGCCGTTAACGATCGTAAGAGGAATGCGCAGCCCCTCCGCTTCGAGATGACCGAAACGGTGGCGCGTCGGCACGCACGGCGGCAGGGCAGCGGCGGGGATACCAAACAGGTGCAGGAGACCTTCGTCCCATTCGAGTGATTTAATATTCCACAGAAGCGTACGCGCGGCATTCGCCGGGTCGGCAGCCAGCGTGTGTTCGGTGGTGAGCCGGAATATGAGAAAACTCGCCAGCGGGCCGAAGGCAAGACGCCCTTCGGTCTCGGCCTGCGCCACCGCTGGCAGGTGATCGAGACACCAGCGCAGCTTGCTCGCGCCGTAGTGCGCCGAGAGCATGAGGCCGGTGCTGGCATGAATGGCCTCGGCGTGCGGCGCGAAACGCGCCAGCCACGCGTGCGCGCGCCGGTCCTGCCAGCTGATCACCGGTGACAGCGCCTGGCCGCTGACGCGATCCCAGCACACGATACTGGAGCGCTGCGTGGCGAGACCGGCCGAAACAATCTGCGCGCTGCGTGCGCCCAGTTCCTGTACCACTTCGCGCGCGGCCTCCAGCAGCGACGTCACCAGATCATCCGGGTCCTGCTCCACCCAGTCCGCCTGCGGATGATGCACCTGCACCTCGCGCAGGCTGCGCGCCTGCGCGACGCCGTGCGCATCGAACACCAGCGCACGCGACGCGTGCCCGCCCTGATCGAGCGCCAGATACAGTGGACGAGTGCGTTCAGCCGGCATGGCCAAGCAACGCGCGCCAGTTGTAGTCATCCGCGCCGGTCACGAGGAACCAGGGATTGAGAATGTTGGGCTTGTTGTAACGCAGCGGCTGACCATCGAGATCGGTCACACGCCCGCCGGCCGATTCGACCACGCACTGCGCGGCGGCCGTGTCCCATTCCGAGGTCGGTCCGAGGCGCGGGTAAACGTCAGCGGCGCCCTCCGCCACGCGGCACAGCTTGAGCGAACTGCCGAGGCTTTCGGTATCGTATCCGCCCTCGCGCGTCTTGAGCCTGGCGAGAAACTTGTCCACCGCGTCGCCGCGATGCGAACGGCTCGCCACCACCGTGGCGCGCCCGCCGCGGTAACGGCGCACGCGGATGGGTGCGCGATTACAGCCACCGGTTTCCTTCCACGCGCCCTGCCCACGCACTGCGAGGTAGCACACGCCGGTGACTGGCACATACACCACGCCGAGCTGCGGAATGCCGTTATCGATAAAGGCGATATTCACGGTGAACTCGCCATTGCGATTCACGAACTCCTTGGTGCCGTCGAGCGGGTCTACCAGCCAGAATCGCTGCCAGACGGCGCGTTCGCTGTATTCAATCCTGGCCGATTCTTCGGACAGGACCGGTATAGCAGGCGTGAGTACTGCGAGGCGCGCAACAATCAACTCATGCGCGGCGCGGTCAGCGTCAGTCAGTGGTGATCCATCATCCTTGCGGCTGACGTCGAATTGGCGTTCGTACACATCCAGAATGCGGCGGCCGGCTTCGGTGGCAAGCGTCACCACTTCCTCCAGCCATACACCTGGTTCTGCGGGGGCGTTCATGTCACAGGATCTCGCCGGTCATCCGGGTACACAGATTACTCTGTTCAGTGCGCGCGGGAAAATCGGATTAGTAACTGAATTCGCCCGACCAGACGCCATGACGAAAATCGAGCGCCAGCCATTTTGGAACAAATGCCTCGGGGCGCACAATTGGAAAACCCTCCAGTTCCGGCTTACCCTCGACTTCGCTCAGCGCGCACTGGCGCGTCATCACCGGTCGAAAACAGATCGTCAGGCGCTCGTCGACAAACGCGCACATTGCATCCGGATGCACTGCGGAAAGAAACTGCACGCGCTTGCGGATCAGGCAACTGAAATACAGTTCCATCTCCACAATCAGCGGGGCGCTGCGCGCCGCCAGCGCGGCATTCGCGGCGGTGCTCAGGCGGACTTCCAGGTCGCGATGGACGAGACGGACGGAACGAACGGTGCGCATGACTAGCGCAACTCGACCGGTGCCGTACGGCGCGTGGTGGACCCGGCCATGACCACGCGGTTGCGGCCAAGATCCTTGGCGCGGTACATGGCACGATCGGCCTCATCGAGGATCTCCTCGTAGCCGGCGTTGGTGCGCAACATGTTACTGGCCACGCCGATACTGGCCGTCAGGTCGAGTCCCTCGGGGCGCAGCGCCTCGATGCGGTGGCGCAGCTCTTCCATTTCCTCCAGGCATTCCTCGCGCGACCGGCCCTTGAGCAGCATGACGAACTCCTCACCGCCGGAACGCGCGATCACATCGCCATCTCGAAAGAACCCGCGGAACAGCGCACCCACTGCCTGCAAGACATGGTCGCCGGTGATGTGGCCGTGCTGGTCGTTGATGGTCTTGAAGTGGTCCAGGTCGAGCACCACTACCCAGGCCGGGTGATTGAGCGGATCGGCCAGAAACTGGGTGGCGCGCTCGATCAAATAACGCTTGTTGTACACGCCGGTGAGAATATCCTGGCTCGCCATGCGGCGCATCTCCTCGGACTGGCGTCGCAGCAGGTTGAACTGCTTCTTGACGAGCATCAGCGAGCGCAGGCGCGAAATGAACACTTCCTCGACCACCGGCTTGATGACGAAGTCGTTGCCGCCGGCATGGAAAATCTCCGCCTGGATGTCGGCGTTGCCGGAGCCGGTGATGACCAGCACCGGCAGCTCCTCATGGCTGTAGCGCTGACCACAGCGCAGCGTGTGCAGGAAATCGCCGCCCGACATCTCGCCGCGCAGGTAGAAATCCGTGACCACGAGATCGAAGCTGTCGTCCACCAGGCGCAACCCCTGCTCGACGCTCGCGGCGCGCACCACCGTCAGGCCGTGGCGCTCCATCATCTCGGTCATGAGGGCGGCCTCGAGATCGCTGTCCTCGACATACAGCACCTTGCCGGACAGCGCCGTATAGCGGTCCACGAGTCCGCGCATGAACGGCACGAACTCGCTCATGCCGTGCGTCTTGTCGTAATAATCGGTAACGCCGGCGCGGAAACCGTCCTTCATGTGGCGCTCGTGCGGCTCGGCGGTTACGACGATGAAGGGCGTAAAGCGGTAGATCGGCTGGGTGCGGATGGTGCGGCACAGGTCGATGCCGTACATGTCGGGCAATTGCAGGGCGCAGGTGATGATGTCGAACTTCTCGTTGGCAAGACAGTGCAGCGCCTCACCGGCACTGCTCACGGCGGCGATCTGCACATGCTCGGCGTGGTGATGGGCCGCAAGCGTGGAGCGGATCATGCTGCGCGACACGCGCGAGCCGTCCACAACCAGAATCTTGAGGTCCTTTTCCATGCTTGTGGTAATCCCGGCAACGATACGGATTCATTGTGCCCTCCGTAGCAGTCCGGCGCGGGGCTTCAATGCTTTTTTGTTCTTATACTTTCGGGGGCACGATACTCCATCAACTCCGGGGAACAAAGGCGGATTTCACAAGCAAAAAATAGTGCTTATGGCAGACAGGATTAGACGGGAATGCTCAATCCGGGCATGAACTCGGAATGACGGGTTTCAGCTTGCAGCAAGCCGCCGGGAAATTAGTTGCGCGAGCCGCGCGGCATCCACAGGATGGGCGCGTCCGGCACGGCGCGCCGCCGCCCAGACCGGATCGGGAAAGTGCGCATCGTCGGAAAAACGCGGGATGATGTGCCAATGCAAGTGCGGCACCTGGTTGCCGAACTCGGCGAGATTCATCTTTTCCGGCTGCAGCAGTTCGCGCAATGCGCCTTCGACGACAAACACCGCCTGCATCAGGCGCGCGCGCTCGTGTGGCGGCAGATCGGTCATCTCCTGCACGTGCCGGTTGAGAATCACGCGGCAAAAACCCGGATATTCCGGATCGTCCACGCGGATCACACGCAGCAGGGCATCACACCACAAGATGTTTTCGTTGTGTGTCGCGCACAGGGGGCAAGAAGTTTCTGTCATAGTTTCAACTCAGGTGCTGTTTTTTAAGCGTGGCAAGATCGTTCCAGTGGCTCACGACTTCCGGCATGTCTGGCGCGGCAGGATTGATGCCCAACGCTGCCAGCACAGCACGGCTTTCCACGCGCTCGCGCCGGTGCAGGAACAGTCCCTTTACCAGCGCCACGGCACACAACCGGCCGCCGGCTGTGAAGCGCTGCTCCATGTAGAAATATTTCTCATCCCAGGTAAGCAGGCGCGTGACCAGCCCGAATTTCTGAAATGGCTGAATCGGACGAATAAAACTGATCTCGGCCGCGGACAGCACCGGCGCCCAACGGCGGCGCCACAGCACGCCCAGCAGGCCTATCTGGGCGAGCAGATGTACCCGGCCTAGATCCATGAAGGTCAGATAGCGGCCATTATTGAGATGCAGATTCATGTCGCAATCGTTCGGCCAGACACGAAAAGCGATATGTCCGGCATCAAGCAATGACCGGCGGCGCACGAATGGCAGCAGTAACAGCAGTTTGATCAACCGCAGGTACAGGTTCACTGCCTACCTCCAACAGGGCATGAATAACCTTATAATAGCGCGTCCCGGGTGCGGCACTGAAACCGGCGTTCACTCCGCCATCTTCGCGCCATCTGAATGCGAGGTCCCATGACCAAATCAAAGAAAGCAGGCATGCCAAAAACTGGTCTCGATTGGTCGCTGATCGACACCGTGCTGCTCGACATGGACGGCACGCTGCTCGACCTGCACTACGACAACCATTTCTGGCTGGAGCATGTGCCGCGCCGCTATGCTGAAAAACATGCGCTCACTCTGGAAGCCGCCAAAGACGCACTGCGCGGCCGCTACAAACAGGCCGAAGGCACGCTCGACTGGTACTGCGTGGATTACTGGACGCGCGAACTGGATCTCGATATCGCGCTGCTCAAGGAAGAAGTGAACCACCTCATCGGCGTGCACCCGCATGTGATCGACTTTCTCGACGCGGTGCGCGCCCGGGGAAAACGCCTGGTGCTGGTCACCAATGCACACGGCAAAAGCCTGAACATCAAATTCCGCCGCACCCGGCTCAATGGGCACTTCGACGCCGTGGTGTGTGCCCATGACCTGGGGCTGCCCAAAGAGCAGCCGGCATTCTGGGAAAAAATGCAGAAGGTCGAGCCGTTCGCACGCGACACGTCCCTGCTTGTTGACGACAGCCTGCCGGTGCTGCGTTCGGCGAAAGAGTATGGCATCGCGCACCTGCTGGCAGTGCGCAACCCGGACTCAAAACTGCCGGAGAAGGATGTCGGCGAGTTTGCCGCGATCCACAGTTTCAAGGATATTCTGCCTTAAGCCAGTAACGCGACAAGGAGGCGTCATGAAAATCATTGCGCTGCTTCCGCTGTATCTGCTGCTCTCCGCCTGCCAGACAACAGGGCCAGTTGATGAAAATTCACCCTTCCACGTCTTGCCGTCCAGCAGCCGGCTGGTACTGAAACAGGTGCTGACCATACCGGCCCACAGCGCCAGCGTATTGCTGCAGGGCGGGCGCGTGGTAAGCGATACGGATCTCAACCAGTATCACCCGCACTGCCGGCTGGAAGTGCACGATGTGCGCGAGACGGCGCAGACTGTAACGGCCGACGAGTTTGTGGTGCGCCGCGCGCGCCAGGAGGCGCAAACCGTAGCGCAAACCGGCCTGATGAAGGCGGCACGGCGTTACGCCGGAGACGGCCCGAGTTTTTTCGTTTTTCGGACAGTCCTGGATCTGCACTCGGAGCGCCAGCCGCAGGTGCGCTGGCTCACTTGCCAGCAGTGGGGCGATCCGGCCCTCGGCCGGCATTTGAGTACCCACGAGATCCGACAGACGCTGGGGGAGATCTTCTCGCTCTCTCTGCCGGCCGCCACACCTGGAAACCGGCGGTAGGCACGCCGCCGGGACGATACTGAATCAGAAGTGCACGCTCATCCCGGCGAACAGTCCGGTGCCGGAGGCATCCACGTCGGGTGTTTTATTTGCCTGATATTTGGCCTCGGTGTATAGCCCGATGTGCTCCCAGCGGAATGCGACACCGCCCATGGCCTGCATGGAGTACCCCGCAGTGGTGCCTTCCAGTTGTCCGGACATGCTCACCAGCGCGATGCCGATGCCCGCCCCCAGATAGGGCTGCACAATCGCCTCGGGGCGAAAGTATTTCTTGGCATTGACCAGTACCGATACGACCTGCATCTCACCCGTACCGAGCGGGACGGCAGGCACGGTAGTGAACTCATGCGATCGCACCATGGCCTCGCCGCCAAAGGCCCAACCGTCACGCGAGCGCCACTCTGCTTCCAAACCGAGCGCGGACGCCGATCCGCCGAATGTGGTCTGGAAGGTAGTCGGTACACCACCGCTATCGGCGTTGATGTTCTGTGCGCTACTGCCAAGAGAAAAACTGCCGCCCTTGAAGATCAGCGTTACGCCGCTTCTGGCCTCGCCTGTGTCATCTTCAGCCGGACGAACCTTCGGCTCCTGGGCCTTCTTGACCACCGGAGCCGCCGGCATTGCCGGCGACTCCTTTGCCGGTGCGGGGGCTGGTGCGGGAATGGGGGCGGCCGGTTTGGGTGCTGTGGCCACCGTGCGCGCCGCGATTGCCGGGTCGAGCACGAGACGCAACTCGCGCATCTCCGTACGGCCCGTGCCGTACGGGACCTGGCGCAGGTTCATGCTTCCGTCCGCATTCACCACCAACTGCACAAAGTAGATGCGCCCGGTCTCGCAGCTGATTGCCAAAGGCATGGCATCCGCCTGGCCTGCGCGCACCTCAAGCCGTCCCGGGCCAGCCGCCCACATGCCGTAGGTGCGCGGCTCCAGATGGCCCGAATCACGTTTATTGAGCCACAGTCCTGTAGCGGTTTGGGGGCCCGCACTGTCCAGGCGATAAACGTAGATCAACGCCTTGCCGGATGGCGGCACCGCCTGTTTGGCGTATCGATCCTGCTCGGGCGTGGCCAGCGTAACGGAGGCCTGGGCCGGGGGCAGACTGACAACCAGCAGAAAACTGCCGAGTAAATATGCGATCCCTGTTTTCACGATGTTTTCTCCTGACTGCGCTGCACTGATATCGCACGCCGGTGCGCCAGGCGCCAAATTTCTGAACACAGCGGCGGCGCGCAAAATATACTCTCGCGTTGTTACGGTCAACCTTGTATTCGCACGGAGCGTACCGCCTGGCTTGTGGTAAGAGATATAACACGGGAAGATGTGCAACGTAATATGAAAGGATGAACCAAGCAGGGCTCCGAACATGCAAGACCACCTCCTTCTGCTTGCCCAGGTGTTGGTACTGCTCGGTGTCGCCAACGGCACGCCGATTTTCGCGACGCGCCTGCTCGGCCAGCGCTTCAGCGCTCCGCTCGACGGGGGGCTGAAATTCGCGGATGGCCGGCCACTGTTTGGACCGTCCAAGACCGTGCGCGGACTGCTGCTGTCACTGGCTTGCACGACGCTGGCCGCGCTATTACTCGGGTTTGAATGGATTACCGGCGCGGGGCTGGCTTCGGCCTCCATGTTCGGCGACCTTCTTTCGAGTTTTATCAAACGAAGACTCGGGCTGCGCGCGCACAGCCAGGCGCTTGGTCTCGACCAGGTACCGGAATCCCTGCTGCCATTGCTTCTGTTGCAACAACACCTTGGCCTCGGCTACGACGACGTGAGCATCATTGTCGCGGCATTCATCGTGCTGGAGCTGGTGCTGTCACGCCTGCTGTTCAGGCTGCACATCCGCGACCGTCCTTACTAAGTCTGTCGCGGCCATACGGCCACTGCTACAGTGTCACGAGCAGTGTAGCCGGTGCAGCACAACCTCCGGCGGGCAGTTGAGGCGCACATCCACGATGCAGGAACCCGCGCCCACCGAAGTGTAGCCAGTCAGGTCCTGGTATCTCCAGGCGCCACGCGCCAAGTCGCGCGGGCAATCGGCGTCGGTGAAGATCGGCGTGCCGCCCGGCAGGCAGATCTGCCCGCCGTGGGTGTGGCCGCACAACATCAGATTGAAATCGGCATGTGTCGCATGTCGATAGGCCTCGGGCGTGTGCGACAACAGGATCGAACAGGCCTCGGCCGGAATATCCTGCGCGGCACGATGAAAATTCTCCATGCGGTAGTAGTGCGCGTCGTCGATCCCGGCCAGATAAATCGTCTCGCCGTAGCGCTGCAGCTTGACCCACTCATTCAGCAACAGCCGGTAACCCATCGCTTCCATGCCCGGCACCATGCGGATGGTGTCGTGATTACCGAGCACGGCGTACACCGTATTCTTGAGATGCGCGCGTAACCGCTGCAGACCGTCGAGCGTCGCCGCGAACGGACCGAAGGTGCGCGCGCGGTAGTCGCCGGTGAGCACACAAGCATCGTAGTCCAAAGGACGCACCGCCTCGATGAGCGCCGGCACAAACTCCCGGTTCATGTCCACATGCAAATCGGTGAGCTGCAGCAAGGTGAAGCCGTCAAATGCGCGCGGCAGGTTGGGCAGTACGATCTCGTTCTCGCGCACCCGGATGTCCAGCGCATTGCGCCGGCCACGGCCATGCAGCCCGACCAGGCGCAGGCTGTTGCGGATCAGCGAATGGACGGAGTACCAGTTTTCGAGGTGAAAGAAATGCGTGCCCTTGCGGAAGATGCGCGCCTCGTAATCGTTTTCCAGTCCGAGACGCTGGCGCACATGCAGCCGACCGAGGCGCGGCTCAAGACCGGCGAGCGCAACTTTTTCTTCGGAGGTAAGCTCGGGCGATCGCATGCGCAGACACGGGAGTTATTCACAAGCAAAGAAGGCGATTACGGTACCCGGGGCAACTCGATCCGGGCCCACCGGCGACCGCCATGGATGGCGGAAGTACCGAAAACGCAGGAGCAGTTTTTCCGCTGCTCCATTATTTGCGCGCCGATTTTTTCTTTTTGGCCTTCACCGGCTTAAGGCGCGCGTCCCAGCTCTTGAACTTCTTGCGGCAATACTTGAGCAGTGACGCGTAGTCCGGGAAGAACAGGTCGAAGTCGCCGGCGCCGCACGGGCCATCGAACTCACACTCGTCGTTCGAGTGGTCGCGGCAGATCTGCGGGCGCGTCTCGTAGATGCCGCAGCGCCCGCCGTCCTGCAAATGCAGGCAACGATTATTGACCAGCAGGAACCAGCCGTCTGAATCCTTATAGGCCTGGGTGTTGGCGTGCGAGATCTGCCAGAGCAGCATGTCGAAGTCTTCCATCGAGCGCGGCGTGTCGATCTGGTGGGTGAGGTAGGTGCAGCAGGTCGAGCCCTTGCAGAAACTGCACTTGTTCTCCGGCGTGATCTTCACCTTGACGGCGGGTTTGATGGGGATGATGACGGTGTTCATGGCAGCGTAAAGTTCGGGATACGGGAGGCACGCAGTTTATCACAGCTGTCACTCAGCGCGGGGTACGATCCCCCACGCGCGCCGCATGAAACCAGCGCTCCAGCACCGCGGCGGCGGCGGTCCCCTCGGGCGGTGCCCATGGCGCGAAGTCCTGCGGACCGGCGGGTGTATACGGCCCCGGCTTCACCTCCAGCAACAGCGTTCCGGACTCAAGCGCTGCCAGCGTGTGCCAGGTACCGGCTGCAATCTCAATTACCGGAGCGGCACCCGCCGGTGCCAGCTCATGCCGCTCTTGCACGATGCCGTCAGCGTCAAAGGCGAGCGCCAGCGCACGTCCCTGAAGAATGGCGAAGAACTCCCATTTGCCGGGGGATTCGTGCCGGTGTGGCCGCACGTAGGTGCCGGGCTCGAAGGCATTCAGCAGGCGCTGCACCGGGTCCGCGAGCGTCGGGTGCAGGTTAAGGTTCTTGCGTTTGCGCGGGGCGTTTTTTGCCTCGACGACAAGCGTTGCAAGCACCGCACTGCTGACAGCATGAATCGTCATGGCCCAGCCTCAGCCCGGTGGCCAACTCATGCCGCGCCCGGCGAGCACGTGCAGATGCAGGTGAAACACGGTCTGGCCGGCGTCCGGTCCGCTGTTGAACACGGTGCGGAAGCCGCTGGTCAGGGCGCCGTCTCGCGCCGCGATCTCGCGCGCGGCCAGAAACATCTTGCCAATGATCCCG
>Ga0315281_10003629_pt1 | contig 22600 bp, 22 predicted proteins | sample YL17G07_0_MG_FD_204540 | JGI IMG/M metagenome (GOLD analysis project Ga0315281, IMG submission 204540) | Sediment microbial communities from Yellowstone Lake, YNP, Wyoming, USA - YL17G07_0 | ecosystem: Environmental > Aquatic > Freshwater > Lake > Sediment | place: USA: Wyoming | collected... | reverse complement strand
TGCCTGCGCGAAGCCGCTTCGGCATAGGCAGGCTTTCGCCGGAATGACAGGATAAGGGTTGTAGCCCCCCATAAGTGACCCATTACGTTTTTTCAGGTGCCCGCTATACGCGAGACCTCTCTAGTGCCAGGAAAACCACAACAGGGGAGCATCTACAGATCCTCGATAGCTCGTACTCTTCTCTTCATTATTCTATACCTCGTCGCCAAAAGCGCGAAATCAATACAATCGTCGAACTTGCCCGTTTTCCAGAATTGCCGCAGTGCTTTCCAAATCAGAGCGGGGGAACTTATCAGATTGCATAACAGGTAGAGAATGAACCTACTTGTTGACAAGCTTATAAATCCAAAGTAGTTCCTAAGAAACTGCTGATTTTGCAAGAGTGCCCGTGCCTTAATTATTTCTTTGGCGGTCATATCAATAGCGATTATCGGTTCAGCTGATTTTCTGAAGTCCCAGTCACTATATTCTTGGCATATGTCACTGCGAAACCAGCCATGCTTAATGGACAAATTATATAGTCCACTCCCGGGCAGGGGTTGAATGAAACACACAGATGTGTACGCGGGCTTTATTTCTCTTAGAAGTTCAGAGGTCTTGAGAATATCTTCCCATCGCTCCTCCGGGTTGCCGACCATAATACTTGCGTATGGCCTGATCTTATACTGGCGGGTCAGCCGAAAAGCCCGCCTGATGTCATCCGTGGTGATTTTCTTACCCAATGCGCTCAATACCCGGTCGGATCCACTCTCAACGCCATAATCAATTTGCACGCATCCAGTTCCAGCGAACAAACGTAATACTTTTTCATCAATCAAATCCACTCTCCCCTGCGCGCCCCACGGGAGATTTATCTCACTTTTGTACCTATTGAGAAATTCGTTAAGCCACACGGCATCGATCGTGAAGGTATCATCAAAAAAATAGAATGCCTCCAGACGATGTCTGTCCTTGAGTAATTTGAGGAATTCGATCATATAAGAAACTGAGTGCCTTCTGTACCCGCGCCCGGAAATCATATGCGAAGCGCAAAAAACGCAGGAGTAGGGGCACCCCCTTCCGGTATACACCACCAGCGTTCGCGGATAGTAATGGCTTCGTATGTATCCAGGGGGAATGAGGTATTTTTCAACGACCAATTTGTCATACGGCGTAAATGGGAGCTCGTCCAGGTTCTGTATCAGATCGAGTTCATGGTTTATGTACAGATTCCCATGCGATATAAGAGCGACAGACCTGATAGTCCTAAGAGAATCCCTATCTTTTCTGATTTGATCCAGTGTGTTGCAGATATGCAGGAAAGGCTTTTCTCCCTCTCCGATGATCACCGCATCAATACCCATTTCCGCAAGAACAGGTTCGGGCAGCGCTGTGGGATGAACATTCCCGGCACAGAAAAAGGCATCCCCGCACATAGATTTGATTTTCTTATGAAGGTCGATGCCCCTTTTATATGTCGAGGTAAGAATGCTATAGCCGATTATATCCGGATTGAATTCCCGCAATTTATTTATAAATGTTTCGTTCCCAAAGAAAGGATCAAAAACCTGCGCGCTATGCCCCGACGCCTCAATATACCCGGCTATTGAGAGGAGCCCCTCGGGCATTACATTGCTATCGCTATGCCGAACGTTAATAAGGGATACTTTTGCTTTCACTGAAAGAACCATTGTGATATCTGTTAGCGTGCGTGCCGCTCAGGTACGCACAAGGACCGATAAAGCTTTTTCAACCCCTCATCAACACCCATGGGCGTAACGCCGAGGTCCCGCGAGAGCTGCGCTCCATCAGCGAGCTTATCAGCTCCAATCCCCCTGATCACCTCGCGAGTGACGAGTGGAGCCCTCTGAAACTTTTCCAGCAACAGACCGACGAGCATGGCGACGCCTATGGGAATGTGAACCTTAACGCATCTCTTGCCAGCAACGCGGGCTGCCGTGTCGACAAAGTCATTTAACATTAAGGGACGTGCTCCTGCAATCTCGTAGATCTTCCGGATCGATACATCCTTCTCCAAGGCCCTTGCCATAGCCTCTGCGACATCGTCTACATACACAGGTTGTATCAGCCGCCTGCCATTGCCAATAACAGGGATCAGCGGCCATCGAAAAGCGACACGGGCCATCAGTGTCAAATCCTTCCTATCACCCGGCCCGTACACCAGAACTGGTCGAAATATAGTCCATGCAAGGGAGCTTTTGCGAAGCGCCTCCTCTGCCGCGCGCTTGCTCTCCGCGTAGGCTGTCGGAATGCCAACGGTCACCTGTGGGGTGCTCATGAAGATAACTCGCTTCACGCCATGTGCTTCACAGGCCCTGATAATAATCTGCGTGCCATCCACGTTGACGCGACGATACTGCCCCCTATCGCCCGCCCTGATGATGGCCGCGCAATGCACTACGGCGCCGGTTCCGGCAATGGATCGATCAATAAGCGGCACGTCCAGTATGTCACCGGTGATGAGTTCTGCGGGAAGCATCGTGAGGACAGCGGCATGTCGGGGATTATGAATCAGCGCCCTTACCGGGTAACCCCTACGACAGAGCAACCGAACTACTGCCGACCCTATGAACCCCCCGGCCCCGGTGATCAGGATCGGCCGCGTATGATTGTTCGTATCATGTGGAGCAGCCATTTCGGCCTCAGGTAATAAGACAGGTATGCGTGGTCCTTCAATTGATGGAGCCGCCCGCGCGTGATGCGCGGGTGACGGAAGACCGAATAGAAGCCGGTATAGTATTCCCAATCATGCACGTCTATCATATCCCTCATGTCTTCATAGTAGGGTGTACCGGGATAGGGTGTAGAGATAGTAAATTGTGCGGCATCGGTATTCAGGTGCTTGGCATAACGCAGGGTGCGTTTGATGTTCTCCTCAGTGTCATCCGGGCTCCCCAGAATGTAAAACGCCGATACATGTATACCCCTCCTGCCGCAGTAACGGACAATCCGTTCTGCATGCGTGGCTGAAACAGCCGTCCGCTTTATTCTTTTGAGCACATCTTCTGATGCCCCCTCGATGCCGACATTGATGGCCCTTAAGCCAGCATCATAAAGTTTGCTCAGGAGAGCTTCGTCGAGCGTCTCAAGGTGCGTCTCGCAGGCCCATCGTATTCCTAGATCAGCCATTTCAATCGCATCCGCGAGTTCCAAACTCCTATTCCTGTCTATGGTAAAGATAGGGTCGCGAAAGAATGACCCCTTAATTCCATACTTTCTTCTGAGTTCTTTAAGCTCCTCCATAACCCCCGGGATAGTCCGGGTTCGCAGCCTGCGGCCCTGAGCCGCCGTGTAAGGGCAGTAGTAGAAACATGGGTAAGGACAGCCCCTGCTTGTCGAAACTGTCAGGAATGGCTTGGCCATAATCACCGGCGCATAGGAATACTCATAAATGGGAAAAATATCCCAGAAGGGAAATGGAAGCGAATCGAGATGCTCAACAGGAGAACTCTTTATAATTCCCCTCGGCATCTCCCCTTTTGCAATCTCGCGCGCTGCATTCTCAGGCTCCCCTGCGATGACGGAATCACCGTGTTCAATGTATAGATCAGGCCTCACGGAAGCAAACGTCCCTACGTAACACACAGGAGTATCGGTTTCTCTCCTAATCTCATCACCCTTTTTCATCTCGCTCCTGGCGCCGACTATAGAGGATAGAATAATGAAGAGATCGCGGCGGCGTGGAACCTCATTGGTCGCAAACACTACTTCATGACCTGCTCTGTGAAAGATTGCGGCGAGGTACCCCAGGGTAAGGGGGGGCAGCCTGAGTCCCATCCGTTTAATCAAAGAGAGGGTCCGCGCAAAAGGCGAATTGCCATAGCGAGTTGCTGACCCATACCCACCTGCCAGATCCCTGTTGATGTATCCATCGGGGTGCTCTTGTATGTCCAGAAGGCATATTCGCATAGTCAAAAGCCACGTTTAATGCATGAAACCATCCTGATAACTTTTCGCCGCGCATTCTCTGCAGGAGGTCAGCGCTCCTATATCAGTGAGCATCTTTTCTCTGAATGAGACAAACTTTTCACTGTTCCATATTGATTTTAACTCATTCGGCGGGAATACATTCCCCATGTTGTAAGCGTACGCCAAATCACCGCAGCACGCGATCATATCTCCGTTCCAGAGGATGAGCGGAGTTGTCCATGGGCGCCAGCATGGCGTGGCTTCGAGCTCCTTATAATAGAGTTTGAGGTGATACTTTCCCTCCCGAGGAAGAAACCTCTCCTTGCCTTTTTCTCCAAAAGCCTGTACTTTTTTAAGAGATAGTTTATCAACCCCTAATTCTTTGGAGAGCTGCTTGATGAGCGCTATTTCGTGCTCGTTGTCACGCATTACAATGAATTGCAGATTGAGGAAGGGGCGTGGACTTTTCTTTTTCGCCCGTATCTCCGACATACCGCGGATATTGGCCATAACCTCATGAAATCTTCCCTTCCCCCGATAGCGCGAATAGGTATCTTCTGTAGCCCCATCCACTGAAAAAATAATGTAATCCAAGCCGGCATCCACAAGCGCGCAGCTTTTCTCCCTATCAAGAGAGTACGCATTGGTACTGACCGCGGTAAAAATATTTTCCCCTTTCGCAATCGATATCATTTCCGGCAACTGCGGATGGAGCATTGGCTCTCCCCACCCCCAGATGCTCATGGCGTAGAGACGACTGCCTATCTCGCGAATCAATCTTCGATAATTCTCCATGTCCATATAACCAGCCTTCTGCCGCCCATGCCAGTGGAGGATAGGACACATAGGGCATGCCATATCGCAGCATCCGGTTGGCTCTATCATGAGAAAGGGAGGGAGCCCCCAGGCGTGCGTTCTGCGAAGGAACTGGGAGAGCCAGATGAGGGAAAAATTATAATCTTTCCCCAGATGAAGAGGAGGTCTCATGAGGCTCCACTTCATCTTCCATAGCTCATTGATGCTGAAGCGCTGATTGAAAAGCTTTACAGACATGGGGAAATACAGCCTAAGGCCAAAAGCATAAAGTTTAAAGACATCGTTCAGCTTTCAACTTTATGCTTTCAACCGTAGTTAACGTATCTGCCCCTTCCCCTTCATCTCGCGCCAGATCGTGTTAAATTCCCTGATCGTGCGCTCTGTCTGAGGGTTCCAGAGCATTTGTCTCAGCACAGACGGGGTGACCGTCACGATGTGCGAGCCGGCGAGAAAGGCTTCAGTGACATCCATCAGGTGGCGTATGCTGCCGGTGATAATGCGGGCCTTGAGACCCTCCCGCTCGATCATCTCAGCGGTCTCGCCGATGATATCCTCAGCGCAGTATCCCATGTCCCTGATCCTGCCCGAGAAGATGCTCACGTAAGTCGCTCCGGCGAGCGCGGCCAGGTATGCCTGGTTAAAAGACATGATGCAGGTGGCATTGGTCTTTATCCCGAGCTTTTTCTCAAGGGTATTGACTACCTGCAGCCCCTGCTCGCTTACCGGAACCTTGATGACGATGTGCTTAGAATCCCATGCGGCGAACTCTCGGGCCTGGGCGATCATCCCCTCACTATTTTCCTCGGTTACCTCCACGCTCACAGGCCCCCTGACGAGCTCTATGATACGCATGATGACCGGCTTGAGTTCGCCGCACACCCCATCGCCGCAGATAACCTTTGGGTTCGTGGTCACACCGCTGATCACACCCCACTTCACAATCTCCTCTATTTCCGCCACATTTGAAGAATCAACGAAGATAGCCATATCTCCCTCCTTAAAGTATGTTTTGGACGCAGATTCTCGCAGATGTTGATTTTAACAATGTTTTATCCGTATCATTTTCTAAGATTATCAAACGCTTTCCGCTTCAGCTCGGGACGGACACCAAAATTCAATAATAGTCCGACCTCAATATCTGTTGCTTTCAAATAGTTCAATAATTGCGCCTCGTGTTCCTCTGAAAGATTTCTTGCTGCTTTTATCTCAACGATGATTTTATCACCAACCATAATATCTGCGAAATATTCCCCAACTATATGTCCATCATATAATACTTTAATAGGAGATTGCGATGTGCATTTAAGGTGGAGTATCCCCAGTTTTTCATAGAATAATCTTTCACCACGAAGGGCACGAAGAAAACGGCACCTACCCTATCCCTTCCCTCAACTTTTCCTCCTTCGTGTCCTTCGTGGTAGAAAAACAATGATTCAGTTGCGGTATCTTATAATTATATCTCAACCAATATGTTGTATAAAAACACGCGCAAAAAGTGGGGATTGTCCCGGCATTTAAGCCCGCTCTCTGTGAGCTCTATGAGCATTGCATTTTCATATACTTTCTCCAAGAAACCATATCCCAGGATGTTATACACCTTGTAAAAAGCTTTGATAATTTCTTCGGTTAACTCTATGTGTTTGAAACCTCTATGATCTGCGTCATCTGCGTTCATCTGCGTCCAAATATAATTTTTCCATTTTTTTTACTGCGTCCAATATATCACTGGCGATAAAATCTGGCCTGACCTTCTTTTCCTGCAGGAACTTGCAAAAATCACACTTCGAGCTGCCAATCAATATCGTACGGCATCCCGCCCTTTTTCCCGCCTGAATGTCAGTGATGCTGTCCCCCACCATGAATGAGTGTGCGAGATCTATGTGCAGTTCTCTCGCAGCCTGCCTCAAAAGTCCAGCTCCAGGTTTCCTGCATGAACAGCGCTTCTTATATAACGCCCTCACCGCCTGTGGATGGTGGAGACAGTAGTATATCCCATCGAGGCGGGCACCACCTCGTTCAATTGCCCTCCGCATCTTTTCGGTCATTTTACTGAGCATCGCGCGGGTGAAATGGCCCTTTGCCACTCCCGGCTGATTTGATACCACCACCGCCAACAATCCGATGCGATTGACCTTCCGTAAAGCGCGTGGGGCGCCGGGCAGCAACCTGAACTGCCCAGCGGTAAAGGGAGAATCAACAATCCCGATATCGCGGTGGTACACAATCTCGTTGATCACCCCGTCGCGATCGAAAAATGCCGCGCCTCGCGTTCTCATACGCAATTCGCCAGCAGATGCCATATGATTGAGTGCCACCCCTCAGTGTGTGCGGTGATCCTCTCCTGGGAAACGCTCGGAATTAACAACGCGACATCGGCAAGGTCCTTGGCTTTCCCTCCGTCCCGCCCCACGACCGCCATGATCGGCGACCCTTTCTGCTTCGCATACTCCATCGCCCTCACCAGGTTCAGCGAAGCCTTTCCCGAACCGCCGCCAACGGAAAAGATGAGGAGCGCGTCATGAGAGTTCAATTTTGACTCCGCGAGCCATCTCACAAAAACACACTCCCAGCTCTCGTCATTCGTCCATGCGGTGAGTTCCGCAACATTGTCGGTCGGGGCATACGCCTCGACCCCCGCAATTTTTCTAAAGTCATTCACGGCGTGAGAGGCGTTCGCCGCACTCCCGCCCACGCCGAGGATGAAGAGCCGCCCGCCGCGGCTTCTCAATTCAGCGAGCATCTGTGCCATGCGGCAGACGACTCTTAGGTCAATCCGTGCCGCAATCTCGGATGTTTCCTTCAGATATGTTTCGATATATTGTGTATACTCTTTCTGAACCATGGCATTTACTTACTCCTCTTACTTTGATGAGCGAACGCAGATGCCGCAGATCTACGCAGATTATTCAGGAACTTGCACATCATAATCGTTCTTCTCATGTAAGGGGTCAGTCTTGGGGGGTATCTTCTTTTAGATGTCATCCCTGCCCCGGCTTTCGCCGGGATAAACTCCAGCAGGGATCCAGCTTTGAGGCGTATATATCTGGATTCCGGCTTTCGCCGGAATGACAGGATAAGGGTTGTAGCCCCCCATAAGTGACCCCTTACCTTTCATCTGCGTTTATCCTGACAATCTGCGTGTATCTGCGCTCTTCGCTGTTACTTCATTTTCACCGTCTTTTTGAGCTCTGCGGAACGATATATGGCCTGCGCGATACGCAATGCCTGGAGTCCATCCTCCCCTCCGGCGAGTGGCTCCCTGTGGAGCTGTATCGCTTCGAAGAAATCCTTCCACTCGTTCTGCCATGCGATCTCATCTCCTCCAAATGTGAATGTCTCCTCTTTGGGCGGTGGATTCATCACATCACGTATGCCGAGCACAAGCCTCTCCTGCCCGTAACTACCCCCCAACCCCTCCACAACGCAATACCCCTTTTCGCCGGTGATTTCGAAAACGAATCTATTCTTCCACTGCGTGAGACTCGCGTGGAGGCTCGCCATTTTGCCGTCGTGCGTCTTCAGTATCGCGAGCGCATTATCCTCAAGCGGTGCAATATCCCAGAAAGAGGTAGTGACCATACCCACAACTTCCGCGAACTCCCCCAGGAACCACCTGGAGAGGTCTATCAGGTGCACCCCCTGATCGATGAGTATGCCCCCCCCGGCAACATCCGGCATACACCTCCACTCCTTTTCATAGCCAGGCCGACCCCCATGTCCGTAGCAACCCTTCACCATCATCGGCTTCCCCACCATCCCAGAGGCAATCAATTCCCGTGCCTTGACAATAGCGGGATGGTGCCGCAGCGTATACCCGATCTTCAGCACCACACTACCCCTGCGCGCCACATCGGCCATTGACTCGGCATCCTCAATCCGCGTGGCCATCGGTTTCTCACAGAGCACATGCTTGCCTGTGCCCAAGGCCGCAGTGCTCACAGGAGCGAGGAGATTGTTCGGGGTGGCCACAACAACACAATCCACATCGCGCCTCTGAACCGCAGCCCGCCAGTCCGTTCCCGATTCGCACCCGAGCTGATCCGCCACGTGCTCGGCCCTCCTGCTATCCACGTCTACAACGAGGACGACAGTCGTGCCGGGAAATGCAGCCGCCACCCGAGCTCTCCGCCCGCCTATGAGACCCGCCCCTATCACTGCGACTTTCATCGTCAAATTCCGGACGCGGCCGAACGCAGATTCTCGCTGATACCATCAATGTTACTATACACCTCACACATCGGTATGATCTGCGTGAATCATGATAAACTGCGCTCTCAGCGTGCGGACGTTGAGAATTTTATTTTACCGGCTGAATACGCTGCACCGTGTAGAGATCGGTGGCCATGATCTCATCGATGCGCCCGATGAGCGATGGCCAGTTGTCATTGGTGTGGAGCATCCGGCCGGTGAGGCCGTTCGAGTCATCGGAAGCGAGAAATATCGCAAGCGCCGCCTGCCGTTCAGGGTCAACGCCCCCTCCCCTGAGAATGTCCTCCGCCTGGCGTGCCTCTTTGGGTCCCGCACGGGACGCCTGGGCTGCTATCTGCTCAGTGATCCTCGTCCGCGTGGCCCCGGGGCCCATGGTGTTGACCTGAATATTCCAGGGCGTGAGCTCCTCGGCAAGAGTTTCCGTGAAGCGCACCACCGCCGCTTTTGACGCACTGTAGGCGGAAAAATTCGCCCTTGGAGAAACGGAGCCGCCGCCGGAGAGATTGATGATCTTCCCTCGCTGCTGCCCTTTCATGCTCGGCAGAACCGCGCGGCAGCAATAGAACGTGCCTACCAGATTTATCATCAGGGTATCCACCCATTTCTCCCGGTCCACCTCTCCAATAGATCCAATGGGTCCCTGCACGCCGGCGCTGTTGACGAGTATGTCTATTTGTGAGAAGTTACACAATGTCTCTCCAACGAGATTCTCCACCGATGAGTAGTCGCTCACGTCCGTATGCACGGCGAGGGACGCTCCCCCACAACGCTGTATCTCGCGGGCCGTTGCCTCAATCTCAGCTGAGGTCCGCGCAGCGATCACCACTTTCGCCCCCTCCCGCGCGTATGCGAGCCCGATATTTTTACCTATGCCGCGGCCTCCTCCCGTGATAATCGCAACCCTCCCCTTGAGCTTCACGAAATGCTCCCCATTAAAAATTCACCAGTACCTTCGAACCCTCTAAATCAAATCTGAAGTGGAGTTCTCTCAAACCCTCACGCACCATTGCTCTCCGCAGCTCCCTCTTGTCTCTCTCACAGTAAAACATGAAGAATCCTCCCCCGCCCGCTCCCATTATCTTCCCTCCGAGAGCCCCGTGAGCCCTTGCGACCTCATACCACTGCTCTATCTTGGGGCTGGCAATCTTTTCTGAGAGTTTTTTCTTCGTCTGCCAGTGGACGTCGAGGAGCTCCCCGAACCTCGTGATGTTGCCGGTGGACAGGGCCTCTTTTATCTGTTGTCCTATTTCCTTTATACGGTGCAAATTATCGACAACCCTCTTTTCATCTCTGCCGGTGGCCAGGCTCTGCCCCTGAAGGATATCATAGCTTTCTCTCTTTATCCCTGTGAAAAAAAGGAGAATGTTATTTTCCAGCTCCCTCTGGATGTCACAATCAATCGTTGAGGTCGATACCCTCACCCTGCCGCATGTGTCTATCTCCAGTTCGGTGATCCCTCCAAATGCGGCGAGATACTGATCCTGTTTCCCTATGGGCTTGTGGCAGACCTCGATCTCTATATGGCAGGCCTCCTCTGCCAGATCCTGGGCTGATATATGCTCCCTCTTGAGTGTGTGGAGGGCGTTGAGCAGGCCTACCGCAAAACAGCCCGAGGAACCGAGGCCCGTCCCGGAGGGGATATCAGCCATCGCGGTAATCTCTATCGCATCCCTGATGCCCATGAGCCTGAGGGATTCCCTGGCGATATCGTGCTGTATTTCATCTACATTCTCGACAATCTCCGTTTTCGAATACTTCAGGCGGATGAGGTCGTCGACGATAGGCCTGTTCACGTAGATGAACATATACTTATCTATAGCAGCCGATATGAGCGTCCCGCCGTACTTTCGGTAGTACGATGGGATATCTGTTCCCCCCCCGCCAAAAGTGATCCTCATCGGCGTCCTGGTAATAATCATATCAGCCTCGACCCCCCCTCTTCTATCTCCTGCTTAACTCTCCTGTATCTCTCGGGCGTATCTATCCCCCTCACAATCCCCTCCGCTTCATAGCAGTAGATGCGACCGCCTCCTGCGAGGACTCTCGGGAACACATCGGCCCCGAAATCGCTTGGCCTGTCGCCGGGGATATAGTCCAGGATACCCCTCTCGAAGAGATAGATTCCCGCGCTTTCCCACCGTCTCCCCCCGTCGACAGACGGTGGCTTTTCGCAGAAGCGAACCACCATACCATCCTGCCCCCTCTCCACCACCCCGCCCGCGAGATCATCATAGCTCTCGGCGATAACCATGGTCGCGAGGCCACCCTTCATGATGTGGAACTCATGGAGCCCTGCCAGGTCGCAGCGGCACAGGTTATCACCATAATACACCAGAAATGCGCCCTGGAGATCCCCCGCCACATTGCGCACTGCACCTGCGGTCCCGAGCAGCTCAGGCTCATAAGAATAACTTATGGAAACATCCCACCTTCCCCCATTCCCGAAATAATCTCTTATTACCTGCGGGTGATGATGGAGATTAATGATGATATCACGGATCCCGAAGGCCCGCAGGTGGATTATAACATGCTCCAGAACCGGTTTGCGCGCGAGAATTGCCATCGGCTTCGGAATAGTTTCAGCCAGCGGCCCAAACCTCTCCCCCTTCCCTGCCGCGAGCACCACCGCCTTCAGCGTTGACCCCCCTTCTGAATCACACCACGCGCGCGCATATCGCCATCCGCCTCGAGGTTAAGGCGCCCCGACGCATCAGGCTGTTCCATGAGCCATGCCACATAGCGCCTGATGCTCTCCACGAGCGGTACCCTGGGTTCCCAGCCCAGGCGGCGCAACGTGCCGATATCAGAAACGGTGTGCCGCATGTCACCATATCGGAACTCACCTGTCAGGAGCGGATCAACATCCTTCCCGAATACCTTCGCCATCGCGCGCAGGAACTCCATGACGCTCACCGCCACGCCTCCCCCCACATTGAACACCTGAAAATCCGCTTCGCACATATCCATCACCATCAGGCTGGCGCGGGTGACATCCTCCACATTGGTATAGTCTCTCAATTGACCGCCGTCCTCGAAGACGATCGGACGGCTGCCGTTGAGAATTCTCTGAGCAAATATCCGGCAGACACCGGAATATGCGTTGTAAAAAGAGTTCCTGGGCCCCTGGGTAATCGAATAGCGGAGGCCAACCGCAGGTATCCCATAACGCCGGGCGAGATTGATGAACGCGAGCTCGGAACAATACTTGGAAATGGCATACGCCGTGTGGGGGCTCACGGTACTCTCATCAATGAGTTGCCACTGGCCCTCCCCGCCACATTGGGGGCATCGTATCCCCCACCGACGCTCCTTTAATTGTTCAAGCGCTCGCGGCATCGGATAAAAAATCCCATCTCTCTCACAAAGGTACGTGCCCTCACCATACACTGCCTGCGTGGAGGCAAATACGATCTTCTCCACCCTCATCTTATCTCTCACAATCAGTTCAACCATGAGCGCAGGGCTCACCGCATTCACGTGGAAGAAGGTGCTGAAATCCGGCATATAGTCCTGGTATGCAGCGAGGTGAAATATTTTCTCTACCCCTCTCAGCGCCCGGGCGAGCATATCCCCATCACGCACGTCGCCTTCAATGAATTCCACGTCCTCCGGAATATAAGAAGGTTTACCTCCGGGATGAACCCTCGGCTGGAGGTTGTCAAGGATGCGAACTGCGTGCCCTTGGTCGAGGAGCACGTCGACGATGTGTGAACCAATAAACCCCGCCCCACCGGTGACTAAGTATTTGGCCATGAACAGGTTCCTTCCTCACCATGCGAAGAGCCATACAGGAAAATACTGATGACGTCAGGGTCCGGCAATAGACGTGAAAACGCTCAAGCGCCCCTCGCGCTTTCCCGATGCACCCTGCCTCTCAACCCCGTTTGCCAGGCGAACTTAATTATGGCGAATGTATGGGGAAATATATCCGTCCAGCTCACCTTCTTCCCCTCAGCCCTGGTCCTCGGTCTGAAGTTCACGGGAATATCTTTAAAACGGTATCTGCCTACCAATTTGGCCGTGATCTCATGGCAGATCTCGAAGCCGTCTGACTGCAGCTCTATCTCCTTGATAATCTCCGAGCGGAAGATCTTGTAACAGTTGCACACATCGGTGAAATGCGCACGGTGCAGGATATTCGTCAAAATGGTGAAGTACTTGTTGGCGATCAATTGCTTGAGGGGGATAAGCTCGTTAGGCTCCATAAAGCGTGATCCGTATACGATATCCGCGTCGCCAACAATAATTGGCTCGACAATCTTTGGTATATCACCGGGGTCATACTCAAAGTCGGCGTCCTGTATGAGAACGATATCACCCGTCACCAGCTTGAATCCCTCGCGTACTGCGTAGCCCTTCCCCCTGTTAACCTCGCCGTGGATAATCTTCATATCGGGGTGCGAGTAGCCTCTCAAAATAGACTCAGTGCTGTCGTCAGAGCAATCATTCACCACGATGACTTCTTTTTCCATGGGGAGCGCGATCACCTTATCCAAAATTGCCCGAATGGTGTTCTGCTCATTGTAAACGGGAATGACGATCGAGATTTTCATGTGGCGACGCTGAGCCATCTTTATGTGCCCACTATCTTAACACAACGAGCCCACCAGGAGTACACACACATTGCTGCGATGGAGCACGACGGCGTGTACCTCACCAGATGGAACTACTCTGGAACTTTGTATATGCTCACTCTTTTGTTCGAATAGGCCAGGGGGAAATATCGTTGGAAAGCTGAGAGTCCTTCAGGATCAAATTCGTTCCTCTCTAAATATCCTACATACACATACGCTACCCGATAGCGGCGAAAGAGATTTCTTATTTTAGATTTGTCTCTTGCCTCATATATTTTTCGAATATCATCATTTATACGGAAGAATTTATCGATATCGAGATCCCACTTGATCGCCACGTGGTCGATCCATCCCAGAACCGTCGGCCGGCCTGTAAAGGTTGACACACGCGCGTAAAAAGTATCAGCCTCCCTCGCCGCCTCAAGAATAACCTTGTCCGGGGGGATATGCTCCTTAATAAATTCCAGGGCCTCAAACTCCCCTGGATAGTCAGCCCTGATAAAGGCAGACCCGTCGAGGGTGGGTTGATAATCCTTGAGGCCGTGACCATCCAACCTGTAAATCCTGCCGCCTATCCCGTGACCGTAGATCTGGATGTAAAGTCTGCTGACGATGCCGCCGACGGGATAAATCGCGCAGAGGCATACGGCGGTGCAGAGAACACCTTTCCATAGGCGTCTGAGCGCAGTGCTGCTGATACGGCGTACCACGAAGAACGTCCCTGTTGAAAAAATAAAACTCGAGAGTACCCATCCCTGATAATAGTATTTCAATACAGTGTTAAACCTGGGGGTTCCCCCGGTGGTAAAATATACCAGGTCAACACCACCATACACGGCATAGACGACAATAATCAGGGCAAGGAGAAAAAGTTCCTCATGGGTCCATCGTGCGTCAACGAGCATCACTCCTGCGGCAAAGACTATGAGGCACATAAGAACAACGAGCGCCCAACTGCCCGTGCAGGCGATTGCGAGGGCTGCGGCGCCGGCAAACGCGAGTGCCACTCCCCTCGTCCATCCCGGTGTGGCGCGGAAAAGCATAACGCTATTGGTAACGAGATAACTGAGCGTGACAAACAGTGCCAGACCGTTCAAGATAAAAAAAGCGGCCAGCGTCCCGCGCATCTGCGGATCCACCAATGCCAGCACAAATTTACCGTCCTGGTACACCGCATGAAAGTGGAGGCGGAAGGGAATGGCGCACACATAGCTGAGGAAAGATACGGCCAGCCCTGTCCATGCGCATGATAGGAATGAGGAGCCTGTTCGATAAAGCCCTACCAGCGCCACAAGGAAGATGAGAAGCATAGTCGGATAATCCGCGCTGGAAATGACGTAGATAGCCCCCATGCAGAGCGCGCACAGGGAGTTGAGGCCTGTTCTGTACAATGGCCTTCCCGCGCTGTCCTTCCATCCTCTCATGATTGCGAGAATAAGCGTCAACGCGAGGAGATCAAATGGGATGGCGATGGTATTGGCATGTACCTCACCATTGAGAAAAGAAAAAAAAGGGAACTCGTGTACCACATTCGGTATAAGGCCCCGTATGCCATAATCGAGCATCTCGTGCCACCAATCCAGTGTCCACAGCGCACCCAGCTTCGCCGCGCGAATCACGGCGTTGAAATGGCCCAAAAAACAGAGAAAAAGCCCTGCCAGTAACCCATACACCTTATCTTTAGTCAAATTGTAACCAAGGCTGAAACTGCCCGCGAATGAGAGAACAAAAAGGGTCACGGCAGCGAGGTTGTAGGCCACGGGCATCGGGACACCCGACAACTTCGCCATGTTTACGAACGCCAGGTGGCCGAAATAGTAGTTGTTGATGATGTGCCCGGCGTACCATATATCCAGAGGCGGAAACGTCTTCGTGTAGAAGCATGCCATCATCTGTGAATAATCACGAAAGTTCTCCCAGCCATGAATATCGGGCTTGTACGCCTGAATAATAAGGGCGGGGACAAAAAGGATCACAAAAAGGGATTCTTGGAGGATTAGTATGTCTTTTCCAGCCCTAAGATACGAGAGTATCTCGGTCCTTTGTCGCGTGAAAAAGAGCAAAGCCGCGACCACATACATTGCCAGGATTGCATATATGCCTGTTTCATTATAAGTAAAAAGGCCCACGCTCACGAAAATCCAGTTACCATAGGTAACCATAAGCAGCCCGAGGACTTTGGATACTCCCCATCCTCTATCGGGCAATCGATCGAGCACGCGCTGAAAAAGCAACCAAGAGGCAAAACCCAGAAGCTGCAGCAGGAGATACCATCTCAACACAAATAGTACCATGGACTTTTCACCATCTAACAGCCATTCCATGGCGAGGAGAGAATGGCTGGTGTGCGGCGACGTGAATCAGTTCTCGGAATCCAATGAGGGGGGTTATTTCTTGTAGATGCTCCTCTCGGAAAATACCTGAATGCGGTTGTTGTAGGTGTCGCTAATGTACACCCTGCCGTCCCTGATAAAAATGCCCTTGGGGATGTTGAAATCGCCGGGTTTGAAGCCTTCCCGGGACCAGGTGCCGAGGAGCGTGCCCGATGAATCGAAAATCTCAATGCGGTTAGCGTAGCCATCCGTGAGCCAGATCCGCCCCGCACTGTCACACGCGACAAACGGTTCGGTATAGTACTCCTCCCACCCGAGCACGCCGAACTGGCCGAGGAACTTGCCCGCGGTGTCGAACTTCTGCACGCGTTTGTTGGCGGTGTCGGCCACATACACGATGTCTCCCCTCGCCTCTTTCTGCCGCTTCTTTTTATCCGCGGGCCTGATGACCCCATTCTTTTCGATGACAATCCCCACAGGCTCACTGAACTCCCCCGGCGCTTCTCCCTGCCTGCACTCCTGGTTCCCCCAGACGAGTATGGGTTTGCCGTCTTTAGTGAACTTCTGCACGCGGTGCTTCCCGGTATCCACCACGTAGAGATCCCCCTTGCTGTCAAACGCCATCCCCTTCGGCGCCCAGAAGCCGCCGGACCCTCCCTGCCACTGCGTGAGGAACTTGCCCTCCCTGTCGAACTTCTGGATCCTGTGGTTCCACGTATCCGCGACGTATACATTCCCCGAATCATCCACGGCAATCCCCATCGGCTCCTTGAACTCCGCAGGGCCTTTTCCCTCCTTGCCTATTGCCAGGAGGGGTTTCCCGTCTTTGTCGAACTTCTGCCAGCGGTGATTCTTCGTGTCCACAACGTAGACTGCGCCCTCCGCATCCGCCCAGAGCGCCCGCGGCTCGTCGAAACGGCCCTTCCCCGATCCCCGCTCGCCAAAATAGAGGAGCGGCTGAACGGCGTTGATGATTTCGTACTTCGGCGGGATCCGGGGGCTCGGGCGCGCCGCGGCCTCCTGCGTCTTCACCTCCTTGACCTCAACAAGCTTCTCTCCGAGGAGATCCTTGCGCACGCAGAATGCGATATCCTGTGAGCCTGTCGCGCTGAACTCACCGTCCGACGATTTCCGCTTGAAGGGATTCCATGGCTCGCGCCAGAAGTAGTATCTCAGCCACGCGCGGATGGGATCCTTGAGACTGCTCACCGGATCAGGAACCCACCACTCCCTGAGCTTCAGTCTCTCTATCCTATAGTTTGGCTCGAGGACAGCGCCGAAATCCCTCCGCTTCTCCCAGTCAACGATGACGATCTCTTTGTTCGCATCGGCAAGCGTCCCCGGATGGAACCACTCCTTGTAGTCCCTCAGATACCAGGTGTAGGGCCACGTCGAATCGCCCTGGATGCCGAGGGGGAACTTGAGGCCTTTGCCGGTACGCTCCGCGAGATCAGTTATTGTCTTGAGCGATTTTATTATATCCACGGAGGTCTGGGTGTACACCATGCACTCGACCGGGTTGGCCTCGTTGATGAGGCAGAGACGGAGAGATGCCTGGAGAAAAAGCAGGAGCCCTACTGCGAGGAGGGCTGAATACGCCCCGGTCATTCGCCTGAACCGCTCCGACTGGATGAACTCATCAAGAAAGATGCTCGCCCACAGGACAACCGGTATGAGGACGTGCATCATCAGCCACGGGACTTTCTCACCCGCGTAGGAATACAACAGGATGCTCATCCAGCCCCAGTAGGCGAGGAATGCGGGGAAGCGCCTCCCGTCCCTCAGGTAATGGCAGGTGGCGGTGAAACCGAGTATGAAGACGTAGAGGGCGAACACGATGTGTAACGCGCTCGTCATGTGCAATCTGATATCCCATGGATCGCTGGGGAGCTCGCGGTGCCAGAACAACATCAACGGAATGGCGATCGCTGAACTGATGATGAGAATGAGCCTGGACAAACGCCTCTCCCTGAGGAGGGCGACGATGCCCGAAGCGATGATCACGAGGAGCGGCAGCTCATAGACAATAGCGAGGGGGCAGAAGTAGGTGAACGGCCCTTTGATGCGCTGGATCTTATCCTGATGGACCCAGTAGCCGAGCGATTTGCGGTAGAGGCCGTCGAGAAAACCCGGTGGATTGGAGAAGAAGGAGGTGAAAAAAATGTAGAATATACCCAGGAAGATTCCAAGGGAGACAAGCCCGTCCAGCAGTGTGATCCCATGAGATCCCGCGGGAAGAGGCTCCGCGCTGCTCTGGGGAGAAGCAACTCGCATAAAGAACCTCTCAAAGAGGATCATACCGACAACAAAACTGACGTAAATAAAGAGGAACATGTACGAGTTCTCTTTGACACAAAACATGAACGCGAGGGCGGCCGCGGCACCGAACAGGTATCCCCGCTTACGCGTATCGCTATAGTTCATGAAGAGCGCGATGGTGAGGAATGCCCAGAATGCAACGAAGACATCCTCCCTGAAAAAGCGGGAAAAATACATGAAGGTGGGTGACACGGCGAAAAGGGTTGCCGCGACGAGGCTCCCGATCTTCCCGAGCTGCCTCCGGAGCAGCGCGGTGCAGCAGACGAGCGCGATGCCGAAGAGCGCAGATGAGGCCCGCGCGATGGAATCCCCGGGGCCGAAGAGCGTGAAGAGCGCGGCGTCGAGGTAGAACATAAACGGCCCGTGCATCATCGGATCGTACGCGTACCCCCGCCCGTCATACAGGTACCAGGAATAGGTCGCGTAGAGACTCTCGTCGTGGTGGTACGGCTTGTTGCCCAGACCGCAGAAGCGGGTGACGACGGTGAAGATGATGATGGCCGCGAAGGTAATCTTGTACCAGTCGAGGCGGATCATCACGTATCCCTTTTCGGGCTCGCCCGAAAGTTCAACCGGCTTTTTCTGATTCATCCCAGATCTCCCATGTGTAATCCAACCCGTTTGAGGGAAGAATAATACTAAAAACCACCTTCTCCGTAGAAGCGGAAAATACGGTGTGGTGTAGGCCCTGGGTCCTGAGGTGTATTTTCAGCGCTCTGCATGGTTAAAGGGATGCAACCGCTGATCGGGCGGATTGTGCGGATTCACAATAATAATCTGCATAGTCTGCGGTTATCACAAGAAAGCTTACTTCTCCTTCTTTGCCACCGCGAGCAGCGAGAGGCCACACGGGATACGCATGTGATCTTCCAGCTTGAGGAGAGGCACCAGCAGGTCAAAGAGCTTCATCTGGTTCTTGGGGAGCATCTTTCTTCTCAGAATCTTTCCGTTCACAAACCACCCGACCGCGCCGAGAAAGTTGAAAAAACGCACGAACTCGATAGAGAAACCGGCATCCTCAATCTTCCGCACAAGCTCGCTGCGCGAGTAGCGCCGGCAGTGGTCAAGCCCCGCGTCCATCGTGCTGTAGAGAATCTTGCACGAAGGAGCCAGGACTATAAGGAGACCTCCCGGCTCGAGAATTTCGTAACAACAGCTGAGCGCGCGCGCGTCATTCTCAATATGCTCGAGCGCGTTCACACAGAGCACTGTATTCAGCTTCTCGCCGCGGAATCGACCGGCATCGCTCTTATTGAGATCAAATACCACGATCTTAAGCCTGTCACTCTCCACAAGCCGTTTGCGCAGTGTATTGAGATGTTCGTCGGATGCATCAGCGGCGATGACAAGCTCCCTGTCGAGAAGCCGACGGGTAATATTTCCTATGCCGGCCTTCACCTCGAGGATACGTTCGCCCAAGAACGGTCTGATCCGCTCATAGATCCAGTTGTTGTACCTCCTGACGGTTTCTATTATCAGGAGCGTTTCTTCTTCAATGTCAACCGATTCAAACCTGCACCGCAGGAGCCAGTAGAGCGCGATAAATCCATCTCTCCAGGTAATCTTCTTCCCCTCCGTATAGGATCTCCCATCGTATGATATGGGGACCTCATACACCTTGCAGCCGCGCTTCATCACCTTCGCGGTAACCTCCGGCTCAAACCCAAAGCTGTTCGAACGAAGTTTGAGGCGTTTGATGATATCCGTTCGAAAGGCCTTGTAACAGGTTTCCATATCGGTGAAGATGCAGTTGTAGAGAATATTGGCGATCAGATTGATGATTTTGTTCCCGAGGAAGTGCGATAATGTGAACACCCGGTGAGTTCCCAGAAATCGCGAGCCATAGACCACGTCCGCCTTCCCCCTCACGATCGGCTCAATCAGCTTCGGGTACTCCTCAGGATAATACTCCAGGTCTGCATCCTGAACAATCACGATGTCGGCAGTCACATGCCTGAATCCCTCACGCAACGCCGCGCCTTTCCCCCGATTATGATCCTGATAGATAACTTTGAGTGTCGTATCCTCAGCGGCGAGTCTGCGGAGCTCCTCCTTTGTCCCATCAGTTGAGCAGTCGTCAACAATGATAATCTCCTTCTCGATCGGAACGTTCTTAACTCTTTGAATGACTGTGGCAACGGTGTTTATTTCGTTATAGACCGGTATAACGACAGATATCTTCACGAAGTTTCACCTTCTGAGAAAAGCACAGAATACCTATAACCGTTACCTATGTTTGAAGTACATGTCTGCCGCGTATTTGTATCTTCTCGGAGTGCCGATATCGATTAATTTGCCCCTGACAATATATCCGTATATCTCTTTTCCCTTTATTATCTGAGGGAAAAAATCTTCTTCCAGAGAGAATCTTTGCGTTTTAGGCATCAAGGAAAATATGCTCCTCCTAAAAAGATAAATACCACCACTTATATAATTGCACTTATCTTCCTTCGCTTTTTCCTTAAATCCGGTTATCCTATGGGAATCGTTTTTTCTCACAACTCCATAATCACTTGTTTCTCTTGCTGTTGTAATCACCATTGAAATCAGCGCTTTTCTGTTTATATGGAAGCTAAGAAATTTTTTAAAGTCAACCCTCAGATAAGAATCTCCGTTCAGCACAAGAAAGTTGTCGCTTCTGATAACTCTCCGCGCGTGCTTCACGGCACCGCCAGTGCCAAGCGGATTACGCTCGCGCGAAAACACAATCTCCTTATCTCCCAATCTCCTGTTTCGGTAATACCTCTCTATAACGTCGGCTTTATACCCCGTGCACAAAACAAACCTCTTAAAACCGAATGAGGCCACATGTCCCACGAGGATGTCTAAGAACGGTTTTTTACCCATCTTGATCATAGGTTTGGGAACACGCCCTGCAATTTTCCCCAACCTTTTGCCCAACCCGCCGCATAAAATCACTACATCGATGGTTTTACAACTGTCGCGATTTGACATGGTCCCATGTATGCACGCGCTCAATCCGTGCAGGATATCATCCGCAAAATTGACAGCAATGATTGTACATTATCCGAGTCAACAAATCCTCCTCACGGCGGCCTACCTCTGTTTTTGAGGAGCCCGCGAATCCCTGTCTACAGTACCACTGTCGTCAAATCCGAACGTGCTTTCTACGATATAGTTCGGCCTGCCTTTGTTTTCGAGGTAAATAGAGCTTAAATACAAGCCTATAATCCCGATGGAGATAAGCTGCACACCGCCAAGAAATAACATTGTGGCCATGATGCCCGTGTAACCAGGCACATTGATATTAAGATACTTACCTACAAGAACATACCCTAAGAGCAAAAACGAACTAAACGCAACAAAGAAACCAAAAACGGCAATAAGATAGAGCGGGGCATCAGAAAAAGAAATCAGAGCAGACTCTAAAAAGTTCATTATTACCTTAGGTCCTAATACAAAGAATTTGCTCTTCCCGGAATACCTTTCCGCCCGATGGTAGTAAACGATCTCCTGTTTAAATCCTATCCATTGCACCAAACCGCGCATGAATGGCTTCTTTTCGTTCAGGCTTGTTAAATAATCAATGACCCGTCTCGTTAAGAGCTTGAAATCGCCCGCGTTGGGAATAATACCAATGTCAGATGTTCTATTTAAGATAAAATAGCCCAGTCTGGTTATCCAGAGCTTGATTCTCGGCTCGCCGGCCCTCGACATACGCACCGTATGCACGACGTCCGCATTCCCCCTGTCTTTCCAAACCTTTATCATATCGGGGATTACCTCGGGGGGATCCTGTAGATCCGCGTCCATGTAGATAACGATATCTCCCGCGGCATACCTGAAACCTGCAAAAACACACGCTGAGTGCCCGAACGTTCTACTCATGTTCACAATCTTTATATCCTTATGTCCTCTGGCCTCCTCTCGTAAAATATCCAAAGAACGGTCTGTTGAGGCATCGTTCACAAAAACCAATTCATAATCGCTGATGGCACCGCTGTTGAGTTCGGTTGCGAGCACGCTGCGCAGACGGGGTACCAGTTCGGGCAGATTCTTTTCCTCATTCCTAAAACTGAAAACTACAGAAAGTAATGTCCCATGACTATTATCCAACTTTTTCATATCGCACGCTCACAGCAAAACGGCGTCCATACTGTTGTTAATGCCCTTCTTATCAATGGGTAACATTTTTGGATTTCGTTCAGTGGATAATTCCTCGCCTCTATAGGTATTGAACCATTCTATATCTAATACTAAATCCATTTGAGTACTCGTAATTAATAACCATCCACCATTCCTTATTAAATTCAATCTTATATTTTAATAGTCCCCGAAGGGGCAGAATTCCACGGGCTTGCCCGTGGATGAATGGATAATCGCTTTGCGAGGCATAGCACATAGCCTGAGTCTGTCATTGCGAGCGACTGAAAGGAGCGAAGCAATCTCAGCTTTTGACGAAAGATTGCTTCGTCACTT
>Ga0315281_10003628_pt1 | contig 22603 bp, 22 predicted proteins | sample YL17G07_0_MG_FD_204540 | JGI IMG/M metagenome (GOLD analysis project Ga0315281, IMG submission 204540) | Sediment microbial communities from Yellowstone Lake, YNP, Wyoming, USA - YL17G07_0 | ecosystem: Environmental > Aquatic > Freshwater > Lake > Sediment | place: USA: Wyoming | collected... | reverse complement strand
TATAGATACGGCGACGGGTCGCCACCGAGGCTCTTTATCAGTTCCGCCATATCCTTCGGGATGGGCGCGGTAAACTCCATCGCCTCGCCCGTGCGTGGGTGTGTAAGCTTCATCTTCCATGCGTGAAGGGCTTGCCGCCGGATCGGATATTTTCCATCGCGGGAGTAATCCGGGTCGCCTATCACCGGACAGTTGATGTGCGCCATGTGGACGCGTATCTGGTGCGTCCGCCCCGTCACAAGCGATACTTCCAGCACGCTGGCTTTTTGAAGTTTCTGGAGCGTCTGAAGCGTCTTGTATTTGGAAACGGCCACGCGCCCGCCGGTCTTTAGAGCCGCCATCCGCTTACGGTCGCGCAGGTGTCGGCCTATGTTCGCATTCACCACACCCTCCGGCGTTTTGGGCGAGCCTTTGACGACGGCGATGTATGTGCGCGAAAGGCTCCTGTCCGCAAGCTGGCGTGAAAGCGCCAAGTGCGCCTCGTCGTTTTTGGCGACGGCGATGAGGCCGGTGGTGTCCTTGTCTATCCGGTGGACGATGCCGGGCCGCTCCTCCCCCCCAATGCCCGATAACGACGAGCCGCAATGGCTCAAAAGCGCGTGGACGAGCGTGCCGGTGAAATGGCCCACGGCGGGGTGGACGACCATGCCCGCCGGTTTGTTGATTACGATGATGTCCGCATCCTCGTAAACCACGTCCAGGGGGATACTCTCCGGCTGGGTGGATATTGGCGTGACGTCCGGGATATCCACATCCAGCAAGTCGCCAGCCTTCACTTTGACCGAAGGTTTCACCTGCGCGCCGTTAAGCAGGATGTGGCCATCGTCGAACAGTTTTTTCTGGCGTGACCGCGTCAGGCCAGGTAGCGCGTCCGCAAGGAACTTGTCAACCCTGGCCCCGGCCGCTTCAGGCGGAACGCTTAGGGTTTCTTTTTTTGCCGTCATTGTCATCGCTGGTGAAAGCTTTCCTGTTTTTAAGATAAAAGAATACGGCGAACATCACCGCCGCCGCCGCCACCGCCTGTGACGTGGAGACGGCGCCGCCGAACAACGCCCCCCTGGGGTCTCCCCTGAACGTCTCTACGATAGCCCTTCCCACGGCGTACAGCCCCATCCACGTCCACCAGACCTGGCCGATGAATTTCCTGCGTGGGCGCAGTATCGTGATTATGGAAAATACGATAATCTCGTTGAGCGCGTCGTATAACTGCGTAGGATGAAGCGGTATGCCAATTGGCGCGATGGAATGGATATCGTTGAACGTGACGGCCCACGGGACATGTGTCTGTATCCCGTAACAGCAACCCGCGAAAAAACAGCCTAACCTGCCCACCGCATGGCCCAGCGCAATCCCCGGCGCGGCAAGGTCGGCGAACCGCCATAAGTCAAACCGCCATTTGCGCGACAGCAAATATATCGTGCCCAACGCGCCGATCATCCCACCGTAGAAAATCAGCCCCCCCTCCCAAATCTTGAATACAACAAGTGGGTTTGACCAGAAACTAGGGAGCTCGATTATCACATAGGCGATGCGGGAGAAGACGAGGCCGGATATAACGAGCCAAAACGACGCGTCATACACCATCTGTTGGTCTATTACGCCCTCCATGCGCGCAAGCCGCGCCGTCCACGCTATCCCCAAAAGGAAGCCGGACGCCACTAACAGGCCGTAAGTGTGCAGTGTTATGGGGCCGAGGTGGAAGAGAATTGGGTGCATATTAACTAATTAGAAAGTCCTGTGGACGTGACATAAGGGAGAGCCTGCGTATACGCCTGCGTTTGCAGAACTCCGCGATCTTCTCTTTGTCTATCGGTATACGCGCCACTTGATACTCCAGCCGGACGGAGCCGCCCTCAAGGACAAGAGCCTTCAAACCTTCAGCCCTTTAGGGAAATGTTAGCCCGTCGGCGCTGTGTATGGTTATCGGGGTCTCCTGCGACGGCTTTTCGGATCCCGGTTTTATCGTCTCTATGGAAAGTTCCAACACGTCGTTGAAAAGCTGTGTAACCGTGTCGCCGGTGGTGGTTGTCCGGGTGAACTTCACGGCGGCGATCCGGTTGTAGGAGTCGAGATATACGTCTATTCCCAGGAGCCTTCTGATGTCCCCTGGGCCGATATAGCTTGAGTCTATGCCCCACGCCGTAGGGTTTACCGCTGTATCCCTGGCGGCGTGAACAACCCGGACCTGTGTCACCTTGACGACTGACTTGGACAAAACCTTGGCGTCCGCCAGCTGGCCACACGCCAAAACCAGCGCGAAGGCCAAGAGCGCCAGTGGATAAAACCTCATGGCGTCACCTGTTATGGAAATATGTGGCGGGTGTCTGTGAGGAGATATAGTCCACAGCCTTGACGATGCATACACGGATGGCTTTTTCCATCGGCGTATTCTGATGGACCAACAGCCCAAACGGTATCGGCACGCCGCCAATGGCCCCGCCGATGCCGGCGAACCAGTCGGTGGACTTGCCCTCCACTGTCACCGCGCCGACTATCCTGCCGGTCTTGGTGTCCACCACCTTCAGGTCTATGGCCATGTAAGACTGTTTCCCGCCGCCGCCAACGCCCAGGAACGCCGCGCCGCCGACTGGCACTCCCACACCGCCCACGGCGCCGCCAGCGTCTGGCTCAAATGCCGTCACCGCCGCCGTAATCAACAACTCCGCCCCTTCCATCTGGCCGATGGGCGCGGCGGTTTCCTGCTTTATCCTGCCTGAGGCGCCTAAATCCTGCTCGGCCATGACATCCTTGTGGTCGGTCCTGTCGAGCACGATGAACCTGTTTGAATGGAAAAGCGCGGTCGTGAGCATGTCCGCTAAACCCTGTCCAAGCTCATGATGGCCCTTGCTGGATTTGACCGTGAATTTGTTGACAGCCGTGCGGGCTTTTGGGCCGTTGTATGGCTCCTGCTGGGCTTGTTGTATCGAGGGGCCGCCGCCGGATGTGACAGTCGCCGTCGTCTGCGGCTCCGCTGAGGCGCAAGCCGCGAAGGAAACCGTGAACAGTGAAACGATAAACTTGCCGCCAAGTGACATTTTCATTGAAACCTTCCAAGGTGACATTGATTCATAAGGAAAGGATATCACAGAACGGGTTCAGGCATGTATGAGGGCGCCTACTCCCCATACCCATCCGGGTGTTCAACGCGCCACCGCAGGGCAGAGTTCACCATCTCTTCCAGGCTGGCAAGTTTCGGACGCCAGCCAAGTATCGTATCTGCTTTTTTGGATGAGCCTACAAGCCGGGGTGGGTCGCCTTCCCTTCGCGTCCCTTCGCGGAACCGCACTGGTTTTCCGGCCACCGCGCCGACCGCCTCCATAATCTCCCGCACCGACCTGCCAGCTCCGTTGCCAAGGTTGAATATCTCCGAAGCGCCGCCGGACCCAAGATAATCCGCCGCCAGCAGATGCGCGTCCACAAGGTCGTTGACGTGTATATAATCCCGGACGCATGTGCCGTCGTCAGTGGGATAATCCGTCCCGAAAATTGTCAGTTCCCCGCCGGGCTTTATCGCCGCGTCTATCGCCAGCGGTATCAGATGTGTCTCCGGGTCGTGATCTTCGCCCAGTACGCCGGACGGGTCGGCCCCCGCCGCGTTGAAATAGCGCAATATCACATACCGCAATCCATGCGCCACGCCGAAATCGGCCATCACCCGCTCGAACATAAGCTTGGACATGCCGTATGGGTTTATCGGGTTGGTGGGGTGAGTCTCGCTTATCGGGATCTGCGTGGGAACGCCGTACACCGCGCAGGTTGACGAAAACACCAGAGATTTCACCCCTGCCCGCGCCATAGAGGACAACAGCCCAAGCCCCCCGGCCACGTTGTTACGGTAATATTTGGCGGGGTCTTTCACGGATTCGCCGACGTATGTGTAACCGGCGAAATGGAACACGATGTCCGCCTTCCAGCGCGAGAAGACATCGTCCATGAAACGCTCGTCGCCAACATCCCCCTCGGCGAAAGCTCCGCCGGTGACGGCTTTCTTGTGGCCGCAGACGAGGTTGTCCACGACGACTGTCTCCCACCCTGCGCGTCGTAGCGCGGCGACGCAGTGGCTACCGATGTACCCGGCGCCCCCGGTCACTACGGCTGTGCGCTTACGAGTTGGCATGTATGAAGCTTTACCTTTTACAAGAAATAGTGAACGGGGGTTTCTTGCCCCTCACCCGGCCTCCGGCCACCCTCTCCCACAAGGAGCGAGGGTGAAGACAAGAATACAACCGCGCCATTTGTGATTCCAGTCCTTTATCTATTTCTATCGCGCCGCCTAGCTCGTTCGCCCCACTGCGCGGACGTGGTTCACAAAATCCTCCGCCCAGTTTGGCGACCCGCAATGATGTAAATGTGAGTACGACGCAAGAACGTTCTTGTAAACCACCCCGTCATGCGAGCCGGTTATGCCGTGCCCTCGCGTGACTTTGTAGGCGTAATCAAGATCGCCCGTGATGTTCGTCAGCCGCGAATGATGGAACTCGTGGCACCGGATGGCTCCATCCGGTTTGATCCACTCGCACGAGCCGGTCGGCGAAAGCGTGACGTACCCCAGCCCCACAGGTTTTTTCGTCATCTCCACATCCGCCGGTATGACACCGGCCATCTTCGCAACCTCGCCGCGCCAGATGATCGCCCTGCACAGGTACATCAACCCACCGCACTCGGCGTAAACGGGAAGGCCAGCCTCGACCTCCTCCTTCACTCTGCGGAGCATCGTATGGTTCGCGGAAAGCTGTTTCATAAACACTTCCGGGAACCCGCCGCCGATGTAAAGTCCGTTGACCGCTGGCAAATCGCTATCGTTTAACGGGCTGAACGGGACAATCTCCGCGCCGCTGGCCTCCAGCGCCTCAAGGTTTTCTGGATAGTAGAAGGTGAATGCGCGATCCATCGCCACGCCTATCTTTACGTCCGGTTTTCTGGGCGTAAGTTTTATGCACGGTCTGGCTTTCTTTACCGGCTGGGCGGAATTTGCGATTTGCTGGAACTTTGCGACGTCGCAATATTTTTCTATGGCGGAGCCGATGACGTGAACCTTCCCCAGCAGGGCCGGGTCTTCCTTCACCGGGATAAGCCCAAGATGGCGCTCCATCATCTCCACCTCGTCTGGCATCTTTGGTATCGCGCCGAGGACGGGGATTCCCACATACCTGTCTATCGCCTTGACCAGCTTGGATTCGTGACGGGGGTTGCCGACTTTGTTGAGTATCACACCCGCTATTTTTAATTCCGGGTCAAACTTTACATACCCGAACAGCAGAGGCGCCACGCCCCGGTTCATGCGTGACGAGTCCACGACGAGAACCAGCGGGGAGTCGAGCAGACGCGCCAGGGCGGCAGTGGAATCGGAGCCTTCGAGGTCGAGTCCGTCGAAAAGCCCCTGGTTGCCCTCGATGAGCGCCATCTGCGCCCCAGCCGAAGCGCTCTGGAACGAACGCAGGATGTTCTCCCGTCCCATCATGTGAAAATCGAGGTTGCGGCATTCACGTCCAGACGCGGTGGACATCCACATCGGGTCTATATAGTCCGGCCCTTTTTTGTAAGGCTGGACGACGGCCCCACGGCGGCGCAAAACGTCCAGCAGGCCGATGCAGAACGTGGTTTTCCCCGCGCTCCTGCTGACGCCGGACACAAGCAGACGGGGAATGTTGAACACGGGAATCTCCAGTTAAGGCCGATAAGCGCTTTTAATGTCATTGCGAGCGAAGCGAAGCGATCTCTAAATAAGATGTTACATTCCGGGGCGGGATTCAAGGGGAAAACAGTCGAGGGAGTGTAAGAGATAGGAAGCAGTAAAACGCTGGCAAAACTATCACCTCCAAAAACGGGACGCTTATTATCCCGCCCACTATCGGCGCGGCGATGCGTGTCAGGGCTTCGGAGCCTGTCCCTTCGCCGAACATGATCGGCGCAAGGCCGCCGAGGATAGCCACCGATGTCATCATCTTGAGGCGTATACGTTCGGACACTCCTTCCAGCGTTGCGGCGCGGACGTCTTCAATACTCTGTATTCTGTCACGCTGTCGAATGGTGTAAAATCGCCCATATAACCATTCAGGAGAAATCAGTGATTTCCATAATACGCCAAAGTCCGTTCCGCCTGTCCGCCATAGCCGTATTGGCTCTTTTTGTTTGTACGGCTTTGCCGGCCCTTGCGGAACCACACAAAAAAGTGGACGCTAAAACCGCCGCCAAGATGATTGAGGCTGGCTCTATTGACATGATTCTCGATGTCCGGGATATGGACGAATTCACAGGCCCGGACGGAAGGATAAAAGGCGCCATGCTTGTGCCTGCCAGCCAGATTTCAACGTCTATGGACAAGCTGGCTTCATTCCGGGAAAAGACTGTGCTGGTTTACTGTTCCGTCGGCGGCCGGTCGGATAAGGCGGCCCGGTATCTTGCGTCCAACGGTTTCAAGAACGTGCTGGACCTCGCAGGGGGCATCATGGCGTGGAAAGCCGCCGGCCTGCCGGTGATCAAATAAATTTCCGCCTCATTTCGGCTCTGGCAGGTATTTCGCCGGGTCCGTAGGCTTGCGGTCTATCCTTATCTCGAAATGGCAATGATAACCACTGGCCCTGCCGGACCGCCCCACGGTGGCGATCTTGGCTCCCTGCTTGACCTCATGCCCTTCGGAAACCAGGTTTTCCTCGTTGTGCGCGTAAACGGTGATCGTCCTGCTGTCGTGCTTTACGACAACCATATTCCCGTACCCGGCCGGACCCGGTCCGGAGAAGATAACCTTGCCATCGGCAGAGGCCACAATGGGATCCCCCTTTTGACCCCGAAGGTCTATCCCGTCGTGCTTTGAATCATTCCTGATACCGAAACCGGAGCCTATTGAAACGGGGTTAACCGGCCATATAAACTTTCCAGCAACGTGCGCAGGGCGATGAGTCTCATGCTCGGCGTGTGGTTTGGGCGTTTCCTTTTTGGTAAGGTCTTTTCCGGGAATGGAAAGGCTTTGGCCCTGTTTTACGGACGTGTCGTCCTCCATTTTGTTGGCCCTGCGGATGGCGGAAACTGAAACCCTGTATTTTGCGGCTATGCTGTAAATGGTCTCGCCTTTTTGGACGACATGATGCCCTGCCGTCTCGGAAGACTCCACAAGCTCCTCTACTTCGTCTCTTCTATAAACAGGTTTTTTGATTCTTTCGCGCTCGGCGCACGAGGACACCAGCAGGCAAATGAGCGCCAACGCAAAACCTGTTACGCGCCGCAAATACATCTGGCCTTCAATAGTTAAGAATTGAGAAAACCTTCTCGACCGCATCTTCCGGGGAATCCGCTGGCGTAACGCCATCCATCAGGCTCCATCCGCCCATCGCCACTACTGGCTTGCCCAGCTTAAGCCCCACCGCTATCTCCGAAAGCGTCCCATGCCCCCCTTCCACCGCCACAAGCGCGTCGGCGGTGTGGGCGATGATTACGTTGCGGGCATGCCCCATGCCGGTGGCTACGGGGATCGTGACATAACGGTTGGCGGAGCTTTTGTCCGGGCCGGGAAGTATCCCCACGACTATCCCTCCAGCGCGTGACGCGCCGCATGAGACGGCCTCCATCACGCCGCCCAGCCCGCCGCACGCTATCACGGCCCCGCGCCCTGCCAGCAATTCGCCCAGCCGTTCGGCCTGCGCCGCCGTTTTGGGATCGCATGAGCTTGCGCCGATCACGCCTATTATAATCCTGCGGCCTGCGTCAGCCACATCACGCCCATCAGCGCTCACGATTGTTTGAACGCTTTTAGGCCGAGGCGTTTTTTGATTTCGTAGTACCTCTCTTTAAGGACGCGCTCATGCGCCTCCTCGTCCTGCACAAGCCTTTCAAACATTTTTTTGGAGTCAGGCTCGGAGGACAACTCGGCCCCTCTGCGGTAACGCCCGGCGGAGCGGCGCTCTTCCTCAATCGCCTCCTCCAGGATGGCTAACAACTCTTTTTCGACTGGCTCGATTTTATCCGGCATCCCAACACAAGGCTCCAGAATGATTGTGATATCCAGGCTGGGGCGAAAAGCTTCGCCCGCCCCAGCCCTTGATTTATTAACAGGCTTTGAATACCATAAACAACTTGTTCAATGATAGCCGTTCTTGGCATGAAAAGGAATTTCACTGTAAAAGACTATGAAAGATAGATGTAAAGGGAAACGGATCGGATCCGCAAAAATACACAAAGGCATAGCCGTAGACGACCTTATTGACGGGTTTTTCAACGCCTACAACGCCGCCCGCCTTTCCGAAGCGTGCAGGCTGATGGAGCGCAAAATCCTGGCTGGCGACAGTGTCGTTGTGGGCGTGTCCCTCACCGGCGCCATAACTCCAACGGGGCTTGGAGCCTCTGCGCTGGTGACGTGGATAGAAAACGGCTGGATTGACTATCTGGTGACAACCGGGGCCAACCTTTACCACGACCTGCATTTCGGCCTAAACCTGCCACTCCACAAGTCCACGCCGTTTGTGGACGACAGGGAACTTAAGAAACATGGCGTCATCCGCATCTACGACATAGTTTTCGACTTTGACGTGCTGGCTCGCTCGGACAAATACTGCGACCATATCCTCCGCCAGCCGGAGTTCTCAAGGAAGATGGGCACAGCGGAACTGCACAACCTTATGGGTAAATATGTGGACGCAACCGAAAAGGAGACCGGATGTTCCGGCTCCACAATTCTTGGCGCGGCGCACAGGGCGGCCATGCCGGTGTTCTGCCCATCGCCGGGAGACTCCACCATCGGCCTTAACGCCGCCGCCATATCGTTCGAGAAACCGGGGCTGGATATGGACACCATCCGCGACGTGTCCGATAGCGCCGCCATCGCCCTGCACGCTAAAAGGACGGGGGAGAGCGCCGTGCTCATTTTCGGAGGAGGCAGTCCGAAAAACTTCCTTCTGCAGACCATGCCACAACTCGACGAGATAATGGGCATCCATGTCAGCGGACACGACTACTTCATACAGATTACCGACGCGCGCCCCGATACGGGCGGGCTTTCCGGCGCCACTCCGCAAGAGGCGGTAAGCTGGGGCAAGGTGGACCCGGAGATGGTTCCAGACACGGTGGTAGGATACATGGATACTACGATAGCCCTGCCGCTGATGACGGCGTACCTTCTCAACAGGATTCCCGCCCGCAAACCCAAAAGGCTGTATGAACGCAAGGAAGAGCTTTATAAAAAGCTGGCCGATGAATATGCGCAAGTCAGGTTGGAGAATTAAAAACAGTGAAAAACATCGTCTCGCTTGTAACTGTCCTGTCGCTGACGCTGGCCGCCGCGTGCCAGGATCATCACTTCGTCCCTTATGATAAAATGGGGCCTCTGCCGGAGCCTGCTCCATCAAAGCAGGGTAAGGTGGCCGTCCCATCGCCACAACCAGCGTCGCCATACAAGTCCCCATCACAGGCTATGATGGGAGCCGCTCCAAAGGCCGAGCCTGGTTTCACCGGCCTGATCGCATCAGGTGTTGTGGAGTTTTCCCCCGACGCTGTCGGGAGCGCCCCGCCAGGCTGGACGCTGTACATAATCATACGGCCCGCCGAAGGCGGATCGGCGATAGCCGCCAAGCGTGTGGACAAGCCATCGTTCCCCATAAGCTTCGAACTGACGGAACGGGATATCATGATGGGCCAACCCAAAAGCGGGATGAAAATATCCGTAGAGGCCCGGTACGACGAGGACGGCGATCCGATAACCAAAGGCAAGAACGACCTATACGGCAAAGCCGACGGCCAGGTTATTGTTGGCGCGAAGAACGCGGTGGTGCGTTTGAAAAAGCCGGCCGGTTAAATAGTCGTCCCTGAAAAACCCCCATTTTCACACTGGGATAATATCATCGAACCTTTAATGCCACATCCTTCCCAACCTTTGCCCTTAAGCGCGACGGCGTGAAGGGCATCTCTTTTTCCTCCCCTTAGCAGGGAGAGCTTTGCATAAGTCAGCGATTGTGGCGCCCCTGTCTTTTTCCTCTCCCCTTGTGGGAGAGGGTGGCCGAAGGCCGGGTGAGGGGTATGTGAAAACAATTATTTATACCACCCTCACCCTGCCCTCTCCCATCAAGGGAGAGAGTAAGAAGTTGTCGCGTTGCGTTTACTATATTCGGCTCATTAAATTCTTGGTTATGCAAAGCTCTCCTTAGCAGGGGAAGGTGGCGCGTACCCGCGCCGGTGGAGTTTAATTAAACCCCCTCGCAACTTCGTTGCGGTCCCCCTTGCGAAGGGGGACAAAGTTGGATTCACGCTATCTGATATGCTTTTGCTGGTTGGAAATGGCATTGGACAATTCCGGCTACAACGTAAAATCACCATGTTTTTTGGGCAAACCGCCAATTATTTGGATTGCGCCTCTCTCCGCCCTCGCCCGCTTTTGGGAGAGAACGGTCAAAGGCCGGGGGAGGGAGAACCCCGCCCCTTACGGGGCGGGATATAAAAGCGTAATCCCCTACAGGGACTTGGCGCAACGGAAGCCGAAATCGAAGAGCCCATCCCCTGGAGGAACGGTGGTCCGGAGGGACGCGCGTTCATTGGACGCAAACCAGAACCACGAGCCGCCGCGCAGGATTTTATCAGCGCCAGAGGCGGGTCCTGTGGGATTCGTTACCGGGCCTGCAGGATAATCAGCATACCAGTCGCTCACCCACTCCCACACGTTACCAGCCATGTCGTACAAACCAAGCGCGTTGGGGGCGTACGTGCCCACTGGAGCCGGGCCACTTCCCGCTGAAGTCACCGTGTTATAACAGCCTACTATATCAGCCGTGTTGCAATTGATATCATCGCTTCCCGTCCCATAGCGCACGACCTTTCCGCCATTCCTCGCCGCGTACTCCCATTCCGCTTCCGTCGGCAGGCGTTTACCCTGCGCCGCGCAATAAGCGTTCGCCTGCGTCCAATTCACCTGCTCGACTGGAAAATTCGAAGTGTTGGCGGGAAGGCTGGCCTCATTGGCATTAACGAAATGCGAAGGATTACTTCCCGCCCAAGCCGTGTACGCCCCTTGTGTCACCTCGGTCTTGTCCATGTAGAAACTGCTTAACGTTACTGTATGGACGGTTTCATCGCCATGAGTGTTGCCATCCAGATTATCCCCCATCTGGAACGTTCCGCCGGGAACGAGAACCATCCCGGCGGGAGTGGGAGTTGAAGTTGACGAGCCTCCCCCCCCACCGCACGCGGCGAGGAAGCTAACGCTTAATAAGAGAGGAAAGAACTTTGCCATGAAGATGCGTCTCATTTCTGGATTCCTTATATTATGGTACTTAGTGTTCCACGCCAGGGAAAATTAACAACTCACCCTGCCCTTTCCCAAGCAAGCGGGGCGATGGTAAGGAGAGACGTGACCCAATCGTTGACTTATACGAATCTCTCCTTACCAAGATGGACAAACGCTTATTTAAGCATTACTCCACTTTCATATATTTATCTGGAGCCGCTCCGCAAATCGGGCATTTGTCACCGGGTTTGCCAAATTCTATGTGGCCGCAGATTGGACAAAGATAAACATCTGCGTCTCTCAGGTCCTTGCCCGCCTTCACAGCGTCAAGGGCGGCCTTGTACCGCGCCGCGTGGACCTTTTCCGCCTCAACCGCGTAACCGAACATAAGCTTGGCCTTGTGTCCCTCTTTTACCGCCTGCTCCAACATCGGAGGGTACATGCTGGTAAATTCGTAAGTTTCCCCATCAATGGCCGACTGTAAATTCTCCGCCGTGGTTTTCACGCCATCGAGGGCCTTAAGATGCCCGTGAGCGTGGAGCGTCTCCGCTTCCGCAGTGGCTTTGAACAGCCGCGCCACGTTTGGAAACCCGTCCTTCTCCGCTTTTTTGGCGAACGCAAGATACTTCCGGTTGGCCTGGCTTTCACCAGCGAAGGCCGATTTCAGATTCTGTTCCGTGTCTGGCATAGCTATAAATCTCCTTCCGAACATTTTAATTCACAGCAGTCAAAATACCCTATCGAAGGCGAACCGGCAACAACCGTTAAGCTGATTTCGCTCGTTTTCCCGTGTTTTCACTAGAGATAAGGCGATATTGTTAAATATTTGGATGCGTTACGGCAAGCGGTTTGTATTGCGCTGTAAATTATAATAATAATTTAACAGTTGAAGAAGGGATGGCGCATCTTTATGATGGTTAATTCACTGGCGTTGTAAACCGTGGCTTGAAGGCGCGATACTTCAAGGATGTTGACGCCGTTTTTTTTGATTGCAAGGAGTACGATTTGTCCGGCGTTCGAATATACGACTTAGCTAACGACCTTGGCGTCCCCAGCAAGACACTTGTCGATTATCTCGGGAAAATGGGTTATCCCGTTAAAAGCCATTCCAGCACCATTGACAACAACCTGGCCGACAGGTTGCGAAGACAGGCGCAGGCCCAGAAAGTAATTGGCACAAAACCAAGGAAAACCAAGAAGGCCGTAGAAGAGCCTGTAGCCGCTCCTCATAAAGAGGCCGCCGCGCCAAAGGCTAAACGATCCGCCAAGCCAACTCACGTCATGGAGCCTGAGACTCCTGAGCCGGAGGCCACGCCCTCGCAACCGGTTGAGGCGCAGTCCGTGAAAACGGAGGAGGCCCCAGCGCCGCCAACTCAAGCTCCAGCTCCCATTCTCGCTACCGAGCCGGCTCCAGCGTCTACCCCCCCCGCTGTGGAGGTGGTGGAGCCAAAGCGCGCCGAGGAGATAAAAGCTCCGCCCAGGCCAGCCGACCACAGGCCTTCGGCGCAGGGCGCGCAAGCGGCAAGGCCATCAGGGCAGACCCCAGCCGCAAGACCCTCGTCCCCTTATTCAACTCCCCAAAGGCCCGCCCCGGCCAGAACTCCTTCTCATCCCCCTGCCCACGCCCCCAGGCCACAGGATCGTCGGCCAGCGGCTACTCCGCAGAGGGATTTCCAGCAAAGGCCGCCAAGGCCGGATTACCGGCCCAAAGATCAGGCTGGCAAACCTATTTCCGCGCCGCCACCGCCCTCCAAGAAACTGCCCGATACCGCCGATAAGCCCCAAAAACGCCGGGAAGACGGCCGGGGAGACAAGTGGGAACATAAAAAGCGCGGCGATGATGAACGCAGGAAGCTGGAAAAAATCCGCAGGAAAGAAGAGGAAGACGCCAAGCGCAAGGCTATGGTCGAGACCCGGCGCAAACGCCATGAGCTTGACGAGGGCAGACGCAAGGAGATGGCCGAAGAAGCTGAAATCTCGCGCATGATCGCCGAGGAAGACCGCGTCAAGAAAGAAGCGGCGGCTCGCAAGATCATAATAGACGAGGCGACGACCGTTCGTGAGTTCGCCGAAAAACTGCGGGTTGGCGCCAACGAGATAATAAGAAGGCTCATCGCCAAAGGCATTATGGCCACCGTCAACCAGACGCTGGACTCGGAAGTGGCTCGTGAACTGGCCACTGATATGGGCTTTGAGATAATCACTCGTGGCGAGGATGAGGTCAAGAAAACCGTCAAGGAGGTGGAAGACACCTCCGGTTTTACGCCACGCTCGCCGGTTGTCACCATCATGGGTCACGTTGATCACGGCAAGACATCACTGCTGGACACAATCCGCAAGACCAGCGTGACGACGACTGAAGCAGGCGGCATAACCCAGAGAATCGGCGCCTACTCGGTAAAACTGGACAAGGGCATGGTCGTGTTCCTGGATACGCCGGGTCACGAGGCTTTTACGGCCATGCGCGCGCGCGGCGCGGCGGCCACGGACATTGTGGTGCTGGTTGTGGCGGCGGACGATGGCGTCATGCCGCAGACGGTGGAGGCCATCCATCACGCAAAGGCCGCTGGCGTGCCCGTTTTGGTGGCCATCAACAAAATAGACAAGCCCGGGGCCAACCCCCAGAGGGTTAAAGAGGAGCTTATGGCTCACGAACTTGTCTCCGAAGAATGGGGAGGCAAGACCATTTTCTGCGAGGTGTCGGCCAAAAAGAACCTGGGAATAGATCATCTTCTGGACATGATCATACTGCAGGCGGAGGTGCTGGAGCTAAAGGCGGATCCCAACAGGCTCGCTTACGGCGTCATCATCGAATCCAAGCTGGACAAGGGCAAAGGCCCCATCGCCACGGCGCTTGTGCAAAAAGGAACGCTCAAGGTGGGCGACCCGCTGGTAGCCGGAGTGCATTACGGCAAAGTGCGCGCTTTGATAGACGACAAGGGGCACAAGATGGATTCCGCCGGGCCGTCGGTGCCGGTGGAGGTTTGGGGCTTTTCCGGGGTGCCGATGGCGGGTGAAACGTTTATGGTGACAGAGACGGAACGGCGCGCCCACCAGATCGCAGTCAGCAGGCTGAACACGGAAAAGATCGAGAGCGCAAGGTCCAAAAAAGGTCACATGAAGCTGGAAAACCTCCACGCCCAGATATCCAAGGGTGACGTGAAGGAGCTTAACATTATCATCAAGGCCGACGTGCAAGGTTCTATCGAGGCCGTCAAGAAATCCATGGAGGACTTGAAGGTCGAGGACGTGCGGATACGTGTCCTTCACGGCGCAGTGGGCGGCATCACCGAAACAGACGTAAGCCTTGCGGCCGCGTCCAACGCCATCATCATAGGCTTCAATGTGCGCCCTTCGGACAAGGCCCGCGCCCTGGCGGAGGCTGAGGAAGTTGACGTGCGGCTCTACAGCGTCATCTACACCGCCATTGACGACGTTAAAAAGGCCCTGGAAGGGATGTTGGAGCCTGTTTTTGCGGAGAGGGTTACGGGCCGGGCGGAGGTTCGCCAGGTGTTCAACGTGACCAAGGTCGGGTTTATCGCAGGGTGTCTTGTGATCTCCGGCAAAATCACGAGGGGTAGCGATGTGCGCCTCATCCGCGACAGCGTGGTGGTATACACCGGCAAGGTCACGTCCCTGCGCCGTATAAAAGACGATGCGCGGGAAGTGGTCGCGGGATACGAGTGCGGCATCGGTATAGGGTACAGCGATATCAAGCCGGGTGACGCGCTTGAGACGTTTGTCTCTGAAAAGGTGGAGAGAAAAGGCGATTAATACCCGCCTGCGTGAATACCGTTGCGGGGGGGCGAGGCTCAGCTTCTCTCTCCCGCTGATTATGGGCGTGGTCAACGTCACGCCGGACTCTTTTTCCGGCGGCGGACGGCGCGTCTCGCCACGTTCCTCAATCGCCCTCGCTGAGAAACTGATCTCCGAAGGCGCGGACATCATAGATGTCGGGGGCGAATCCACCCGGCCCGGCTCTGCTCCTGTCCCGCTCAAAACAGAGTTGGCAAGGGTCATCCCGGTTATCGAATCGCTCACGCGCCTCCACCCGCGAGTCCCCGTCTCCATAGACACAAGCAAACCCGAAGTGGCACAGGCCGCCCTAACAGCCGGAGCCTCCATCATCAACGACGTGACGGGCCTTTCGCATCCGGCGATGGTGGAGCTTGCTGGCCGGACTCAGGCGCCGGTTGTCATCATGCACATGAAGGGCAAGCCCGGCGATATGGCGAAAAAGGCCCGCTACGGCGACGTGGTTACGGAGGTGACGGCATGGCTTGCAAGACGCGCCGTGGAGCTTGAGAGCCGTGGAGTAAAAAATATAATACTGGACCCCGGCCTGGGTTTCGCCAAAACCGCATCGCACAACCTTGCGCTCCTCAACGGGCTGGAGAAAATCGTCGAGCTTGGTTATCCAGTCCTGATCGGAGCCTCGCGCAAGTCGTTCATCGGCAAGATACTGGACAAACCCGTGGAGGAGCGCGAGGTGGGAACACTGGCGGTTACGGCCATCGCGGTCATGAAAGGCGCGTCAATAATCCGCGTCCACGAGGTGGCGGGGAACATTCAGGCGGCGAGGATGGCGTATTTTATGAGGAAAGGGGGGATTTGACGCTCAACGCGCTTTCCCACGCCTTTTCACACCCATCGCCGACTCAAAATCGTCTATCTCTTTTTTCGTGAACATATCGTCTGCGTCCCGCATCTCATCGGCGACGCTTTCCGGGTCGTCATACGCCGCCTCGCACAGGGTTGCAAACCCTTCCGCCAGAGCCGCCAGGTCGCCCGTTATCTCCGTCATCTGGATGGAGACGCTGACGGCTATTTTGTCCAGCGTCTCTCCTCCTTCGGTGAAATAAACATCGTAATCCACCGCCGCCGTTTTCCCCGTTTTTCCCGGCGATACAGAGATGACAACCGCGCCGACACCGGATATCTTCAATCCTGCCCCCAAAGGCGCGGCGTGAGAATAGGAGAACCTGGCGAAGTGGATGTCTTTGCCAACCTGTTCTGTGTGAAAGACATATCGAGCGCCGGAGTGGCCCGTAAACGCCCATCCGTCACCTTCCCCTTCCTTTGCTATCACGCTGGAACCAAAGCCATTTTCCTCTATCAGGCGCGACGAAAATTCAGGACGGCTCATAAAATACTCAACGATTTTAGATGGCGCATCCGCCGTCAAACCGCGTTCCATGCGCGGTTCCACCGCAAGGGCGGAGGCGAGGCCTGAGTCTTTTTTGAATACTGCGGATTTTTTATTGAAGTGGATCGGTTTTTTTCCCGGGGCGTCGCCCGTGGTTTGGGCGCCAGCCGGCGCGGCCAGCGCGATGGCGATTATGAATGTCAGCGCAATGCGGGTCACCGCACCGCCACACCTATCTGCGTAACCCCCGACCGTTTGCATATATCCATGACCTTGACCACTTCGCCGTGATTGGCTTTTTTATCCGCCCGGATCACGACAGATCGTTTGCCATGCGCCATGCCGTGGACCCTCTGTTTAAGCAGGGTCCCCAGCGCGGCCAGCGTAACATCTTCCCCGTTGAGGCGTACCTTGCCGTCCACGCTAATCTCAATCTCGAAAACCATAGGCTTCTCCGAAGCCGCGCCGGCCTTGGCCTCCGGCAGGTTTATGTCGAGGTTGCGGTTAATGTCCACAAACGTGGTTGATAGCATGAAGAACGCCAGCAGGAAAAAAACGACATCTATCAGCGGGATTAGCTGGATCGAATAATCATCTTCCCTGGCGTTGCGTTTAAACCGCATCTTCTTCCTTGGGCGCAGGGCCGGTCTTCAGGCGAACGGCTTCCACGGCGTGCATGATGTCCTCCACAAACTGTATGCACAACTCCTCCATCTCGCGGGTCAGTTTGTCGGCCTTTGCCCGGAAGAAATGGTACGAGGCCAGCGAGTGAATGGCCACTATTATGCCGCCAACGGTGTTTAGCAGGGCTTCCGCTATGCCGCCGGCCACCACTGCCGGGCCGTTGGAGCCGACGGTTGATATCGCGTCAAACGACGCTATCATGCCCGTCACCGTGCCCAACAACCCAAGCATCGGGGCCATGGTGGCGATAAAGCCAAGGCCGCGCAGGTTCGCGTCAAGCGCTCCGGCCTCGTGCGCCCCGGCGGATTCTATCGCCCGTTCGACTTCGATCACCCCGTATTTCCTGCGGCGCAACCCGGCCTGCATTATCCGGCTCATGGCCCCGCTAGCTGTTTTGCATAAGCTGATCGCTTTTTCAAAATCCCCTTTCACAGCCAGTTTTTTGACCTCGTGAAGGAAAACCTTGTTAATAAGGTTTTTACGGCGAAGGCTCACGGCGCGTTCCGCCGCTATTGCGATGGAAACCACAGAGCACGCGAATATGGCGTACATCACCGGCCCGCCCCTGGTGAAGACGGAGAGTATCCACAACGGTTTCCCGGCGTCCTCCGCCGCAAAAGCAGGCATGGGATTGAGGATAAGCGCTATTGCAGGCGAGAGAAACATGGAACGGACAAGAAAGTTCATGCGGAATTTTATACCATAAACGGGCGTGACACCGGAAAAAATTTCGGGGAGGCATATGTTAATTCCTAATTCTGTTGTAGGGGGCTACTTGGTGGGTTGCTACACCGAATGCCGAAGTTGGGGCGAGATTCTTCGCTATCGCTCAGAATCTCAAACAAAAACAAAATAATCAGAATGCAAAGAGCTTTCAACTTCGGTTATTGGGCCTACGAAATCACGCGTTTCTTCCTTCTGAAACACGCCATCGAAGCGCCCTTGACACCGAGTCCAGCAGAAATAAAAACTTATCGTTTGCTTACACGAATGCTGATAGAATATCAACAGGATGCTGGCATCAGGGTGATAGATGTCTGAGTAGTTCTAATGGCTTATTATTCATACATGTAGCTATCGTTTATTTAAAGGATTCGAGGTGTTTTTATCAAATTAAACGATTCATCAGCGTCGTCCACCCCCAGCGTCAAAGACCCATTGGTCTCCGTAATCATCGCATTGGTCAACGGCCTACCGATCATTATGGAATGCCTGGAAGCGCTCGAAAAGCAGGAAGGGGCGGTTAACGCCGAAATAATAGTCGTCAACAGGTGCGGCGAGGAGACCAGGGAGGCTATCATTAAACGATTCCCATGGGTCAGGTTACAACAGTCGCAGGACAACGCATCCATCCCGGCCATGCGGACGCAAGGCGTTTTGGCCGCCAGGGGGAAGATGATCGCCGTTATCGAAGACCACTGCATTGTCTGTTGCGGATGGCTGAAGAGCGTTCAGAGGGCTTATCAGGCGGGTCATATGGTTGTCGGAGGGCCGGTGAACAATGGTTGCGTGGACAGGGTTGTGGACTGGGCGGCCTTCTTTTGCGAGTATGCGCGTTTTATGGAGCCTGTTACGGAGGGCGTTGTAGGGGAGACGCCGGGAAACAACAGCGCATATGACAGGCGGGCGCTGAATTTGCTGGGAGAGGGCGCTGGGGACGAAGTGTGGGAATCATTTCTGCACGAACGGCTAAAACAAAAAGGCGTCCTGTTTTATAGCGATCCAAAAATGGCCGTATATCATAAAAAAACATTCAACTTCTTCTACTTCATCTCGCAACGATATCATTATTCCCGATCATTCGCTTCGATAAGGCTTGGCGCCGCCCCATGGTGGAAGCGCGTCGCCTACGCGGGGGGGGCCGCAGTGTTGCCAGCGTTGCTGTTAAGCAGGATTGTCTTGGTGGTGGCGCGCAAGAAAAGGAAAATGAGCCTGCTTGCGCAAACGTTGCCTTTTATATGCGTATTCGTCCTTGTGTGGGCCGCCGGCGAAGGGGCCGGGGCGCTGTTTGGCCCGGGCAATAGCCTGGAAAAAGTGGAGTAGGCATGATCGCTAAAGGCGAACCGGGTTTTTCAGAAGCGTCCATTGTCGTGGCTTCGCTTGCCGGCGAAGCGTCGTTGGACAGGTGCGTCGCTTCGATAATATCGAATGATTCAGGCGCCGATATAATCGTTCCCACCACGATGGATCATGCGGCGGCGGCACGGATCCAGTCACGATATCCGGGGGTGCGCTTCATCCACGCGCCTAAAGGGACGAGCGTGTTTGTTTTGCGCAGTCTGGGGATCGCCGCCTGCAAAGGGGGTATCATCGCATTGACAGAGGATCATTGCGTGGTGGCGCCCAATTGGTTGGACGCTTTAAAAGAAAGCATCCGGCGTGGGTATGACGCCGTGGGCGGCCCTCTGGACAACGGCCTGGACCTTAAATATTACGACTGGGCTCTTTACTTCACGGAGTATAGCAGGTTTATCCCCCCTGCGCCTGAAGGCCCGACGGACGTTTTAACCGGGGCCAACGTCGCTTACCGCTCGGAGACGTTGATGAAGTATCGTCATATATGGGGCGTTGCGCTACACGAGAACGAACTTCACGACGCGCTTGTAGCCGATGGGCGCAAGCTGGGAATGGATGGCAGGGCGTGGGCGAAAAGCTTTTTACAGATGCCAATCGGAGCCGCGATGTCGCATCTCTATTCCGGCGGCCGGCAATTCGGCGGTTATAGGGCATCGCGCTCGACACTGTCGCAGAATATTTTCTGGGTTATGGCGTCCGCCGGGATACCGTTTGCGCTTTTAGGCAGGATAATATCCCGCGTGGCGTTGCGCCGCCGCGATTGGCTGGTAAAGCTGGCTCTTTCTTTACCTTTTATTGTGTGCCTGCTTGCGGCCTGGTGTGGGGGGGAGCTGGCAGGATATGTCTCCGGCCTCGTCCCCGGACGCCCCTTTAAATCAGGAGGGGGGTTGAATTGAAAATAGGGATCGACGCCTGTTGCTGGGCTAACCGGCGCGGGTTCGGACGGTATACCCGCGAACTGGTGACGAATATGGTGATGGAGAGCCAGAATCACGAATTTGTTCTCGTGGTGGACAGGATAACCGCCAGCGATTACAGCTTTCCGGATGGCGCCACGGTGGAGGTCGTAGACACGAAGGAACAGCCTACGCGGTCTGCGTCTGCGACCAGTTCTCGAAGCCCGATGGATATGTTAAGGATGAGCAGGGCGGTCTCCCGGATTAAACCTGACGTTTTCTTTTTCCCGGCGGTTTATTCTTATTACCCGGTGTTTGGCAGGATTCCAACTGCGGTCACCTTTCACGACGCCATTGCCGAAAGTCATCCCGGCCTTATTTTCCCCAGCCTGAAATCCCGCTTTTTATGGAGCGTCAAGACCCGGTTGGCGTTAAGCCGCGCGGACGCAATCCTCACTGTTTCCAACACAGCCAGACACCAAATAGCCAGCGCGTTCAACATCGCTGAATCGAAAATCCACGTTGCGTTGGAAGGAGTGGCCCCCTCTTTTCGCCAAATTAACGATAAAAGCTCAATTCTGGACTCGCTTCGGCGATACGGTATTCCCGAAAAAGACCCGATCATCCTGTATGTAGGCGGAATAAGCCCCCACAAAAACCTCGACGGCCTGTTGAAAGCCCTTGCCATATTACAGAAGACTTCCAGCATTCCCTGGCGCCTTGTTCTTGCAGGCGACTATTTGGACGATGGCTTTTATGGATGCCATAAGGAAATATTATCGTTGAGCCGTACGCTTCACCTTGAAGAGCGGGTATTATTCACGGGTTTTGTTCACAATGACGATCTAACGGCTCTGTACAATGCGGCAACTATTTTCGTGACGCCGTCGCTGGACGAGGGATTTTGCCTGCCTGCGGTGGAGGCCATGGCCTGCGGCATCCCTGTAGCCGCAAGCTCGCGCGGGGCCCTTCCGGAAGTGATACAATCCGCCGGGCTGTTTTTTGAACCGACCGACCACGATGAGATGGCGTCAGTCCTGTTGTCGCTTCTTAGCGACCCTTCGCTACGCGCGAAGCTGTCTTCCGGCGGGTTACAGCAGGCGAAACTTTATTCATGGAAAGAAACGGCCAGGCGCGTTGTGGGTTTATTGGAGGATATGAAGCGTGACGCCGCCAGGTAACCTTAGGTTCTTGATGGTGACCACGTATTTCCCTCCATATCACTTCGGGGGAGACGCGATATACGTGTACCGTCTTAGCCAGGCCCTTGCAGAGCTGGGGCACCAGGTGGACGTTGTATATTCCATGGACGCTTACAGGCTCGCCGGTGGGGCGAACCAGGAGCATTCGTTCCCCGATCATCCAAATCTAACAAGGTTTCCCCTGGAATCTTCCTGGCCATGGGCGTCCGCAATGGCGGCGCATCAGCTTGGCCGGCCGGCGCTGTATGAAAAAAGAATCGAAAAGATTGTAAACGACGGGAATTACGATGTTATCAACTATCATAATGTGTCTCTGGTAGGCGCCCCAAAGCTGTTTAGGTTTGGCCGGGCGGTTAAAATTTATACGCCTCATGACTACTGGCTTGTGTGCCCCACCCATGTTTTGTTCGCTTTCAACCGCAGGGCGTGCGTTAAGCCCAACTGCGCCGCCTGCGTCCTCTTCTCCCTCCGGCCGCTCCAGTTATGGCGCTACACCTCAATGATCAAAGAATGTGTCCAAGAGATAAATTGTTTTCTCATGCCAAGCGAGTTCACCAAAGAGCGGTATCTGGCCCGTGGAATAAACCGGCCAATGGAGTATCTGCCCGGGTTTGTTCCTCCGGCGGAAGAAGGGACAGGATTGGAGCGCGAATCGGGCGATCCTGAACGGCCGTATTTCATTTTCGCAGGCCGCCTGGAAAAACTTAAAGGAGCGCAAGACCTTATAACCCTATTTGCGGAATATCGCAAGGCCAGGCTGGTTATAGCTGGCTCCGGTTCGTTCGAGCGGAATCTGCGCGATCAGGCAAGGGGATTGCCCAACGTCTCTTTCATCGGAAACGTCCATCCATCGGATTTAAACAGTCTTTATCGCGGCGCCGTGGCAGTCCTGGCGCCATCTCTTTGTTACGAGACCTTCGGGCTATCCGCCGTGGAGGCGATGATGTGCGGCACGCCGGTTATCGCCCGGAGAATTGGCGCTCTCAAAGAAATTGTGGAAAAAAGCGAGGGGGGATACCTGTTCGATACCCTTGAGGAGCTAAAGGACGCCATGGAAAAGCTCCGCACACAGCCTGATCTGCGAAAAAAGCTGGGACAAAACGGGCGGAACACCGCCTTGAGGCTGTGGTCATCAAAAATATATATAAAGCGATATCTGGATATTGTGACCTCGTTAATGGAAAGCAAGGCTTGACAACATCAAGGAAGGAACGAACGCCAGCCGGCGGACTCGCTTTTCATGCGGATATTCCAGAACAATGCCGTCCGCCTTTGCTCCATGCGCTGGCCTATAATTAGTTGTCCCTGAAAAACCCTAAAATCCTCAAAATACCCAAATAAACCAGCTCCTTTTTCCTGTTTTTAGCGTCCAATTAATCGCAACGAATTGGCG
>Ga0315281_10003625_pt1 | contig 22608 bp, 24 predicted proteins | sample YL17G07_0_MG_FD_204540 | JGI IMG/M metagenome (GOLD analysis project Ga0315281, IMG submission 204540) | Sediment microbial communities from Yellowstone Lake, YNP, Wyoming, USA - YL17G07_0 | ecosystem: Environmental > Aquatic > Freshwater > Lake > Sediment | place: USA: Wyoming | collected... | reverse complement strand
CTGCGGAAGACGTAGCCGTCCATAACTTTGAGTTTGCCGGGTGTGACGAGTTTGGCGAAGTCCTGTTGCAGTTCAGCCTCTTTCAGTCCCCTGGACCACGAGAGGTAATTGTCGATAACGTGGTAGATGATCTTCTCGAGGAAGATCTTCACTTTTCGGGCTTCGGCCTCTTGCTCCGCGTCCGGCAATATTCTGACGCCAAAGGCCAGCACGGCCCCGTACAGTGGTTCATGCTCCTTCACCACTGAAGCCTCAACGATGTCTCTCTTGGAAACGTCGCCCACGTCCGCCAGCCTGATGGGCACTTCGTCCTGCTTCAAAATCGCCGCAATAGCCTCCAACGAGCCTAGGGTGTCCGTCTTTAGAACGATGCCGTCGGTGTCGGTGGCTATGCGAATCTTTTTGATTTCGTCTGAGATGAGTTTCTCGTATTTCTTGGTTTCTTGGCCTTTTGGCACAGCGTAGAGCGGCGCTCCTGCCAAGGCACCTTCGAGGTCTGGGGCCACGATTTTCACTCCCGCCGCTGCCGCAATTGAACCCACGGAGGCGAACTTGTCTCTAGGATCGCGAATCTCGTCCAGAGGTTTAGGAACGAGTATGGCACGTATGGTGGTGACTATGGGCTTATCCTTGCCTCCGACCACGATCATGTCGTCCTTCCGCAATACGCCATCGTATATGATCGTGTTAAGCGTCAGGCCGAGGCCGGGTTCTTCTTTGACCTCTAGTACGGTGCCTTTTGCGGGGCCTTGTGTGGTTTGCAGCCGTTTTTTCAGGTACTGCTGTGTCAGGCCGACGAGAACCATGAGCAGGTCCGTGATGCCCTCGCCTGTCTTCGCGCTTGTAGGCACCAATGCCACGGTCTTCGTGAAGTCCTTAATCCGGTCAAAGCGGTCTGTGTTGATGCTCAACTTCGAGAAGCTGCCTATTATGTCGTAGATTCGGTTGTCCAAGTCCTCTCTGACGTAGGGGTCCTGCTGCTGGTAAACGCGCATAAACGGCGTGTCCTCGAAGGACTTCCAGCCGGGGATGCGGTCGGTCTTGTTTACTGCCACGAGAAACGGGGTCTTGCGTGCCCTGAGGATGTCTACGCATTCGTAGGTCTGAGCTTCAAAGCCGCGCAGGACATCGATTACAAGGATGGCTATGTCGGCGACGCTTCCGCCTCTGCGCCGCAGGTTCGCGAAGGATTCGTGGCCCGGCGTGTCCACTATCAACAGGCCTGGAATTTCGATTTCGCCCTTGACCATCGAAAGCAAGGGCCCAATGAGCTGCTTGATCGTGTCAACTGGAAAGAAGCTTGCGCCGATGTGCTGCGTGATTCCTCCGGCCTCTCTGGCCTGCACACTGGTCTTTCTAATCTTGTCCAGAAGCGAAGTCTTGCCAGTGTCCACATGGCCAAGAACACAGACAATCGGTTGGCGAGTAGGCATCCCGGCACGTCTCCCTTCTGGCAAGGTTGAATAAGTTGGTGATTCAATGACGTATTCCAGAATTTATAAACTATTACCTTAATAAAGACTGAGACACTTGTTCAAAACGCTTTTAGCCTCGGGCAGAAAGAGAACTCCTGAGGGGTGAGGTACAGGTGCGTTATTGTTCAAAGTGTGGAGCGAGATTGAAGGACGAGGACAAGTTCTGCTACGCTTGCGGTGCCTCAGCCGCTGACGTGACCAGAGAGGAATTCTCGGTTTCAGCGAAGGACCTTGACCAGAAGATCAGAGAATTGCTTCACGAAGGAAACGTGACCAGAGTGATCATCAAGGACGAGAAAGGAGTGACTTTGCTTGAAATCCCAGCAACTGTAGGCGTCATAGGCGCCGTGATTGCTCCGTGGCTTGCCGCTTTAGGCGTCATTGCTGCTTTGGCCACGAACTGCAGAATAGTTGTTGAAAGAAGACAGTAAACTCCCATAGTTCACAGAAGGCTATTCTGTTTTCGCCGTCATCATGACCAAACCTAGCACGCCTAGTGCGATGGACAGGAACCCAAAGAACCCCGTGAACGCCCCCAACACGTCTATGCTCGTAAAAGTGAAATATGAAATGAGCACGCCGACAACGAGTACTAGTAAGCCGAAGAACTTCTCAACGAAGGATATTCCGAAGCCGCCTTCTTCACTCAAGTCTTGACCTTCCTTTCCTGATACGCTCGTTACATACAGCATTGAGGGGCTATTTAAATTTCTCTTATTTTCATTTGGTTTCGTCTAGTTTTGCTGGTAGGTATTCGTCTACGATGTAGGTTAGTCCGTATCGGCTGAAGGCCTCTTGTTCCGCCTTGCGCTTGTTCTTCATGAACGTCTTGATCTCCCGCTGCATCAGCTTGTCCTCTTGGTATCGTGGGTCCTTCTGCAACTCATACAGTCTCTTCATGTCCATCTCATCCAACGGGTCAGTCGGCAGTTTATAGTTCACGATGTCTGTGGCCCAGACTCCGCTCCACTTCGCGTCAGGCGTCGTTAACTCGCGTAGATGTGCAGCGTTTGCTGAGCCTGATATGATGACCATGGCGATGTGCATTCCCCACGGGTCGCCGTCCGTGAAGATGTATACTGGCAGCTTTAGCTCTTGGTTTAGTCTGCGTATGAACTGCCTTGTGGCTCTGGGCGCTTGCCCTGCCGTCAGAACGAGCAACGCATTATACTTCTTGTGCACGTTTTCCTCTACGAACCGCGTGAACAGACCACCTTTCTCGATGGCTATGACCTTGTCCGCCGTCGTCTTAACAAACTCCGACGATGTCAAAGCAGGCCCGATCATGACGCCGTCAGGATGCGACGTCAAATCCATCGTTCTGCCCTCGTAGCCAGGCACGGTGTACTCAATCACCAAGTTGCCGAACACGGCTGATCGTTCTTCTGGGAAGATGTTGAAGTCTTCGCGTGAGTAGCCGAGGACTGTTTCTAGGTCGGTGATTATGTTGTTTGATTCCTGCTGGTCTGTGAAGGTCATTTCGTAGGCTTGCGCAGAGTAGTAGACGTCCCTCAGGGTTGACGTCTTCCGCTGCGAGGCAAGCTCGTTGGAGAACATGGCAGCCCACGTGAGCTGCGTGAAAGGCTTCACATGACGAATGTTGCGGGCGCTCCTTTTCACCGTTCTGTCGCCCAGAATAAACTGTCTGAGGCCTGCGTCGTAGTTGATGTTCTCGGTTGAGCGGCTGGGCATCGAGATCGACGGGAACTGGCCTCTGTCCATCTGGCCGTAAATGTCATCGCCAAACTTCCCGAGGCTCTCCAGAACCTCTTTCTTCCGTTCCAGAATGCTACTCTTGTGTTTCTTCGTCACCAAACTGCTTCACACTCTTCAACAACTTCTCTATGTCAGGAGGCTTGTCCTTGCCTGCCAGCTTCGTGGAGAACTGCGCAATCTTCGGCAAGTACTTGCTGAACACGCCAAGCCGCTTCCTCTCCCTATCCACATGCTCGCGTTTGGACATGAAGTGCTGGATCTGCCGGGCCACCTCGCGGAGGCCGTTGGCTATCTCCTTCCGGACCTCAGGCCTATCAGAGATAAACTCCTTGCCCACCGTCTTGTAGGGCACCTTAGTGCTGCAAATATGCACCAAAATCGCAATAGGCATGTCAGGCTGAACCTTGTACCTCCGCCAGTTCATCGCCGTTATCACTCTGACCGAAATGTCGCTCGCCTCATCATACAACAGCGGAATACGGTTTGCAAAGCGGTAAATGACGAAGGCTCCTCTCTTGGGAACTTCTCCCCCATAGGCGATTCCTGCCTCTACTATGAACGGGTGTCCAGCGTAGGTTGCGGGCTTGCGCTGGTGGACGACTGCGAATTCGGGCTTCAACTCTTTCATTATGCCTGCTCTTAACAATTCCTCGCCTAAGGGCGAAAGGCAACTGGCATCTGGAGGCAGGAAATCTTTAAACTTTTTGAGGCTGTGCATCAGCCGAACTATTTCCTCATGCGACAGCCTTCTCGGATTCTTGGACGGACTCAAGGCGCTGAAGTCTAGGAATTTTTGCGCCGTGATGTCTCCGACCCTGTGGAAGTGATTCCTGAGGAATTCGAGCATGTTGTTGTAGGGTGTTATCTGTATGAGGCGCTGGAGCAGTTCCACGTCTACGCCGTAGGGGTGGGGTCGGGTTTCCTTCGGCGGGTCAGGCATGTCCTTGGTGCCTCTGGTAAACTTGTACAGCCTGCCCTTCGGATCCACAAACGTTAAGTTAGCATAGGGGTTGACCATGGCTGTCTGCTTGAAGTAGTCAAGCAGTTTGGGCATAGCCCGGAAGTAGTCGCCCTCCAGCGTAAACTCGACCACTGTGCCTCGCCACTGCTCCTTGTTGATGAGCACCCTCCTGTCCAATATCAGCGGACGGTTCTTCTGAATGTCAATCATCAACTTGTAACTGTATATCTTAGCCAGCCCTGTGCTGGAGGTGATGTAGGCAGGCTGATGCGTCGTAATCTGCCCGTACAGGATGGCCATCTTGCCGCCGAGACCGAACGTGCCCCTCTGCTGCTTCAGCTTGTACTTGGAACCAAAAAGCACTTGACCAAAAGCCGACGGAATATGCCTAGGCTGAATGCCGATGCCGTTGTCCTCGACCCTCAGCTTGTAAATCTGGGTTTCCTGACTGGCCTCGCCCTCGTAGGAAAGCCTAACGTATATGTCAGGCAGAATCTTGGCGCTCTCAGCCGCATCCAGCGAGTTCTCCACAAGCTCACGGACGGCGGCAAAAATGGCTCGAGACGGATTCGTGAACCCGGCAATGTCTCTATTGCGATAGAAGAAGTCGGCAGCACTGATCTCTTCGAACGTTGTCTGAGCCACTTGGACCTCCCCAAACCCCCTCTAAACGTCAAACCTCTTCTACGTATGCACTGCCCATTTTTTAACTTAACTACCTTACGAGGCGAAAAGAGCTTTCATTTCCCGCGATAGGCAAGCGGCAGCAACTCGCCAACTGTCTTGACCCCGACTGAGTCCATCAGAATCTTGCCATTCTTTGCCCTTGCCATGAGAACTCTGACCTTGGCGTTCTTGGCGAAATCGTGGATGTATTGGAGGCATGAACCGCAAGGCCTTGGCTCATTGTGATTCGCGCCCATGACTACGGCCACGGCACTAACCTTTCTGTTACCATGCAAAACCGCATGATTGATAGCACATCTTTCGGCGCAGATGCCGAGGCCCGAGATCCAGCTTTCGACGTTGCAGCCTTCGTAGATATTTCCATCCTCGGCGAGCACCGCTGCACCGACGCCCACACCCCATAGCACATAGGCCTTGCTCATGACCCCTGCGGCGGCTTCCAGCAGCCTCCTCTCATCTTTTCCGATTTTGGCTGTATTCATTGCTTGTTTTCTCATTTTGCTTTCACGGTTCGTGTGTAGTAGTATTCGCCTATGTCTTTCTGGAATTTGTCGCGTTTGGAGTCTTCTTTGTTGACTCTTGGGCGTTTGGTGGCTGCGTCTCTTCTGAAGGTGACTTGCATGTCTTTGAGGAACAAGTTCATGCCCTTCCGCAGACTGGTCGGCGGGTTCGCGATGCCTTCCACGCCTGGCTTCCCTTTGAACACCATCAGCTGGTCGGCGATAAAATCCTGCGTGACCACATCGTGCTCAACCACGAACGCAGTCACGTTGTGGTTCTCAACTACTCTGCGTATTGCCTTCGCCATGTTCAGCCTCTCTTCCACATCCAAATACGCGCTGGGCTCGTCAAGCAGGAAAAGCTCAGCCTCCCGCGATAGGCACGCGGTAATGGCTACTTTCTGGAGTTCGCCGCCGCTTAGCTCATTCACGTTTCTATCCAGAAGCAGGTTCACTTTCAGAGGCAGTATGATTTCTGTCCTGTACCAGCCTGAGGAGTAGTTTTCTTTGGCCACGCCCATCAGGAGTTCCTGAACTGTACCCTCGTACTCTGCTGCAATGTACTGCGGTTTGTAGCTGACCTTCAGCTCGCCGAACTTGCGCTTGTCGTCAGTCTCCTCGATTCCAGCCAGAATCTTGACGAAGGTCGTTTTGCCTATGCCGTTGGGGCCCAATATGCCGATTATGCTTCCTCGTCTAATCTCGCCGCCCTGAACAGCAAGCTTGAATTCTCTGAAGGTCTTTTCGAGCTGTTCCCATTTGAGGAACGTTTCGCCTGCGCCTGAGCTGACTGCAGGAGGCTTCTCATGGAAGATTATGGCTTCTTTCCTGAACCTCACATTCTCGTCTGGGATGTAGCCTTCTAGGTAGATATTGATGCCTGTCCTGACGCCATGCACGTTCGAGACAACACCATAAACGCCTGGCTCTCCGTAGAAGACGCAAATCTGATCCGACAGGTAATCTATTATGGCTAGGTCGTGTTCGGCGACGACCATGGTTTTCTGGGCGGCCTTGAGGCTTCTTATGACCTTGGCTACTTCGAGCCTCTGCTTCACGTCCAAGTAACTTGACGGCTCGTCGATAAGATACACATCTGCCTCGCGGCATATCGCGGCAGCAACGGCCACGCGCTGTAACTCGCCGCCGCTCAACACGTCAAGTGAACGATCCCAGAGCTGCTTTAGCTCAAGCTGTTCGGCGACCCTGTCTAGGGTTTTTCTTTCGTCCACTTTTTCCAGCAGGTCGCCTACGTTTCCCGAGACTGCTTTTGGGATTTTGTCCACGTATTGTGGTTTGCTTGAGACTCGAAGCTTTCCTTCGCTCATCTTCAGAAAGTAGTCTTGGAGGCTGGAGCCTCGGTAGTGTGTGATTATTGTGGCCCAGTCGGGAGGTGTCTCGTAGTCGCCGAGGTTCAGTTTGACTTCGCCTGAGAGTATCTTGAGCGTGGTTGACTTGCCTATGCCGTTTTGTCCCAGCAGCCCCAGCACCGTGCCCGGCGAGGGCGTGGGCATTCTGAAAAGCTTGAAGGTGTTAGGCCCGAAACGGTGGCTGCAGTCCTTTTCCAGCTCGTCCGGAAGATTAACAATCGAGATCGCGGTGAACGGGCATTTCTTGACGCATATGCCGCAGCCTGTGCATAATGATTCCACTATGGTGGGTTGGTTGCCTTCGAACCTTATGGCCTCTACCTTGGTTCGTACTATGGGACAGAAACGAAGGCACAGTCTGTCGCAACGCTTGGGCTTGCATCTGTCTAGGTCTAGCACGGCTACGCGTGTCATGGTCAAGCCTGCTTATCAATGGTCATAACATGTAGGTTATAAACGTAAACCCCGAAACCATGGAAAAAGCCGTTCAAGGCGTGTTGGGTCAAAGAAAGAAACTCTCAAAAAAAGACTGTGGCTACGATTCTACCATTCTTCTTCTTCCCATTCTTCATCTTCAGAATCTTCTTCCCATTCCTCTTCTTCATCTATCATCCAGTTCCACCTCCTGTAGATTCGGTATCTAGCATACCCCGCTAAGAACGTCTTAAGCATTCTTATTCGTCACCTGTCGAGAAAAAACAACGGAATTAATCGTCACTGCTTTCTTTTTAGAAGGTTTCTTTCACCATTTTCGCCGTCAACGCAACCACCGGCTCCTTGACTTCAGGCGTCAAGTATGCCCAACAAAGGTTCGGCGAGTTATGTGCGGCTCCAATCCCCCCCTGCACGTCAAGGGCGATCACACCCATGGAGTTGTAGGCCGCTGAAATCCTCTTGTTGACGAGTTTTATGGCCTGTTCGGCGGCTTTTTGAGGCGGCTTCCCAGCCTCGATACAATCGCAAACGGTCTTCGCCAGCACAAGCCTTATGGCTATTTCGCCAACGCCCGTGGCTGAGCATGCACCTGACTGGTTGTCAGCGTAGTTTCCGCATCCGATCAATGGTGTGTCGCCGATTCTTCCGACGAGTTTGAGGGGATAGCCTCCGGTTGAGGTGGCTGCTGCCGCGTTTCCGTGCTTGTCGAGTGCGATTGCGCCGACGGTGTCGGATTCGAAGAAGGCTGGGTGTTTGTTGATGAGGCTGATTAGTTTCGGCAGGTTCGATTTTCCCTCGAGCAATGCCTTCTTCTGGTCCTCGTATGCTTTCAGCCTCAACGCGGTTATCGGGTTCCGTCTTTCAAGATTGAATAGGTCGGCAAGCTTGTTTGCGCCCTCGCCTGCAATAAAAACGTGGTCTGTCTTCTCCATGATTAGCCTTGCTAGACGCACAGGGTTCTTGACGTCTTTCAGAAGCGCTACTGCTCCTGCCTCTAGCGTTTTGCCGTCCATGATTGAGGCATCCATTTCTACGCTTTTCTCTATGTTAAGGCTTGAACCGTAGCCGGCGTTGAATGCGCCATCGTCCTCCAAGACCATCACTGCCTCCGTGACGGCGTCAACAGCGCTGCCTTCACTCCTCAAAACGTCATATCCTGTCTCGGCAGCTCTCTTCACTCCGTCTGCGGCAGGCTTGCTACGTTCAGGCTGAATTGTTCCTGCCCCTCCGTGAACCACAATCACAGGTCTAAGCGCTTTGCCCAAACCGTCTTCCCCTTCACTGCTGATAGTCCATCTTGGAACTAGCCCAAGCCAGATTTAAGGCTAATGTCAAAGCCAAGCATGCTCAGCCATCAAAATGGATAAATCCGTGTGCTCGATTATGTGTGCTGGGATGATGTGAGGCGACGGCTAGGAGCCGCAAGGCGGTGAATAAGCCAATACCCGAACTGACCTCTCTTTGATCATGGCAATGATGGCTGCTGCTTTGTCTGGAGCACATAGGTTTACTTATTGCCTACAAAGCATAGTATGAAGCGTGAGAACATGCTCAGAGACTTCAACTTGTTGGCGACGACTTCTCGTGGAGACGAAAGAGAGGCTTGCGATGAGTTGCGATTTCTGCTCGGGGAGACAGGTGACACAGGGCCTGAGGTTGAGAGAACTGGAATCTCAGGTCTCATTGCCGCAAAAACCACACTTGACCCTCGCGAGGTTGTGCAGAAGCTTCGTAAAATCCTAAGTGAACGTCCCTACGAGTTTCGCTTCACATTCCGAGTAATTCCGATAGAGAAGGTGATCCAAACCGATCTTGTTGAGATTGAGTTGGCCGCCGTCGGATTTGCCTCCAGAATAGGTGAAAACGAAACCTTCCGCATCACTCTCGAGAAGCGTTTCTCTTCCACTCCAACCCAAAGCATAATCGAGGCCGCCGCATCAAACATCAAAAGGAAAGTCAACTTGGAAAAGCCTGACTGGGTTCTGCTCATCGAAGTCGTAGGCGGCTTGACCGGAATGTCTCTCATAAAGCCTAATGACGTTCTGTCAGCAGTCAAGGAAAAGATGCTATAGGCTTAGTGTTGAGTTGCGAGCAAGGCCATGCGCTCAATGACCAGACTGACCAAGGCCGTCTCCTCTTCTTCGCCGTTCTTCCTGACTGTCTCCAACTCTAGGTCCGAGATTCCGAAGGCCTTCTTGATCGCCTTTGCCTTTTCTTCCGACAGTTCCAGAACCCCGTCGTCAACCTGTGCGTGCACACGTGCCTGAATCGCTACAAGAGCCGATTTCACTTCTCTTTCTGTGTTTCCAATTATCAGTAGGGCTATTTTCTTTGAGGTTGGTTTTATTCCCGCCTGCTCGGTGGCCTTTGTGATTTGACGTTGCGCGGACGCATAGAGCATGGTCTCCATGGCGAGTGTTTTGGAAATGTTTTCCCTGTTCTTGAAGGCCGTCAGCGCGTCTAGCGCTGCAAAGTACAGGTGCTCCCACGTGGCCACGAGTTTCGCGTCGAGAAACTGAACCTCAACAGTTGACTCTTTATTAGCATTGACTGCTTTCAGGAAATCTGCAGTATTCTTGATTCCTGCAGTTCTGAAGCCAGTTATGATTAGGCTTTTGTGGAATTCTTGGATGGCCGTCAGCACTTTCCTTCCCCGACAATCTCGCTCAGAAATCTTCGGATAAGTTCGGCTGATATCCCTGCCTTTGCGAGTTTGGCTGTCTCTTCCTCAACGCTTTTTCCCGTGGCCTTGCATTTCTTGACGATTTTCCGCACGGTTTCTTTTATTTCCCATGGGAAGACTATCCACAGGCTTGTCTCTTTTTCGTAGTAGTCTGGTTTGACGATGCTCCATGGTTTGTAGTACACTGTGGCTGTCTTGGCCTGTACGGGAGCTTTTTGGCTGACGTGCTCCTTTACGAGTTTGAGGCTCTTGCCTGTGTCGGCAACCTCGTCCACGACCAGAACTCTTTTGCCTTTCACGTCGACGGAGAGGGGCTGCGTTATGGTGGGTTCGGCCTTGGTTTCGGCAACGCCCAGGTAGAATTCGGCTCTGACGTTTGCTAGGTTTGGGCTGTCTAGAAGGTCTGAGAGCACTCTTGCAGGGGGCCATCCGCCTCTGGAAACGCCTACAATAACATCTGGCCTAAACCCGTCGCGACGCATTCTGTCTGCTAAGCTCAGAAGCATGTCGTATATCTGGTTCCACGTTGGCACTTCAAACTCGAGTTCGGCGTTCACGACACTCCCTCACGTGGTTTAGAGAGTCTGCTGTTACGCTATTAAGGTTTAAAAAAAGAGGATGGATTGTGTCGGATTTAGCTTGGGGTAGTCTTTGGTTTTCTTATTCCGTATATGATTAGTCCTATGCCGATGAACGTCCAGCCTAGGCCGAACAGGACCCAGCCGTACGAGTTCACCATTGAGGCGTCTGCCTGCTTTCTGGTTCCGTCCGCGAGCGCGTTGTTGTAGTTGGTTTCCGAGTTCAGGTGCGCAAGGCCAGCGTCCTCCAAAGCCGTTCCCTTTTCGAGCCAAACGTTCAATGCTGAGTTGAAGTACGAGTCTCCGCGCTCGAGGTGGCTTCTGGCCGTGCCGAAGACTCCTGCCTCGAAGATGGCGAAGCCCTGCTGAAACTCGAAAATCGCTCGCGTCATGTTCACTTGCGTTGCAGTTATGTTGGCGAAGAACGGAAATGGCGAGTACACCGCACTCATTGGCAGACTGTCGCCGAACATCATGCCGTATTTATACCACAAGTTCAAGCAGGCAAGATGGTCTTCCGAGAGAACCGCGAAATAGTCACCTGAATAGACGCTCACTGAAAAGAGTTCGCGCATTGGGGCGACTGTGCTGTTGACGTTGTCGATGTGGACGTAATAGCTGTGCTCCCACAGTTCTGAGGTTTCTTCTACCGGCGGCGTCATGTTAGAGATCGTGAAGAGGCGAGTTTGCCCGTTCTTGAGTGCTAATGGTGGTGAGTATCTATGAGTGTAGTTCTTGCCCCAGTCGAAGTAGATTCTGATGGCTGAGATGTTAAATTGAGGCATACCGTAGTACGTGTAGCTCATTGAAAACGTCCAGTTCGTGTTCTGCAGGTATCCCGTGATGTCGCGTCCATAGTAGGCATCGTAGCCTTTGTATGCTGGCTCAACCCATGCAAAGTCTGGTTCAGCCTTCACAGAATTGACCAATGCCATTGTTGTCAACGTGATTGATAGAAGGCATAGTACTAATGCAATTTTCTCTTTCATAATTATATCCTCGTCTGCTAGCCATTTTCTGCGAGCTAGGTATATATATTCTTTGATGGTTTCCGCTGGTAATCTTAATTACCCTGTCTGCGGGTAGCTGTAAGCTGGTGGCAAGTATGGTTGAGGCAGTGGAATGTGTACCTAATTTCAGCACTTCAGATCCGAAGATTATTGAGCAGATTCTGAAAGAGGTCAGGAAGACGAAGAACGCGTTCTTGATTGACTACACGTTTGACAGTTACTACAACAGGCTAGTTGTTTCGATTGTGGGCAGCAAGGCATCCGTGGTTGAGGCGGCATTAAATGCCTCGGTCAAGGCGGTAAAGCTGATTGACATGCGCAAGCACAAAGGCCAGCACCCGCGGCTAGGCGCAGTTGACGTGGTGCCCTTCACACCAATAAAGGGTGTTACTCTTGAAGAGTGCATAGAGCTTGCCAGAAAGTACGGGAAGGCCTTGGCTGGGAAAACAGGGGTACCTGTTTATCTTTACGGCGACGCCCAGCCGAGGCCTGAGCGCAAGGACCTGGACTGGATAAGGATAGGCGAGTACGAGAAACTCGGCGAGATGATCGTTCAGCCTGGGCGTGAGCCTGATTTCGGGCCTGCCAAGTTTGTGCCTCAGTCGGGAGCGGCTATTGCAGGTGCTCGCAAGGTTATGGCTGGTTTCAACGTGAACCTGGGCACGGCGGACTTGAAGGTGGCTAAGAAGATTGCGAAGGCTCTGCATGCTGACAAGGGCGGGTTCAAAAACGTGAAGGCCATGGCTGCCTTCATCCCTGAGCAGAACATCACGCAGATCGGCATGAGCATCCACGAGTTTGAGAAGACGCCGCTGTACCGCGTATTCGAGGTCATCAAGGTTGAGTGTGCACGCTACAACGTGCCTATCGTGGGTGCAGAGTTCTGCGGGATGGCGCCGTTGAAAGCTATAATAGATGTGGCAGCGTATTACTTGAAGATTGACAACCTGACTGAGGACCGCGTGTTGGAAATCGCGGTCAACAACGCTATGGAGAAAGGATGTGTTCCGGAATGAGCTTCGCGATCAAGTGGCTGGACCACGCCAGTTTTCAGCTTAAAGTGGATGGAAAGATCATCTACCTCGACCCGTACCGAGGCAAGTACACGGAAAAGGCAGACTTGATTCTGGTCTCGCATTCTCACGGCGACCACTACAGCGTGGCCAAGATCAAGAGCGCTCGCCGCGCAGACACCGTGGTGTTTGCTCCTGAGGACTGCGCTAAGAAGGCCAAGGGTTCGGTTAGAACGTTGAAGGTTGGCGAGGAGGCGACAGTGGACAACATCAAGGTCAAGGCGGTTGAAGCCTACAACGTCAGGCGCTTCAGGTCGCCAGGCAACCCATTCCACCCGAAAGGCTTCGGCGTAGGCTACCTGATAACTGCCTTGGGCAAGACGGTGTATCATGCAGGCGACACGGACTTCATCCCCGAGATGAAACAGCTTGGGCACGTAGACGTAGCTTTGCTTCCGAGCGGCGGCACGTACACAATGGACAATCCTGAGGCGGCTGAGGCTGCACTGGCCATCAAGCCCGATGTCGTGATTCCGATGCATCGCTGGGACACAAAACCCGACGAGTTCAAGAAGAAGGTCGAGGCGAATTCAAACATCAAGGTTGTGGCGCTGGCGAAAGGCGAAGAGTACCAAGTGGTCTAAACGATGGCCACTGTTCAGAAGCGCAGCAAGCAGGCAAGCCGCGAAAAAGCCGATTTGCTCATTGTAAACGCAGCTGAACTAATCACGCTTGAGGGCGGCAGCGCGAAGCCTCGCGTGGGCAAGCAAATGCGCGAGCTGGACATAATCCGCGACGGAGGTCTAGCCATTCGCGACGGCAGAATAATCGCCGTAGGCAAAAGCGCCGACGTCCGCAACAACGTCAAAGCCGAGAACGTGATCAGCGCTAACGGGAAGACTGTATTGCCGGGGTTTGTGGATGCGCATACGCATTTGGTTTTTGCAGGTTCGCGTGAGGACGAGTTTCAGATGCGCGTGGAGGGTGCGTACTATCTGGAGATTCTGAGCGCAGGCGGAGGGATCTTGAGGACGGTACGGGACACGCGGAAGGCCAGCGTGGACAAACTCGTCGAAGGCGGGTTGAAGACGCTTGATGCGATGCTGGAGTGCGGGACGACGACGACGGAGGCGAAAAGCGGCTACGGCCTCGAAACAAGGGACGAGGTCAAGATTCTTGAGGTCATGAAGAGGCTGAACCAGATTCACACTGTTGATATTGTGCCGACGCTTCTGGGTGCCCATGCGGTTCCGCCTGAGTTCAAGGGCAACACGCAGGGCTACGTGAGCCAAGTGTGCGAAGAAATGATCCCGAAGGTGGCTGAGAAGGGTTTGGCGGAGTTTTGCGATGTGTTTTGCGAGAAAGGCGTGTTCGGCCTGGAACAGACGAGGCGCATCCTGCTCGCGGGCAAAGGCCACGGGCTGAAGCCCAAGGTGCATGCGGACGAGATGAGCACCTGCGGAGGCGCCGAGCTGGCGGCTGATGTGGGTGCGGTTTCGGCTGACCACATGCTTTTCAGCTCGGACGAAGGCATCAAGGCCATGGCCACGAAAGGCGTAGTGGCGGTGCTGTTGCCTGCAGCGGCTTTCAGCCTGATGAACGGCAAATTCGCGGACGCGCGAAGTATGATCGATTTAGGCGTGCCTGTGGCTTTGGGTTCGGATTTCAACCCGAGCTGCTGGGCCTTGAACATGCAGCTTGTGATTGGCTTTGCGTGCCATTTTATGCGGTTGACGCCTGCTGAAGCCATAGCGGCGGCGACGATTAACGCGGCGCACGCAGTAGGCCGAGCCAGCGAAGTGGGTAGCCTCGAGGCGGGGAAGAAGGCCGACGTGTTGATTCTGGATGCGCCGGGCCACAAGAATCTGGGCTATCGTTTTGGCGCTAACTTGGTTGATAAGGTGGTTAAGAATGGGCGTGTGGTTTTGGATAGGGAAGAAAAACGTGGTGGACTGATGTATATTGAACGCGCCGAATAGGCCTTAGCGTCTGGTTCTTTCTGCTATGGTGAAGATGAGCCACGCGACTATGCCGTAGACGACGCCATTGAATATTGCAATGATGAGTGTGGTGGCTGGCAGGCCCAGCACCAGATAATCCGTCGTAGGCAGGCCAAGCGCGTCATAGATTTGTCTTCCAGGCGGCATGCCCGAGTACGCCAAGCTTGCGGCGAGAATCGCGAAGAAAACCATAAGAAACACTATTGCACCCTTCATGTCTGTGCTCTCCTTTCAATGCTATTTCGCACGGCCTAGTGGTTTAAAAACGTGTCGGGATGGTAAAGGATTTAGGCACGCTTATGCTTCTGAGGTTTCGGTGAGGCCGGGTTGAAGATCAAGCGTCCCGTGAGGGCTATTACGGGTTCTGAATTGCATTGTAAGAACTGGCAGATCGAAGGCATCTTGCGGATGCTGTGCCACGTCCTAGATCCGGAAGTGGCGAAAGACCCAGAACACCTGATCATCTACGGCGGCACAGGCAAGGCCGCACGCAACTGGGAATGCTTCGACAGAATCGTAGACACGCTCGTGGCGCTTGAACCCGACGAGACAATGCTGATTCAAAGCGGCAAACCCGTGGCAGTGTTCAAGACGCACGAGTGGGCGCCACGTGCACTTATCGTGAACGCGATGCTTGTGCCCAAGTGGGCCACATGGGAGTGTTTTCTCGAGCTTGAGCAGAAGGGTCTCACGATGTATGGACAGATGACGGCTGGTTCGTGGGCGTATATTGGGACGCAGGGAATTTTGCAGGGCACTTATGAGACGTTGGCGGCTGTGGCGAAGCAACATTTCGGAGGCTCGCTGAAAGGCAGGCTCGTGGTTACGGCGGGTTTGGGCGAGATGGGTGGTGCGCAGCCGTTGGCGGTGACGATGAATGGGGGTGTCGCCTTGGTGGTTGAGGTTAACCCGTGGGCGATTGAGCGTCGGTTGAAGCATGGGTATTTGGATGATTGGACGGACAGGCTGGATGAGGCAGTTCGGATTGCGTTGGACGCGAAGCAGAAGGGCGAGGCCAAAAGCATAGGCCTGCTGGGCAACGCGGCAGACGTGCTTCCTGAACTGCTCAAACGAGGCATCATTCCCGATGTGGTTACAGATCAGACGAGCGCGCATGATGCTTTGAACGGCTACTATCCCGCAGGTCTCAGCAAGGAAGAGGCTGATGAGCTTCGGAAACGTGATCCGAAGGACTACATACACCGCAGTATGGAGAGCATGCGCAGACACGTCGAGGCTATTGTGGGTATGATGCGCAAGGGTGCTGTGGCGTTTGATTATGGCAATAATCTGCGTCAGCAGGCGCTTGACGCGGGTTTCAAGGATGCGTTTGCGTATCCAGGGTTTGTGCAGGCATACGTGAGGCCACTGTTCTGTGAGGGCAAGGGCCCGTTCAGGTGGATCAGCCTCGTAGGCAGCAAGGAAGACATCTACAAGCTGGATGATGTGGTGTTGAAGGAGTTTGCGTATAACGAGGGCCTGTGTCGGTGGATTCGCAAGGCGAAGCAACACGTCAGGTTCCAAGGCCTGCCCGCACGGGTGTGCTGGCTCGGCTACGGGGAACGCGCACGCTTCGGCAAAATCATCAACGACATGGTCAGCTCAGGCGACCTCAGCGGGCCAGTGTGGATTGGGCGCGACCACTTGGACGGGGGAAGCGTGGCTTCGCCGAACCGCGAAACCGAAGGCATGAAAGACGGCAGCGACGCAATCGCCGACTGGCCAATACTCAATGCGCTGGTTAATGCGGTTGGAGGGGCTACGTGGGTGAGCGTGCACCACGGAGGCGGAGTAGGTATAGGCTACAGCATACACGCCGGCATGTGCCTCGTAGCAGACGGAACTAGAGAAGCGGAGAAGCGGATAGTGACGGTGTTAACGACAGACCCGGGAACGGCGGTTGTGAGGCATGCGGATGCGGGCTATGAAGGAGCACAACGAATAGCAAAGCAGAAGAGTGTAAGAATGCCCATGTTGAAGTAAATTCCCATCATGCGCCCAAGCATTCATGTGAGGTGTTGTGTGAAGCCTTGCGGTTCTTGTCCTGCCGTAAACGTTTCCAGAGCGGAAGATTCGATGTCCCTCTTTAGCATATCTTTGAGGAAAATTGTGCTGTGGGCAAAGTCAAGTTGTCCGCTGACCTTTCCTAGAGCAGCTCCGAGGCCCTCAAGAGGCACCTTGGGGGTTCGTATCCATACTTTCTTGTTGTTCTTAGCGCGCGCGCTGGAACTGAGCCTATGGCCAAGGAGAAAGTCAGCACTAAGTGGGGTGGCCAGGGCGTGGCCTATTGCATGCGCGACTGCAACGAGTTCCCATGCCAAAAATACTACGAATGGCAATGCCCATACGGCAAAGACTACCTGGAAATGCACAAACAAAGAAGCAAACAACAAAAGCTAAACAAGCACTTCTAGCCCACGGGATTCTGACTGAAAGCATCAAGGCACATAAGCCAGCGGAAGCCTCCACGGACCAGCTTCCTGAGACAATCTTATCTACGTCCAAAGCAAGTAAGCCTCAACTCTGGAGACCTCCGAATGACAAAAAAGAAACCGTTAACCCGCGAGATCATATTCAAAGTGCTGGTGAACGCATTGGAACCGCTCGACTATGTTCACGCCTTCTATGAAGGAGGTGCAATATCGCATGGACGCCTCGACGAGTGGTCAGACATCGACGCCTACGTGGTGGTGGACGACGGAAGAGTCAACGAGGCATTCGCTATAGTTGAGAAGGCGTTAACGTCGCTGTCGCTAATCAAGCAGAAGTACGACGTGCCGCAGCCCGGTTGGCCAGGTGTCTCGCGGGCCTTCTACAGGCTCGAAAACACAAGCGAGTACCTGCTCATCGACTTCTGCATACTTAACCTCAGCGCACCAGAAAAATTCCTAGAACCAGAAATGCATGGCCCTGCTGTGTTCTATTTCAACAAGAAAGGCAAAATCAAGATTTCTTCACTTGACAAGGCCGATTTCGGGAAGAAAATTGCTGCACGCCTAGAGAGGTTGCAGGCAAGGTTTGAAATGTTCAACTGCTTCGTTCAGAAAGAAATTAACCGAGGCAACAGCATCGAGGCCCTAGATCTCTACCACAACCTCACACTCGGCCTGCTCGTCGAAGCCCTACGCATCAAACACAACCCCATCCACTACGACTTCAAAACACACTACGTGCGCTACGAACTCCCACCGAAAGTGGTTGAAAGGCTCAGGCACCTCTACTTCGCCAAAGACGAAAAGGATCTGCAGCAAAAATACCGCGAGGCAAGCAAATGGTTCCAAGAAACAATGTCAACGATCAACAAAGAAAAAATAACAGAGCAAATAGGTCGTTCACGGCCTTCAGCCACGGCCAACGTCTAGATTGAGGGTTTATGAGAAAATGCAGCCTATGATCAGGGAGCTGGAAACAAATCAATACGTGAAAGTATCTTCTTTGCTTGCCTCTTTCGGCTACTGTTTGGCTGTGGAATCCATTATTACTGGCCTGACAAAGGCAAGGATATTCGTTGACGACGCGGCGTCGCCTAAATCCGCGTTCACGTGGTTCAAGGGCAGAGCTTGGGTTGCCGGGGAAGCCAACAACGCTCAATTCAACAGGGCCCTACGTGTCTTGCTCGCCAAAACATACTATAGAGAACTGGCAACACGTGAAGCACAGGTTTTCATTCTGCACTACACGACCAACTGGGAACCACAAACAAAAGCCATCTTGGGAAGCCATCCCCGAACCAGAAGCCTCCGCCACTACTACCATCTGGATGCCACCAGACAGACCAGAGACGTAATCGTTCCAGACGATTTTGAACTGCATTTAATCAACACTAGTCTGCTGGCCGAGGCTGGCCTGGAAAACCTGTCTGAGGTTGTTGATGAGATGCAGCCCGAAAGGTTGTCCATAGAAGATTTTCTGCAGAAAAGCTTCGGCTACTGCGTCGTCCATGGTAAGGAAATCGTAGGCTGGTGCACATCCGAATACAACACTGCCCAACGCTGCGAGCCAGGCATCGCCACAGTTGAGAGGTACCGGAAAATGGGCATTGCCACACTGACAGCCACAGTCGTCATCAAGCACGTCCAAGCTCACGGCATAACTGACATCGGCTGGCACTGCTGGGCAGACAACAAGCCGTCTATCGCCACCGCACAGAAGCTAGGCTTCACGAAGAAATGCGAATATCCTGTGTACATGGTCTCCCTGGAAGCAGAACAGACTGGTTCCTGAGGCCATCCAACCAGCCATAAAGCAACCTAGACTACTGGTCTCTTGCCCGCATAGGCGCGCGTGCGCTTAACGTTTTCACAACGCAAAACCCAGCAGATGCCCTGTATTCGCTGAAAATCGCGCCAGTAGCGCGCGTACGAATCATCCATTATACTTTTCCCACAGGAGACACTTAGAAAACTTTAATTCATGCAGTTCTCGTGATATGGAAGAGACGATGCCTATGGCAAGGCTAGGACAATTGAAATTCGCAATGGGAACCTCCATATTCCTAGTAGGCCTCATATTCGCCGTCTTCCTATCAGCCATAATGTTCATCATACAACTCAACCTCATCTACTCACTAATCCTCACCGTGCTGTTCATACTACTCCAGTACGCCATCGGACCAGCCATCGTCAGAATGTCCACACGCCTACAATACTTGAAGCCCAGCGAAAACCCGTGGCTCGAAATCACCGTCAAAGGACTCGCAGACAAAAGCGGAATCCCCATGCCAAAACTGGCCACAGTTCCAGATCCCACACCTAATGCCTTCGTATTCGGCAGAACCGCCAGCAGCGCCACACTCGCCGTGCACGAAGGCCTCCTACGAAACCTAAGCGAAGACGAAGTCAAAGGCGTAATCGGCCACGAACTTGGCCACATAAGACACAAAGACTACATCGTCATGACAGTGTTGTCTGCACTGCCCTTGATTGCCTATCTGATCGCGCGTGGGACATGGCAGGCTGCATGGATTTCAGGAGGCTCAAGAAAGAAAGACGAGGGCAGCATGAGAGCCGCACTAGTGATTATCGGCGTACTCTCCTATGTGGTTTACTTCGTTACGCTTTTGTGCGTGATGAGGCTCAGCCGACTGCGAGAACACTATGCAGACGCTTACTCAGCCTACGTGACAGGATCGCCCAGAAGCCTCGAAAGCGCACTCACGAAAATCACCTACGGCCTATCACTCTCACCTAAACCGCCCTCAGGAGCAAGAGCCTTCTACATCGGCGACCCAGCAATGGCAAAAGAAGAAATGGCAGAAATAATGGAGAAAAAACAGGAATACGACCTCGACCATGACGGAGTTCTAGACGAACGCGAATTGGAGCTTGCCATGGAGAAAGAAGCCCAATCCACGTGGGCAAAAGTGAACTCGGTATTCTCAACGCACCCACCAACCTTCAAACGAGTACTGATGCTGCGTGAAATAGAAAACGAAATGCAAAGCGGAAAATACACAAGCGACCGCATGTACGCGCACGTTTAAAGCAAACTTCGCCACAGCTACGTTGGGTCAAGATGATCCGGGAGTTTATCAAGGAACAGGAGATTCAGCATGGGCCGATCTTGAAGACATTGGCCTAGGCGAGCTCAAGGAATCGATGCGTGATCCAGAATTCAGCCTTGAAGGCATGCTAGTCGCGGAAATCGACGGCCAGATTGCGGGCATCGTGGACGCGCACATCAGTCCTTCCTTCTCGGAATTCTGCGTCCTTCGCATCCTCAAGGTAAAAAGCGGATATTGGAACTTGGCTGCCCAGTCTCTCTTGGATGCTGCCCTAAACAGCTCCGCAAAGAGAAACGCGAAGATTGTGGAAGCCTGCCTTCCCGAAGAGGCTGAGACCGATATCTCCTTACTCCAGAACAACGGGTTCACGCTAGAGTACATAGATTGCGGGATGGGACACTCGCTCAAAGACATCCCACGAAGGACCAATCAAGCCCAAATCAGGAAATACGCTGAGGTAAACGATCCTGTAACAGTCGTGAACCTCCAAAACGCTATCTTCAAAGGAATAACTGGCAGACCAGTCACCGAAGAGGAATTCCTGTATTGGATGAAGAATCCGAGATTCGAATGCTTCACCGCCTTTCTTGACAGAAAGCCTGTTGCCTCATGTTTCTGTGAAACCAAGACGGTCAGAGGCGAAGAACACGGTTGGATCTATGGCTTAGGCGTCTTGCCAGACTATCGGAGACTGAAGATAGGAACAGCCCTGCTCAGCACTGTTCTAATGCACCTCAGAAGCACAGGTGCGAACTGCGCCTTTGTGAGCACAGACTATGACAGTTATCTGCAACGATTCTACGAAGCCACAGGGTTCAGAGTAGTACGCAAAACAATGGCTTTGCGAAAGCATCTGAACACTGAGTGACAGCCACTCACGATCCCGTCGACTTCGCGTAGTATCAACAAAACAGATTTATTGTCAGGCGAACAGAAGTGTGAGCGAGGTTTAGGATTGAAGGTCAAGCTTCTTCGCTACACAGCGGATGCAGAGCTTCTGTGCGGAGCTGCAGCGTCAACATCAACAACGAGCGGAACGCCATCAGCCCTCTTTGAGAAGCTGGATACAGAAGGAGCCAAACGACTGATCAAGCGAGTCACTGGTTACGGTCATGGTTCCGTTATTGAGCATGCATCTTTCACTTTCAGCCTTGAGGGCGTTTCGCGGGCCATGACTCATCAGCTTGTCAGGCACCGCATTGCCTCGTACACACAGCAAAGCCAGCGCTACGTCACCTACGACACTTTGGAAAGTTATGTTACGCCGCCAAGCGTGGCAGAAAACGCTGAAGCAAAGAAGCTGTTCGACAAGGCATTGAAAGAAGCCTCCGAAGCCTACGAGGACCTCTTGAAGCTCAAGATCTCGAAGGAGGACGCACGGTTCATCCTTCCAAACGCCGCCAAAACAAACATAATGGTGACGATGAACGCACGCGAACTCAGACACTTCTTTAACCTACGGTGTTGTGCACGTGCCCAATGGGAGATGCGTGAGGTTGCAGTTGAGATGTTGAAGCAGGCGCGGAAGGCGGCTCCTGCGCTGTTTGAGAATTGCGGACCAACGTGTGTCGAGTTGGGCTTCTGCCCTGAGAGAAAAATGAAGCCTCCACAATGCAACATTGAAGAAGTAAAGAAGCGGTTCCGAAGCCTATAAGGACTTAACGCGTATTCCTTTTTGAAAACTCGGCGTGATACAGATGACTCGATACAAAGCTTTAGCCGCGACCACGAAGTACTGGATGCCTGGCGAGGACTATATGCAGGAAATAGAGAAAAGCCTCAAAGAAAAGATTGCCGACAAGGATTTCGTTGTAATCTCTGAAAAGGCGATATCAACGGCTTCAAATAACATTGTTGACGAAAGCAGAGTCAGACCTAATCTTGTCGCAAGGTGGATTGCGGGATGCTGGATGCGGCTGGTCTGGGGCTATTTTCTGGGGTTTTTGTGCCATTTCGGTGAGAAGTTGCTTCTGAGGCTTCGGGAATACCCTCTTGAGTCAGGAAGCTGTCATAAGCAAGTTGCGCTACAGCATGCTGGACTGTTTCAGGCGTTGATGTTCGGCTCCGAGGGAGGAATCGACGGTAGCAACTTGGCCTACTCTTACGTCAGTTTGCCATTGAAGAATGCCGACAAGATCGCCGAAACAATACGTGAACACTTGTGGCTGACACTGGGAAAGAAGGTTCGAGTGTTGATTGTTGACACTGATAAGACTTATTCGTTCATGAATTTTCATTTTACGCCTCGGCCGAAACCAATCAAAGGCATTCATTCTCGTGGTGGTGTTGTTGCCTATGTGGTTGGGCGTGTGCTTAGGCTTAGGAGGAAGGCAACGCCTGTTGCTGTGGCTGGGTGTTGCGTGTCTGTTGAGGAGGCTTTGGAGGTTGCGGAGTTGGCGAATCGTGTGAGGGGGTTCGGTGCTGGGAGAACGGTTTGGGACATGGCTGACAGGTTTCATGTGGGTTTGGCTGGTGTGAGTTGGGAGATGCTTGAGGCAGTAAAGCATAAACCTATCGTGATTGTAAGGAGGAAAAGGTGAAACGCGGATGGATTCGTCGGCAAAGCAGTTGCATGCCTTCTTCAATCCCAGTTCAGTTGCGATTGTAGGCGCAACTAAGAAAATCAACAAGGCAGGCCACGTCATCTTCAAGAACTTCGAAGAGAACAAGAGGAGAG
>Ga0315281_10003624_pt1 | contig 22613 bp, 20 predicted proteins | sample YL17G07_0_MG_FD_204540 | JGI IMG/M metagenome (GOLD analysis project Ga0315281, IMG submission 204540) | Sediment microbial communities from Yellowstone Lake, YNP, Wyoming, USA - YL17G07_0 | ecosystem: Environmental > Aquatic > Freshwater > Lake > Sediment | place: USA: Wyoming | collected... | reverse complement strand
CGAGAACGGGTAATGAGAACCCTAGAATCGACTGACACACCAATCCTAAAAGGCATGGAAATCTTCCACAATTATGTGCGACCACATATGGCACGAAGGGAAAACACCAGCAGAAGCGGCGGGAATACAGGTCAAAGGCGAGAACAAGTGGAGAACCATAATCCAAAACGCGGCTTTGTAGCAAAATTAGACGAAATCTCGGTGCTTAAATGCCTTAAATATTGATTTTCTGTTCGCTCTCTCTGTACACACACTTGCCTATGGTTGACTATGGTAAACCATAGTCAATTATAAGTGACCGTACACAAGTCTGTACATGGGAGCGTGCAATTATTGGCGACTGTTCAGATAAAGCGAGAAGACCTAAAGGAGGTCAAAGACTTCAAGGGCTTTCTGGCTAAACTGAACGACATGTATGATGGCAAATGGGTTGCCATCCTCGCGAATGGAGAAATTGTCGCGGATCAAGCAGTCGAAAAATTACACGAATTAGCCGCGAAGAAACACAGTAGCTCCGCTTTCCTGTTTCACGCTTCCAAGAAAGGCGAATCACTACTCTAGTGCTTTTGAAAATGGCGCAGTGACCATTGCCTCAAGTTGACTTAGGTATAATCGATGGTCACTATAAATTTCCTATTCGAATTACGGGGCAACCAGAAAATGTACCTGCGGTAGCCGCGCTTATGGATACTGGGGCTACAAAATGTGTGCTTCCACTGCCACTTAACGAGAAGGAGCTACATTTTGCAATAGTTCAAAGACATGAACCAGTTACTATAGCGAACTCGACCATCTTCTATGACACCGTCCTTATTCCGAGAATCGAAATTTTGAAACCCGTGTTTGGCTCAACTGCTGCTGGCTTGACAGTGAGTTTTGATCAAACTGGGCTTTACGAGGAAAACGTTCCGACTTGGCTTGGAGGGTCATTTATCCTGGGAATGAATTTCATATGCAAATTTGAGATTATAATGAGGCCAAATGGGACTCTAACTATATCGAGACCGTAGTGCATCAACCGACTTTTTACAGTCACAAGAATCTCAGGTATCAACCGTTAGCTTGACGTTACCTCCCAAACACTACCTTAAATGGCTCATTTACCGAAAGTAAAACTGAATCTCCTGAATCGAGCATTAGGCCACGGATTCTCTTGGTCAAACTACTACGCTTTCAAGTGAGTACGATCTGCTTATGACTCGAGCTCGGAAGAATGGTACATTTTTCGGATTGACTGAGTCAGACAACAAAAAGCATTTCATCGTCCTCGGAGTGCCATGGGACGGTACCTCTTCCTACCGGTACGGAGCGAAAGCTGGGCCTGATGCGATTCGGAGTGCAACTAGTTCTCGTCTCTACAACAGATTCACAGATGACGGCATTGATCTTGCTGCACGCTGGAGAGTTTGCGATCACGGGAACATACCAATAGCACGGGACCCATCGAAGCTTGAGGAGTTCGTGGTCTCGGCGCTCAGCCGTCACAATCACGCCAACTCACCTGTGCTCTTCCTTGGAGGCGACCATTTCATTACGTACCCATGCTTCAGCGTAACAGCGAAGAAACTCGGTCGCCCGATCTCACTAATCTACTTCGATGCACATCCAGACCTATACGAAAGTTATGATGGAAAAGCATTTTCACATGCCACAGTAGTTACAAGGATCCTTGAGAGCGAGAGCAACTGCACTGGCCGTGTGACCTATGTTGGGATACGTGCGTCGACGAGCGAGCAAGACGCCAGAATAGAGAAGTTGGGCCTGACCGTTTATAGAGCTGAGGATGTTTTCAAAGACGGTACGGACACAATCGCGTCTTCGTTGAAATCATTGCTGCGCGAAGAGCCCGTCTACATCTCGATCGATTTGGACTGCTTGGACCCCGCGTTCGCGCCTGGGGTAGGAAACCCTCAGCCCGGTGGATTAGCCACGCGCCAGATGATGGAAATCCTGCACGGTCTTCGGGGACTGAACGTGCTCGCGGCTGATATTGTCGAGTACTGTCCCAGATTTGATTCGCCCGCTCGTATAACGGCGTTCGCAGCAGCCATTTTGATCAAGGAAGTAATGGGCTTGATCGCCAAGTCTCCATTCGTTCAGGAAGATAGCGCCCAGGAGTCTGGATTTCGCCGTTGACTTCTGCTAACGCCTGTGGCTCAGTTTCCTGAGAGCCGCGACCCACTTCTTGTAATCTGTTACCCATCCGAGTTTCTCGTCGAACACGCCTACTGAAATAGGCTGTATCTCTCTCTCGTCGAGTCTTATTCGCACTGTTGAGTAAGAGGTCAGTATTTGTCTCTTGCATAGCTCTGATAGGAACCGGAAGAGGTGAAGTGCCTGAGAATCAAGAATAACTACTCTTAGGAGTAGTGCATTGCGCTTAAGCACTTTCTTCACTCCGATGACGAAGAATAGTTCATCTAGATACGAGTAGACCTTGTTCATCATGTTCTTAGTTGGAAACTCGCAGTGAAGTTCGTAATACGCAGCCACTTCAGGTGGGCACGGAAATGTGTTTAGGACGAATCCTCTTATGATGCCCTCTTTGATCAGTTTCCGGTCGAACCTGTACTTGACAGCTTGAAGGGTTATGCCGAGTGGTTTTGACAGTTCAACGAAGCTTTTCCTTCCGTCAATCTGAAGTTCTCGGAAAATCTTAAGATCTCTTCGGTCGACTTTCATATCATAGCTCTCCGGGTCTTCGATCGTTTTGGTTGGCTTCTGTTTCGTTACGCCCTTTAGCCAAACATCCCAGCGGAACTTCCATCGTTTTGTTTTCGGGTCATAGTAATCATAGTTGATCTGGTTCACGAGGTAATCGCCAGTCACCAGCACTGTGTTCTTCAAGACCAGTCCGGTGTTAATTAATTCCTGCAAGTAGGACTGGAACAGCTTGACCTGTTTGATGGGAACATAATGAAAAGAGTCATGTGTGTAACCGCCTTCGCAGCGATTCAGCGCCCGCCAATATCCCGGTATCTTCAATGCCTCAGTAATGATGGCTTCGCATCCAGGTTTGGCTGCCGTGAGCACAGAGATTGTTGCAAGGCCCAGTTTGGACGTATTCGGGAAGGCGAATGAGATTGGACCGTTGGCGGTCTCGAGCTTCCCTATTCGATTGTATACCGTCGAGAACGGCATCCTAGCATACCGCGCGACCGCCAAGAGGTTTCGCGGACCAAGCTTCTGGATCCCCTTCAGTATTCGAATGGTCGTCGAGTCCAGCTGCTTCGTCATGCTCCATACATGTTGATAGAATTCGGCGATGCTGACAACTTCTGTCCTGAGTGCAGCATGCGGTTCGGCTCTTTTCACGATTGATCGATCCTGGAAGGGTCAGTGTCCCGCAAAAAGGTTCCGTAACTCGCGCCCAGTTACGATCCTAATTTCTAGCGCCCTCTCACGAGTACTTCTCCAGGCGTCCTGCGCGGAGTTGGCTTCACATCTTGTCCGTAGCCCATTCGAAACAACATATGTGGAAAGCCATTCCTTCCGAAAAGATCGCGCAGTCTGGGTCTTAACTCAGGAACCTCGATCGGTTGATTCAAGAAAGACGCCCATACGTTGTTACTTCTTGCGTGCAGCAGCACCCTTGCTAACGCCTGCCCGGCCGACAACCAATCGGAAGCCGTATCCGCATCGGTTCCTAGCAACGCCAACACGGGTGATCCCGAAGCCAGTTGCCGATCCTTCGCTGCCTGCCCTTTCCCAACATCAAACGTACGAACCACAAGAGACGCGAAACTGGAAGCCAGACCACCAATTCCCAACGCATACCCAGGCATACCATCGTGACTGGCGGCTCGGTTCGGATGAACCCATGCTGCCAACTCTCTTCTAAAGTGTCTATTCGCCATTTGAATGCGATCGCCTTCAGCTATCAAATCCGCAACTTGGTTTCGATTGTCGTCGCCTAAAGCGAAGTGAAGCCAAGCTCCTTCCTTGCTCGCCGATGCCTGAAATTCCAGCAGTAGAGCATCAGGAATCCTTCTGTTTTCAAATGGCATTCGATTTGTCCGACGTTTAGTCATGGCCTTGAAAAGCGCATCGTCCTCCCGGCCTGTTTCATTGGGATTCTCGGCGTCGATGATAACACGAGCCAGAAGATCTTGGCTGTTTGGATCCGGGAGAGTCTTGACCTGGAAGGAATATCCGAAGTGCTGTAGGGCCAAGCGCAGATGCAAGAGTGCTGCGCCACAGCTGATGATTAACTCTCTATCTTCGGGATCTGTGACGGGCAATGCGCGAGTCCGATCTGCATGCAATTCAAGGCCGCTCTGAGTGATCTTGAACAGCCATGGCTGAGAGTTGTGGCTGGAAGGTGCTAGAACTGCATAGTTCAGGAGGAATCGTAACTTGTCGGATTGCTCGCCTTTCTTCGGAAAGCCGCCTTCCGAGATCTCCCATGGATCCCATAATTTTGACAATTTCGTCCCTTCTAATTTCTGGAAAGTATTTGGGGTCGGTTCTGTAAAGAGAAGAGTTTCGTATATAGATTAATGATTCTAAGTCGAGTATGAGAACAACGCACAATGCTCGCACCCGCAACCCATGCGATTATCTCGGAATTCACACCAATCCCACGAAGGATCGTGTAAATTGGCAGATCACGAACGCTCACCCGATGAGATAGCCAAAGTCGTAAAATCTGGAAACAAGGTTGTCCTCGCTAACCTATGCGCCGAACCACATCTCCTTCCCAACCTGATAATGGACCGAGCCCAACAGCTGAAGAACGTGACATTCTTCCACCTTCGACCATTCGGAAAGTTCATACACAGATACTTGGAGCCCGGAATGGAGGAACATGTGAAGTGCGCCACGGCATTCACAGGCGGAGTTCAACCGATCAATCAACTCATCAAAGACCAACGAGCTGACTTCTATCCCGTCCCCCTCAGTCAACTTCCCTCGCTCTTCAGATCGGGAGCCTACAAACCCGACGTTTTCATCGCGACAGTATCGCCACCCGATAGTCAAGGCAACTGTAGCTTGGGCGTTTCAGTCGACTATGGTCGAGCTGCGCTCGAAACCGCGAAGATCTTCGTAGCAGAAGTGAACGAGAATATGCCGAAAACATGCGGCGATTCCCTTGTGAACATCGACGAAATAGACTACATGATCGAATCAGATGAGCCGATCCATGAGCTACCATCGGCGCAAGTCTCCAGTCTGGAAAGAAAACTCGCGGCCAACGTGGCTAGTGTCGTTGAGGATGAGGCCACTATCCAGATAGGTTTTGGTGCAGTCTCAGAGTCGATAACACCCTTCCTGAAGGAGAAGAGGAACTTGGGAATGCACACTGAGATGTTCCCCGAAAACGCCATTACTCTCATTGAAGCGGGCGCATTGACTGGTCAGAGAAAGAGTATCAATGACGGAAAGATAATCTGCGCATTCAGTGCGGGAACACAGCGACTTTACGAGTGGTTGAAAGATAACTCCATGATCGAGATGAAACCTTTTGACTACACAAACGATAGTAGAGTAATTGCACTAAACCACAAGATGACTGCCATCAATACGGCTCTGCAAGTGGATCTGTATGGCAACGTTTACTCGGATATGCTAGGGTCCGATCAATATTCCGGCGCGGGCGGTCAACCAGACTTTGTACTAGGCGCAACCATGAACCCCGACGGAAAATCGATCATCGTGCTGCCATCCACAACCTCGAACGGTAAGATATCTAGAATAGTCGCAACACCTAACCTTACGGAGAATCCTAGAGCACCAGCAATTCCCACAGTGACAAGATTCCACGCGGACTATGTTGTGACTGAACATGGTGTCGCTTCGCTTAGAGGAAAGACGGTGCGTGAAAGAGCGAAAGCGTTAGTTGAACTCGCACATCCAAACTTCGTGGACGAACTCCTAGCGCGAGGCAGGAAATTGAGACTGCTCAAATGAGTGCCGGATAGATTCACCGGTGAATTTCGTCAGCTCAGCTTTTACACACGCAGCCCGAGGAAATCGATTACTTGCGCGGTCAGCATACAGATGAGAATCAACAAGACGTTCTCGTTCTCACCCTTCTTGGTCGTCGGTCACACAATAAATGACATGTTCTCGAACCTACTGTCCGGCTTGCTTCCGGTTTTGACAGTCGCTTTCGGCCTGTCGTACATGTTGGCCGGACTAGTGGCAATGGTCAACAGCATCACTTCCTCAATACTGCAACCACTGGTAGGTCGGTGGTTCGATCGCAGACAAACAATCTGGCTTCTAGAGGCTGGGTTGACGCTAAACTGCATCGGCATGAGCCTGGTTGGCATAGCTCCAAGTTACATAGTTCTGCTCTTTCTCGTGGCCACGGCAGGGTTGGGTTCAGCTGCCTTCCATCCGCCTGCCTTCTCAACTGTTGTAAAATCTAGCAGCACCTCTAGGGGAAGGACGATGGGGATCTTTCTTTCTGGTGGAAACGCGGGGTTCTTCCTAGGTCCAATCATGGCCGGAACAGTGGTCTCTGTATCAGGATTACCCGGAACACTTCTCCTACTCCCAATCGGGTTATTGATTGCAATACTTCTCTTCAAAGTACGCCTCCGCAAAGACGATGAAAACGTAGCCCCAGCAGACACTGATCAGTCAGCGAACAAGAGATTGGTAGGTCTGCTGGCGACGATTACAGCCTTCCGGTCTATTGCCATACAGAGTGCTGTGACATTTCTTCCGCTCTACTTGGTCACGAAAGGAGATTCGCTCTTCATCGCGACCACTATCGCATCAATTTGGCTTGGCGTAGGAGTACTCGGGCAACTTGGCGGCGGATTCATTTCCGATAGGATCGGGCGACGCCCAGTGATAGCATCATCACTACTTGCTGGGGGTCTACTCTTCTACGCCTTCCTGATCACAACGGGGGTTCTGTCACTTCTTTTACTGGTGGTCTCAGGTATTCTTCTCTATGCAAGTTGGTCGGTAATCGTGGTTATGTCGTCCGAGGCGGCACCGAGCAATGTTGGGGCGGTTTCGGGACTCATGCTTGGATTCTCCGTTGGAATCGGTGGCGTATCTGCCCTCGGCTTCGGGGCAGTCGCGGATATGTTGGGGCTACACTCCGCATTCTTACTCTTCATTGGGTTTGCACTGGCAGGAGGACTGCTGGCACTGATCCTGCCAAGACACGGCACGACAAGCAACGTTACCATATTGAACTAGTCGCATTACTTGATGTAAGAAGGTATAACGAACGCTACTCTTCTGGCACGCTAGGGTTCATCTGCCGCCACTCCTCTTCAGCTTGTCGAATCTGCGCGTCAGCCTCAGCCCAAGTGGTATTGTGCCGTTTCTCCATATGGTTTGCAAGATTCCAATGCCTTAGCTCCTTCTTTGCGCAATGCGGGCAGTCAAAGCGCAAGCCTATGCGGCGACCGAAGAACCAGTAACTCTTCCTGAAGACCACTATGCCAGAATGAGTACGCACTTCGTATTCGCGCTTCCCCATTTCGATCCGCTCACAACTTCAAGTAATGGTCCACGTGTCTTTCCAGCACTTTCAGACTGTTTCGCCAAAACTCAGATTTCCGAATGTCTATCTCGAAACGACCCGCTAATTCGGCTGGCCTGGCCTCTCCGGTACTGGCCAGTAATGATTCATAGTCTGAGACAAAGGAGCGCCCTCTTTCTTTGTAGATTGCGTACAATCCTGTCCCGAAGAGTAGCCCGAACGCGTAGGGGAAGTTGTAGAAGGACAGATCGGCCATGTAGTAATGAGGTTTCCAGGTCCACATGTACTTGTTGAGAAAGCGTTCGTCTAAACCTTCGCCATAAGTGGTCCTCTGGCTTCGAAGCATCATCTCGCAGAAGTCGTCCGCGGACAGTTCAGACTTCTCGCGGCGTTCGAAGACCTCTTTCTCAAATAGGTATCGGGAAGTTATATCGACTATTACCTGAGTTGAATTGATGAGTGACGTCTCCAAGATTGCCAGCTCCTCCTGTGCGTCTGAGGCCTGAACGAGTGCTGCCTCGGTGATGATGGTTTCGCAGAAGGTGGATGCTGTCTCCGCGAGTGTCATGGGTGTACGCGTCTGGAGAATCGTCTTCCCGACGTGGCATTCGTTGTGGTAAGCATGGCCAAGTTCATGAGCGACCGTTGAGACCTGATCAAGTGAACCATCGAAGTTGCACAAGATTCGTGATTCATCTACGGCAGGTACGTCCATGCAGAAGGCCCCGCCACGTTTACCGTCACGCGGTTCCGCGTCAATCCAATTGTGATCAAATGCGCGTTGGGCCAGGGCCGCTAATCGTTCGCTAAAGCCTCGGAACTGAGTCAGAATGAACTTCTCCCTTTCAACCCAAGTGAATCTGCGTTGCGTGCTTCCTGTTGGAGCGAACATGTCCCACCAAGGCAACGCGTCGTGGCCGAATCGTTTCGCTTTTGCTCTAAGATAGCGGCGGAAGGTTGGAAAGACCTCCTGCATGGCGTTCAGCATTGTCTGCAATGTTTCGCGGTCGATACGTGCTTGATCGAGTGCGGTGTGCAGCGCATTGACGCGTCCTCGCTTCTTGTTCAGAGTCGCAGCGGAACCCTTAACACCATTCAGGGCGGCTGCGAGGGGTTCACGAACCGACTCCCATGCTTGGAGCTCCGCTTCGTAGGCGCGTTTGCGCACTTGCTCTTCGTGATGATGTCTTAGATTCTGCAGCTCTGTTACGGGCATCTTCCTAACTTTCCCGTCCAACTCAAAATTCACGCTGAGTTGGGAGCAGACGGTGCCCTGGAGCTTACTCCATGCGTTTCCGCCACTCAGTTCAAGCTCAGCCGCAAGGGACTCTTCTGCTTCGCTCATCAGGTAACGGCTTTGCTCCACGGTCTCCTCCAAGTAGAACGTGTGAGATTTTGCTGGTCCTTCTTGCTCCAGAAGACTAGGTAAACGGTCAGCCGCCTGACCAATCCATCCTTCGAATCGAATGCCCTGTTTCTGAATCCTGACAGCAAGCATCTCCAGTTCTGATTCAAGACGCTTGGCAGTCGTATTGTAGGAATCCGTAGTTACGAAGGAGGCCACATAGGCGTTGAGAGTAGAATACAGCCGCAATTCGGCATTCATGCGCTCCAAGTAACCGTCAACGGCCGTCTTCACCTGCGACGAATTCGCGCTTGCGTCGATGCCTGAAGTGGCTCGTGTTATTTTGTGCTCATCCATGAAGGAGTCGAAGTGGTCTGACTGCGACTTTAGATCGGAGACTGCCGCCTTGAATTGCTGGGACTCAAGACCAGGGTAGACGTTTGATAGGTCCCATCGCGGGAGTGGGCCAAGGTCAACAGGATTCGATGGCATCTGATTCGCCTAGTAACAAGGTGGATAATTCGCAATCTTATTTGATGTTTCGCAACCTTCCAACAAGCATTCCAGCATTCACAGTTGTAGACATAATGTATGATAATTAGCCTACATGCGATGTGTAATTATCGTTGAGTACTAATGTTACATATGGGCGACTGAACATGCTCGAGCGCGAGTGCTCCGGCGGAGATTGTCCGACATGCGCGACATGCCATGCAGAGCCGCACATAATCTGTGCTCACTGCCCCTCTGACGCAATTGGAATTTGCATGAGTAACGGCTGAGAGAATTCTCTGCCACAGCAACGACCACATCATCACTGCGCCGGAAGCTTGACTAAGCTTTCATACGCCTGCGACTCGATCGTCTTGGCTTTCCTTCTCCTCTTCGACTGACTGCCCTTCTAGGATACAGAACGTCCTTAATCCTGTTGAATGCTCTATCGTCGATAAGCTTGAGCATGTAGAGAAACATCAGTATCGCAAGTAAGGATCGGTAGTGGACCGCCGCGTATGCCTCTTTTGGTTTCTTCCTTGCTCGGACTTTCTTTCGTGCTGGACGTTTGGTTCGCTTGGCGGACTTTTTTTTCTTAGGCAGTTCTATCATCTCATCCATTCGAGTAGGAGAGCCACCAGTATATTACATCGGCTTATCAATGGTTCCTCCGCACATTTCCCGCTGAAACCCAGTCGCTGGGAGCTCAACTTACGAGTTATATTTGCCATGTAACTCTTCACTTCGCGACGGTAGAACATGCGAGCAGTAGATCTGAGAAGCGACACCGTGACTCTTCCCACCCAAGAAATGCTTGATGCCATGAGAAACGCAGAACTCGGCGACGACGTCTATGGAGAAGACCCGACAGTAAACAAGTTGGAAATCCTTGCAGCAAAGAAGATGGGAAAGGAAGCTGCACTTCTAACAACATCTGGGACACAGGCAAACTTGGTTAGCATAATGAGTCAGACAAAGCAGGGGGATGAGGTGATTCTAGAGGCAGAGGCTCACATGTACTATTATGAGGTGGGCGCTCTCTCGGCCGTTGGCGGTGTTGTTCCACGACTAGTGGTTGGCCATCGGGGGATCATGAAGCCGGAAGATGTTGAGAGAGCCCTGAGAGGTCCAGACATTCATTTCCCTCCGACGAGTCTGATTTGCATCGAGAACACTCACAATCGGGCTGGAGGCGCCATATGGCATCCTTCCGATATCAAAGCGATCTCCGACGTAGCCAAAAAACACGAATTGAAGGTTCACATGGACGGTGCGAGAATCTTCAACGCGGCAGTTGGACTCGAAGTTGACGTACGAGAGTTCACAAAACACGTCGATACCCTGATGTTCTGTCTATCGAAGGGTTTGAGCGCCCCGATTGGATCGATAGCAGTTGGCGACAAGGAGTTCATCCGTCGTGCTAGGAAGAATCGAAAGATGCTGGGCGGGGGTATGAGACAGGCCGGAATAATAGCTGCCGCAGGAATAATAGCGATCGAGAAAATGGTCGACCGATTGAAGGATGATCACGTAAACGCTCAGTTGCTGGCAAAAGGGCTATCCGAAATAGATGGAATAGCAATTGATCCAAAGCAAATCGAAACGAACATAGTCTACTACGATGTGAGTGGGCTTGGGATTGATAGCAAAACCTGGATCCGTGAAGTGAACAAACAGGGCATCAAGGCAGGAGCATTAGAAGGAGGACGGGTGAGAATGGTCACCCATAGAGGCATCGAGCGCGAAGACATCGAATACACACTTGCCGCGGCAGACGAGATCGCAAAAGACGCTCGGAGCAAGCGGTAACGCACCTTGGCGTCCACTACGCCTTATGATTAGTATCCTGCAAACAGATTATATACGAAGACTAGAGTGCGTTCGCTTCCATGTCCAAGAATTCGCTGATCCAGCAGGTTCTTGAGGGATACAAGCCGATCTGGGCGATCAACCACGCGTTTGCACTTCTTGACTGGGATCTGGAAACTTACATGCCTACTGGAGGCTCAACATCCAGAGGCTTTGCTCAGGCTCAACTAGCGCTGATGAAGCAAGAACGAATTATCACTCTGGCCCCCCTAATTGCGAAAGCAGAGAAAGCCGCTGACCTTAGTGATTATGATAACGGCGTTTTGCGTGTAGTTCAGAGGGACTTGGATTACTACACTAAAGTCCCGCCGACATTGATTGACGAATTGCAGCGAACAGCCACAGAAGCGACGGTTGTCTGGAGAGAGGCAAGAAAGAAATCTGATTTTCCGAAATTCAGCCCATACCTAGAGAAGATTGTCGGATTAAAAAGACAGGAGGCTGAGAAGCTCGGGTACAAAGGACATCCATACAATGCCCTCCTAGACAGGTTCGAAGAGGGGATTGCGGTCAATGATGTGGACAAGATCTTTTCCACACTCGTTCCCCAACTGAAGCGAATACTCAGCAAAGTCGTCTCAGCTGGACGATATCCCGCTCATCATCCACTAGAGTCCGAGAAGTATGTTGAGGACTCGATGAAACAGGTCAACATGGAAGTCTTGACTTTGCTCGGTATGCCTGAGAAGACGTTCAGATTCGATATCTCCACACACCCCTTCACGACGAGCATGTCACTGGACGACGTGAGAATCACAACCAGATACGAGGGGACAGACTTCAAGGAAGCATTGTTCCATTTGGTTCATGAATGCGGTCATGCAATCTATGAACTGCAAGTGGACCCGTCGCTTGAGTACACCCCTCTAGTTGGAACCACATCATTAGGGGTTCATGAATCACAATCGCGGTTCTGGGAGAATTTTGTCGGCAGAAGCAAAGAGTTCACACAACTCATTCACCCGATACTTAAGAAGCACCTACCGTTTGTCTCAAGTTATGGCGATGATGATGTTTACAGATACTTCAACATGGTAAGACCAAGCCTCATCCGAGTCGAAGCTGATGAGCTCACCTACAATTTCCATATCGTGTTGAGATACGAATTGGAGAAGAGACTGATCAGCGGCGACGCAAAAGTGTCAGAGATTCCCTCAATCTGGAATGACATGATGGAGGAGTATGTTGGCATTAGACCAAAGAGCGATGCGGATGGAGCGCTTCAAGATATCCACTGGAGTGGCGGCGGTTTCGGTTACTTCCCGACATATTCCCTCGGAAACGTGATCGCAGGGATGATCTTCCACCACATTCGAAAAGATGTGAGGCTGGAAGACGCAGTGAGAAACGGCCGACTGACAGAAGCAAGAGAGTGGCTTCGAGAACACATTCACAAATGGGGAGGCATATACTCACCCAAACAGCTCCAGCAGAAAGTATTCGGAGAGGAATACAACCCTGATAGACTAGTCAGCTATCTCGAGCACAAGTTCTTGGACTAATTCGAGCTTCGTGAAGTTGTCTACCGACGCCGTCTGTTGCGTTATGACGGCCTGTCCTTACTTGCGCCGAGATTTTCTACGAGTCTTTCTGCTGCTCTTCATGTTGAGCTTGCCAAATCGTCTCAGGATTGTTGTTGGTGCTGGCTGGACAATGAGCTTACGGCCATCCAATTTCACGTGCAACATAGTGCCCTTAACAAAGGGAAAGCATGAATCCGTCGTGAGTTTCGTGGGTAGGTAAATGCGCGGGGACTCGTAGATCCTACCGTCAGGCATCTTCTTCTTCGTTATTACGTAGCTGGTTACTGCTTCTCGCATGGTTTGCCACTTTCGGGTTCAAACTCTGACGGGGTTTGATGATGAGATAACGGATTATGGCATGAATCTGTCAAAATAGAGGCGGCGTGACAGTTGGTTTGCGGTTTTCGAATGCTAATGTCAAACCGGGCCGTTGACATGTACGTTGATAATTCGAGCTGTCAAGGGTGCTTCCTGAGTTGTGAGTGATGTTGAAGTCGGACCTCTTTGTACCTGAAACAGGTGGTTAAGTGGTCGTTAACCATTCCCACCGCCTGCATGAACGAATAGCAGATAACAGATCCTACGAATCTGAATCCACGCTTTCGGAGTGCGCTGCTAATTTGACCAGATTCTCTGGTTCTTGCAGGTACAGCTGAGAGCGATCTGAATCTGTGTTGAATCGGTTTGCTTTCGGTAAACTGCCAGATATATCGGTCGAAGGACCCGAACTCATCCTTGACCTCGAGAAATCTGCGAGCATTCGTAATTGCTGATCGTATCTTCAAGCGATTCCGTACAATGCCTGCGTCGGCAAGTAATCGGTTTACGTCTCTTGAACCGTAGCCAGCGACCTTCTCTGGGTCGAATGAATCGAAGGCATTTTGATAGTTGTGTCGTTTCTTCAGAATAGTGAGCCAACTCAAGCCCGCCTGTGCTCCTTCAAGAACTAGAAATTCGAAGAGCTTCACATCATCATGCAGCGGGACGCCCCATTCCTCATCGTGATACTTGAGGAGTAGCGGATCGCTGTTTGCCCAAGCACATCTCTTCATAACGCTGTTAACCTCCATAAGATATGAAGCAGGAGTCGAACGACCATACGAATTGTTGACTTGAAAAGCCTTAATGGTCTGACAATCCGCACGAATTGACTACGACTCTATCTCTTGAAGGACCTCGAACATGGACAAGCTGGAATTAATGCTTGGCGACATAACTAGGGTGAAAGTTGACGCAATCGTTAACGCGGCCAATACGTCCCTTCTTGGAGGGGGCGGGGTCGATGGCGCAATTCATCGAGCCGCCGGGCCGGAGCTTCTTGAAGAATGCCGCCGCCTAGGCGGATGCCCAACTGGAGACGCGAGAATAACGAAGGGATATCAATTACCGACAAAACACATAATCCACACTGTGGGCCCGGTGTGGCGGGGCGGCAATAACAAAGAGGCCGAACTTCTTGCGGGCTGCTACAGGAACTCCCTCAGACTAGCTGAGAAACATGGGGTAAAGTCGATAGCCTTCCCATCGATAAGCACCGGCGCGTACGGGTTCCCGATAGAAAGCGCATCCAAGATAGCTATACAAACCGTTCGAGACTTCATGAGGACGTCGAATGTGATTGAGAAAGTAGTGTTCGTTTGTTACTCACAAAGCGATTACGAAACCTATAAGAAAGTATTTCAGATTGCAAAAATGCGCTAATAAGCCTGCTTGAGTTAATTGACCGCGCACGAGCCTACGCCGGCGAGCATGGAAACTCGAAAACATTTTCAGTCAATCTCCATAACCGATAGGGCATGCCGAAGCCCAAGATCAACCTGTATTATTTCGGCGTCGAAGTACGAGACCTTAACAGATCACTGCGATTCTACCGCAGCCTTGGTTTGAAACTTCACCGTCGTGGAACGATGGACCATGGAGGAAAATGGGTCCACCTAATCGACCCATCAACGCGGCAGAAGCTTGAACTGAATTGGTATCCAAAGGGCAGTAGGTTCTATAAACCGTACAGAAACGGAAGCGAACTTGACCATATCGGCTTCATCGTGGATGATGCTGTCAAATGGTTTAAGCTGCTCGTGAAACGAGGGGCGAGACCCGCAGCTGAGCCGTTCGGCGACGACGAGGAGACATTGGCATACGTAAAAGATGCAGATGGAATCTGGATTGAACTAATAGGACCGGGCAGGAAAAAACCTCTAAAGAAAAAGGCTAGCTAAAGCAGACTATAGCAGTCGCTTTCACTATTTCGTTCGTATTTTTTTGATAACATTGCTTGCCGCTTTTGCTGCCCACTCCACAAGGGGCGTACAACGCTCACAATGAATTCTATTCCGGTATGCCTCACTGCCTGCGGGAGTCTTGAAGTTCACGCCAGTGAGCTCACGACACTTGCAGGTGCCAAATGCTTTCGCGAAGCCATTGTAAAACTGATCGACTGCAGGGTAGCATGGGTCTCGACTTTCATCGGACTTATTGCGGCCTAGCGCTAGACTGATCGCCATTATTCCACCGCAGAGCGCTCCGCATGTGTCGCCGTTTCTTGCGATGCCTCCTCCGAAACCAGTGGCGATCCTTGGAATGAATGATTCAACTCCTTGTTTTTCAAGTCCTGCTTGCTTGCTAACGGCAAGCAGCACAGACTCTGCACAGTTGAAACCAGAATCGAAGAAACGCCTTGCTTCCTCCTCGATGGACATTCGTAATCGACCACGCGTCTTACGCGAAGACGCCATCCAAATAGTCTCGCCGCACTTCTCAGAGTAGGAGTTCAAGAAGGCTAATCGCGGATCCATGGACTGCATCAGATTTACTTCGTCACAACGACTCGTATAGGGTTCCCAATGTTCTCGGTGAGTATTTGCATCCCGCGATTGACGTCTCCGAGTGCAACTCTATGCGTTATTGAGCGCGAGAGATCTAATCTGTCAGACGCCACGTAGTGTACGAGCTGAGCCAGCTCAGATTTCAGGTGGTCGTTCACGCCAACAATCTCCATCTCTTTCCCGATTATAGTCGTGTATGGTTGCAGACTGACTTCATCTGTGCTAATACCGACTACAACCAATCTGCCACCTTTGCCTGTCCAGTGAATCACGTTTTCGATTGTGCGTTTGTGTCCCACGAAGTCTATTACAACATCCGCTAGTCTTCCATCAGTTATCTTTCGAATTCGTTCCATGGAATCTCCTTTGGTGAAGTTTACAGCTTCGTCTGCCCCTAGGTTACCTGCCATCTTCAGTTTTTCGTCAAGAACATCAACCGCTATCACTACTCGGGCGTCGAAGATCCGTGACGCCAACTGTACAGCATGCACGCCAAGCCCTCCAACCCCGTTGATCAGAACCGTATCTCCAGCTTTTGCTCGACCTCTTTTGAGAGCGTGATAAGCGGTTGAGACCGCGCATCCGAGGATGGCTGCCTGCTCGAAAGGTATCGAATCAGGAAGCTTCAACACATTCCGCGCAGGAACCCTAACATATTCAGCGAAGCCGCCGTCCACGTCTTTTCCGATCATCTGATACTTATCGCAGTAGTTCTCTCTATCAGAGACACAGAAGCCGCATTTTCCACAACTGATCACGTAGTGCACGCACACACGATCTCCCTCGTCTATTCCAGTTGCGCTCGCTCCTTTCTTTACGATAACTCCGGCTATTTCATGCCCCAAAATCATGGGAAGTCTGGCAACAGGGCTCACGCCGTCGCGATAGTTTATGTCCGAATGGCATATCCCAGCTGCTCTAATGTCAACGAGAACATCGCCAGCGTCCAACTGTGGAACAGGAACGGAGTCTACGCTTAACATTCCATGTACTGCCTTCAGCCTAGCAGCTTTCATTAGTTCCATGGCTCTTACCTCCGTGCACGACCAGTCGCTCAGTAAGAGTTTTTACTAGTATCGACTATGCGATTATAAAGGAAGGTTTGAATAGACACTTGGTCATGCAAGGCTACTGCGTTGTATGTGGGATATCTAACCCCGCGAATAATAGGTACTGCATCAACTGTGGAACTCCACTCCCGCAACCAGGGCCAGGTCCGACTGGCATTTGCCCGCGATGTTATAACGCAAATAACTTGTACGCGAACTATTGCGGACGCTGCGGAACGCGCCTAAGATAGAGAACACCCACCAATACTATGGATCAACCGTCCTCGTCTCACCCTAGACCTGACGGAGAATCACCCGCTCACTTTCAGGATCATAAGAGAAACCCCGCTTGTAGAAAGAGGTAGGACATAGCACGTGAAATTCTGCGACAAGTGCGGTTCATACATGCAAGGAACCCTCAATGGCTTCAAGTGCTCTCGCTGCGGAAATGAAATCAATACACCGATCGTTGAGGTTACGCAGATTAAGCCCCCTGAGTCGGCTATTAACGTGGTTTCAGAGACAGAACAGAACTACAGGAAGGTAAGTAGAACGTGCCCTCGATGCGGAAACCCTGAAGCATTCAGTAACCCGATCTTCTCTTCAGGCGAACATGCGGGAGTCAGACAGGAGAGGTCATTAGAACGTCTAACGTGCACTAAATGTAAGTACAGTTGGACTGAGGATTAGGACAGATTTCTCCTACCGCTAGGCGCGTACGGTAATCTCCTTAACCTGCTTTGTGTCCGCCCATGCGAACTTGGTCACGAGGGTTTTCGGGTAGAAGGTATGCCAATCATAGTTCACTTTGTTGCAGAATTCCACTGCGACCCTTGGGTCGATGTAGTTCTTCAACGAAGTGCCCAGATTCCACTTTTGGTTCAGTCGCATTTGCTCGAGGCGGAGTTTGAGCGATTGTCGCCTCTTGGCTACTGACTTGCCCTCCTTTCCTTTCAGCGATTTCAACATCTGAAGGCGCTTGTCGTAGGTTTCTTGCCATTTCTTTGGAATAGCCTTCTGGTGATTTAGCAGTTGGGCGACAGCGGCGTTGGCTTTCATGAGAGCCATCTTCTTCTGCGAATCTTCGCTGGTCGGTGTGACCTTTGATTGTTCCAGTTGCTGCCTGAAGAGTTGTGTTGCTGAGAAGGTACGAAATACCTTTGGGCTAAGGTGCGGCATGGCCTCAGAGAGGAATTCCCTTACGGCGTCTGTTGTGATTCCGCTAAAGATGTAACCACCGTCTGCACTGAACTCCTTCAGGTTCTTGTAGGCCGCTGGAGCGACCTCCTCCTCTTGTTCGAATAGGATTGAGTCCTTGCCAAGAAAGTGAAGCTTTACTCTGGGCAGATCCTTGTGTAGCCGAATATGCTCGCTTCGAAGACTTGTCGCGCCTACTGTTCCACTCTCAGTTTCCTTTTCGTCGCCCACACGGATCTTGAAAACGTCGAGTAGGTAAGCAACGGTCGCCACCTTTCGGCGCTTGATGTCATCATGAGACAGATTTCTGATTATGTGATCGCGCACTTTGTCAATCCTGGATTCAACTTCATTGGCTAGGTCGAATTTCTCCTGCACTCGTTCCTGCTTCATTGGTGTGGCGTCGTGGAACCATACGTACTTGACCTTCCCTGACAGTTTATCCGTCCACCGCGCTACCCAGAGCTCATCGGGACGCCACTCTCGACCTGCCCATTCGCCCGAAGGCGTCGGCGCGTCTGGGCTTAGGTTTAGGGTTACGTCATTTGTGGTTACGGCGGGCTTCCATTTACCTCTCATGGGATGCTTGCCGCGTCCCATGAATATTCCAGGAGGCTCTACGGCGTAATTTGCGATCTCCATTTTGGCTCCGTCAACAGTTGCCCAGCCGTATCGTGCCTTACGCTCTTCGCGGATTTTCTTTCTGGCTTCGGCCAGTCGCTTTTTCTCTTCCTTGGACATGTTTGCTTTGCGAGCCCTCTCGGTCTCGATCCACTTAGTAATCGGAGTCCAGTCGAAGTCCTCGACGATCATCTTCTCCTTGAGACCAAGCGCCTTTGCAAAGTCATGCATGAAGTTTGACCGAAACTTTTGGTCCTCTGCGTATGGCGTGCCGAATTTCTGTGCAAACCTCACCGCCATCTCTTCTTGCAGCGGTGTGAGCTTAATCGGACTTCGTCGGAAGGTTATAGTGAAGCCCTGCACCGGGTACGGATCTGGTATCAAGACACCGTTGTGGATTAATCGCTTGAGTTTAGAAGCCATTCTGATTCTCCTCGGCGATAGGTTCACGGTCATGTCATAGTGAGAGTTGAACTTCGATCTGCAGCTCAGAAATACTTCTCAAGACGGGGTTATAATAAGCTCGCTGGTGAAATCAGGCAGTCTCACAGTAATTAGCCACCAGCCATGCCATACGAATGTCTTTTGAACTAGTCTTCATCTTGGTCTGGTCCTACTTCACTTGTCGGTACCTAAGCATCCGAGGCCACGGATCGAGGCTCTGTCGGATCTCATATTCGGCCTTGCCCTCTCGATCGGTACGATCTCGCTTATCTCAAGGTTGCCCCGGACTCCAATCGCGATCTTAGTCGATTTGATGCAATTCGGGTTTAGTTTCCTGATACTCATCTCCGTTTGGATGAGCTACACAAGTATAATGTCTGTTCTACCGATAGAGTATAGGAGAACCATGGTACTCAACATCATTATGCTCTTCTTAGTATCTATCGAGCCTTACCTGTTCTATCTCAACGTGGTATTCGATCTTTCAGATTTCGCTGTGCTGCTCGATACTGCTTCCATAATCTATGCGCTCGACCTTGCTGGGTCAATGGCGATACTGGCGTTGTTTACAAATGAGTTGACCATTGAAGAGAGAAAGTTGCTCCCTCAAGATATACTTGGCAGATACAGAGGGATACGGAACAGTTTCTTCTTCTCTGCAGCAATCTTCGCAATAACTATCGTACCGGTGTTCTGGGTCTGGAGGGTTGATAATACTCCGGTGAGGTTCTATCTTTGGGTCCTCCCGCTGATTCTAGGTTCGCTCCGACGGGTTTCACGTCGTCAAACACATGATACGTGAAGCGGCGTTATGCGCATCCTACGATGCCCGTTGATTGTTGGCTAACCTTTTGTGTATGCTCCCGTGCCTACCAACTATAGCGGCTCAACGCGTGGTCTACGACGGGTCAGTGAGTCAAACTTGGCAGCGATCGAAAAGGTTACGTCCGATTTCGAGAAACTCGCAGTCGAAGACGCGATTCGGCTCCTCCAAGCTACGAAAGAAGGTCTCACGGATTCAGAGGCCAATCTGCGCATAGAGAAGATCGGGTACAACGAAGTAGTTGAGAAGAAGAAGAGCGCCGCCGTCGAGTTTGTGTCGCGCTATTGGGGTCCCATGCCGTGGCTTCTGGAATTGACGATTGCACTGTCGTTGTTCATAGATCACTACCTTGAGGCAATCATGGTTCTTGGGCTGCTTACAACGAATGCTGTCATAGGATTTCATCACACGAATAGTTCGCGAAAAGCTCTGGAACTTCTGAAAAGACGGCTCGCAGTCAAAGCCAAGGTCCTGAGGAACGAGGAGTGGGTAGTCAAAGACGCTCGCGAACTCGTGCCGGGTGACATCGTTGCAGTCGGGCTTGGTGACCTTGTACCTGCCGATGCCAAGATTATTGCTGGCGAAATCTCTGTCGATCAGTCAGCGCTGACAGGCGAATCCCTGCCCGCCACGGTGAGTGAAAGCGGAGTCATCTACTCGAGCTCCATCGTGAAGCGTGGGCAGGCGACGGCTGTCGTACTGAACACGGGTGCAAAAACGTATTTTGGTAAAACCGCCGAGCTGGTCAAGATAGCTAAACCAAAGTCGCATCAAGAACAGATAATGATGGCTATCGTCAAGTACATGATGTATGTTGGCATCGCCGCTTTGATCGTGGTTGCAGGAGACGCCGCGCTGACACACACGGATCTCCTAACCATAGCCACTTTTGCGTTGATCTTCCTGATGGGTGCGGTTCCAGTTGCGTTACCAGCTGTCTTCGCCGTCGTTCTGTCAGTTGGCGCAATAGAACTAGCCAAGAAAGGGGCACTAGTCACTAGACTTGACTCGATTGAAGATGCGGCCTCCGTGGAAGTACTCTGCTTAGACAAGACGGGTACGATCACGCAAAACAGACTGTCGGTCACAGATCCCCTACCGTTCTTTGGATTCAAGAAAGAGGATGTTGCTCTGGCGGCGAGTCTGGCTTCGAAGGAAGAAGTCAAAGATGCAATAGACCTCGCAGTGATCGAATACGCCAGAACACATGGAGTGAGCGTGAACGGTTACAAGCAGATTTCCTTCACGCCATTCGAGCCTGCGACAAAGAGGTCTGAGGCGATAGGTGAGCGCAACGGAGAGCGCATTAGATTCGTCAAGGGTGCTCCGCAGGTAATCATGGCTCTGTGCAATGAATTGAATGAAGCGGATAGGGTCCTAGTGAGTAAGTCGGTGGAGACGCTGTCTCAGACTGGCTATCGGACTCTCGCCGTTGCAAGATCAGAAGTCAATGACTTCCCCAATCTCCATTTTGTCGGTCTACTCCCCATAGCTGACCCACCAAGACCAGACTCCAGAGAAATGATACAACAATTGAAGAACTTGGGAGTCAAGCCGAAGATGCTCACTGGTGACAACTTAGCGATTGCTAAGGAGATAGCACGACAGGTTGGAATCGGCGACAAGATCTATCGAAGAATGGAACTGGAAGGTCTGGAAGAGAAACAACAGGCGAGGATTGTGAATGATTACGACGGCTTGGCGGAGATATATCCAGAGGACAAGTATAGAGTCGTCAGGCTTCTCCAATCAACGAACCTTCTAGTCGGTATGACTGGAGACGGAGTTAACGATTCCCCAGCGCTCAAACAGGCAGAAGTAGGCATAGCGGTACAGAATTCAACGGACGTCGCAAAGGCCTCTGCAAGCATCGTCTTGACAGAATCGGGTACGAAGGTAATCATCGACGCAATCAAGACTAGCAGGCAGATCTACCAGCGAATGCTTACCTGGGTCATCAACAAAGTCACTAAAGTAGTACAATTCATTGGCTTGCTGGTACTGGGCTTTTTCTGGCTACATGGAATCGTACTTTCCGTTCTAGGAATGGTGTTGCTAGTGTTCGCCAACGATTTCGTAACGATGTCCCTCGCGACCGACAACGTAAGGCATACAAGTAGCCCAAACGTCTGGAATGTGAAGAATGTTACGTTAGCATCGCTCTTCATAGGTGCCTTACTTGTTGCAGAAGGCGCCATCGCGATTGTAATTGGCCTTTACTATTTCGGTTTAGGTTGGAATGCTTTGCAAACCCTCGTATTACTGACATTGGTTTTCACAAGCCAGTTCAGGGTATTGGTCGTAAGGGAGAGGGGGCACTTCTGGGCTTCTTACCCGGGTCGAGAGTTGACCATTTCCACGATAGGTACCTTAATGGCATTTGTATTGTTGGGAGTTTTCGGCGTAATCATACCACAACTCACATTGAGTGAGGTTATCCTGATCTTGGGGTTCTCAGCTGCATTCACATTGATGATAGACTTTCCGAAATGTTACGTATTCAAGAAGTTCGGGTTGTGACAGATCAGCTGCACGAAACATGCCGACACAAGCTGATCGAGAACGTCATTTCTTTAGCTTCTCGCGAAAGTGTTCGCGGAGCTTTGCCACTTTCGGCGCGATGACTATTTGGCAGTAAGGTTGTCCGCGATTGTTCTTGAAATATCCTTGGTGGTAGTCCCCTGCCTTGTAGAACATATTGAACGGGGCAAGTTCTGTGACAATTGATTTATTCCAGATTCCTGATGCATCAATTTCCCGCATCACTTTTTCGGCAGTCTCCTTTTGTTGTTGGTTATGGTAGAGGATTATTGATCGGTATTGTGTGCCAACATCGGCACCTTGCCGGTTCAATGTAGTCGGGTCGTGAAGTGTGAAGAAGATCCGGAGGAGATTCTCGTAGGAGATCACCGCTGGATTGAATCTGATCTGAATGACTTCAGCGTGTCCTGTCGTTCCTGTGCAGACTTGTCTGT